>LSQX01397788.1_pt1 | contig 43352 bp, 35 predicted proteins | sample 654561 | NCBI WGS metagenome assembly LSQX01 (sample SAMN04489861, study PRJNA283612) | anaerobic digester metagenome | isolation source: 4 biogas reactors fed with cattle manure at either 37C or 55C with and... | place: Denmark: Kongens Lyngby | collected 2014 | reverse complement strand
TCTTATGCAAAAACGTTTGCCGGCACTCCTTTTAACCTTTCCATCAACTTGTTGCATAGTCAAAACAACAGAGATTCATCATACGCTTTGACCTTGCCCAACTTGACATTCACTATGAACAGGATCAATCCCTTTAAGCAGAAAGTCCGGGTAGGAAAGAAAAAGTTTTATGAAGACATTTCCATCAGCTACAACACAGCCTTTCAGAACAAATTGAACTTCAAGTCGTCGCAATTTGGAACACCTGAACTTTGGAATGACTTCAGAACAGGTATGCAACACAATTTTGCTATAGGACTACCCAGTTTTACGCTGTTGAAGTACTTGAATTTTTCTCCGACCATCAGTTACGGAATGAATTGGCATTTTATGACAGAAACAAGAGAATTTGATCCGGAAACACAGAAAGTAGTAGCTGACTTGTCTAAACCGTTTTCTCATTTTGGCATTACGCAAACGTATTCCGGAGGCATGTCCATGTCTACTCGCATCTATGGTATGTTTAACTTTAAACCTACCGGAAAGGTACGTGCCATCCGCCATATGATTACACCTTCTTTAAGTTTTAGCATACGTCCGGAATTGGGAACTCCGGCGAACGGATTTGTTACACTAAACTATACAGACAGTTTGGGAAAGGATCACACCGTGGAGTACAACAAATACAGCAAATCTGTTTACGGGCCTCCGTCCAAAGGGCGTACGGCAGCGCTCAGTTTTTCACTAGGCAACAACCTGGAAGCCAAAGTTTTTGACAAAAAAGACACGACGGATAAAGGAGGACTCAAAAAGATCAAATTGATAGACAATTTGTCGTTAAGCGGGTCGTACAATTTCTTAGCAGATTCTATGAAGCTGTCCAATATCAACGTCACGTTGTCTACATCCATATTTGAGAAACTGGGACTCAACGCCAACGCAGTGTTTGATCCTTATACGGTAAACGAGAAAGGCGTCAGAATCAACACCCTTCACATGTTTAAAACAGGCACGCCTGCACGTTTGACGAATGCCAGCTTTTCTACAGCGTATTCTTTTAGCGGCGGAGGAAAAGATTCTAAAAACAATGCTTACCAATTGGTGTACGAAGACCCGGTTACTGGAGCCTACATTCCGGGTGGATGGGTGTATTACATGGATCCGGAAATACCTTGGTCTGTCAATTTCAATTACAGTTTCTCATACAACAGATCTTATACATATGCCAACGAAACGTTAAATACCAACCACAACTTTACACAAACGCTGGGATTTTCGGCTCAAGTAAAAGTGACCAAAGATTTCAGCTTAAATCTCAGGAGTGGGTTGGACCTTATGAAATTCAAACTCACGACAACGCAATTGAGTGCTACATACGATCTGCATTGTTTTCAAATTTCTTTTTCATGGGTTCCCAACGGCCAGTGGGAGAGCTGGAGTTTTCGTATTGCCGCTAAGGCAGCTGCTTTGGCAGATGTGTTGCAATACAAGAAAACGTCAAGCTTCTGGGATAATTAAATATTTTGTTTATATTTGCCTCATCTTAGCTATCATTCAAAGCTATTATCCATTTTTTAACATATTTTAAATGTACGACATAATTGAGCTTAGCAAGAAGTCTATGGAAGAGCTCCATAGTATTGCAAAGGCATTGGAAATCAAAAAATTGAGCACCTATGCAAAAAACGATCTCATTTATCAGATTTTAGATGTTCAGGCAGAGACCGGAGCAGCTGTATCATCTGAGAAAAATATACCTAAAACAAAAAGAAAGCCTAAGGAAGTAAAGCCTGCAGCAAAAGACAAAAAAGAGGAGGAAAGCTCAAAAGCTGCAGATGTAAAAAAAGCGGCAGCACCTTCGAAAGCAGCAGCAGCACCCTCGAAAGCGGCAGCGCCTTCGAAAGCGGCGGCTCCTTCAAAAGCGGCAGAGCCCTCGAAAGCAACGGCTCCTTCAAAAGAGGCAGAGCCCTCGAAAGCAGCAGCTCCTTCAAAAGCAGCGGCTCCTTCAAAAGCCAAAGCCGAGGTGAAATCGGAAGAGTCGGCAAAAAAAGAGGCAAAACCCAAATCGGCTCCGGCTTCCAAACAAGCAACGGAAAGCAAAAAGGAAGAAGCAAAAGAGATGAGAGAAAAACAGAAACCGGAATCGAAGCCGAAATCCGAAGCCGGCGAGAAAACAGAACAGAAAGAACTGTTTGAGAAAGATGCGCCTGAGGAAAAAAAGCCTGAAGTGAAGAAAACACCTCGTCCCAGAGGAAGACCTCGGAAAACGCAAGAGTCGGAAAAAGTAGATGTTGTGAAGGCCGATGTCAAGGAAGAACAAAAGCCGGCTGCTCAGAAAGCCAAGCAGCCTGTGGAGCAAGCTGCCAAAAAACCGGAATACGAAGGTGTTGTAAAAGCTATAGGTGTCTTGGAAATGATGCCGGATGGGTATGGGTTTTTACGCTCTTCAGATTACAATTACTTGAACTCTCCGGACGATATTTATCTATCGCAGCAACAAATCAAGATGTACGGTTTGAAAACCGGGGATACGGTCAGCGGTGAAATCCGCCCTCCCAGAGAAAATGAAAAATTCTTCCCTTTGGTAAAAATCAATGAAATAAACGGCAGGCACCCTGAATTCATCAGAGACAGAGTGCCGTTTGATTTTCTGACACCTCTTTTTCCCGATGAAAAATTCGACATCACTTCTAAGGGCCACAATACGCTGTCCAACAGAGTGGTAGACTTGTTTACTCCCGTTGGAAAAGGACAACGTGGATTGATTGTGGCACAACCCAAAACAGGTAAAACGGTCTTGCTGCAATCCTTGGCAAACGCCATAGCCGATAACAATCCGGAAGTATACATGATTGTACTGCTTATTGATGAGCGCCCGGAAGAAGTGACCGATATGGCAAGAAACGTAAAAGCAGAAGTGATAGCTTCTACTTTTGACGAGTCTGCAGAACGTCATGTGAAAGTGGCAAACATTGTGTTGGAAAAAGCCAAACGTCTGGTGGAATGTGGCCACGATGTGGTGATTCTATTAGATAGCATCACGCGATTGGCTAGAGCGTTCAATACGGTGCAACCGGCAAGCGGTAAAGTGTTGAGCGGTGGAGTAGATGCCAACGCCTTGCAAAAACCAAAACGTTTCTTTGGAGCTGCTCGTAATATAGAAAACGGAGGCTCTCTTACTATTTTGGCTACTGCCCTTATAGATACGGGATCAAAAATGGACGAAGTCATTTTTGAAGAATTTAAGGGAACGGGAAACTTGGAATTGCAGTTGGACAGAAGACTTTCCAACAAACGTATTTTCCCTGCGGTGGACGTGACCCTCAGTTCCACGCGTCGCGAAGATTTGTTGATGGAAAAAGACAAATTGAATCGCGTCTGGATTTTAAGGAACTACCTGGCAGATATGAATGCCGTAGAAGCCATGGAGTTCATGAAAGACCGTTTGATGCGAACAGAAGACAACGAAGAATTCCTAGTTACCATGAACCAATAAGGAATCAAAAACCTATAAGCCGGCTTGCAAAGGCAACCAATAAGGCTAACACTATTTTAAGGGCTTTGGCTAGTACAAAGCCTTTTTTCGTTTCTGCCAGAAGAGGAAGCCCTGCATGGCCTTCCTGCACAATGCTGTTTGCCAGCAAAATGCTAAAAGGAAGAGCTCCGTTTGCAAAAAGTGTCACAAAAACAAGATGAGGTCCCGAGGTAGGGATTATTCCAATAAGAATGGCTAAGAGCAAAACAATCCAATATTGCTCTTTGATCCACATAGTGATATCAAGAGAACCTAATAAAAAATGAATGACAAGCAGGGTACCTGAAGTCCACAGCAGAATTTTTAAGAAATGGTGTTTGATGATATGGTTCCAAATATGTTCTTCAAGGAAATGGCGCGTTGAAAACAGAATGAAAAAGAGCGTTACTACAGACAAGGCTGCAAAGATGAGATTCAGCCATTTTTCTGAAAAGATAGAATGGTGTACCTGTCCGTGGTCGTGGTGGTCGTGACCTAAAAAGCCTGTGGAAATGCTGATGATAAAAACAATCAGGCCCAATAACAGGAGTACCCGTTTGTATCCCGGTTTTTTGAAATTGCTTTTGAAACTTCCCCAAACGCCCAAATCTTCATGATCTCCGTGTTCGTGTGTATGAATATTGAAGGGTTCCGGACAGCAAGGGCGCGGTGCATGACGTACAAATTTATTTACCAACAAACCTGAAACTACGGCCAGCACCAAAAGAATAGCAAACAAAACAACGGACTCTTTAGGCATAATGGCCATCATAAGGAATGCTTCGTCGCCGGCCGTAGCTACCATCATAGCCACCAACGCTCCAAACGAAATCAAATTGTGAGTAAACAAGCTTACCACAACAAAACCGCCACTGCACCCGGGCAAGGCTCCCAGCAACGCGGAAAGTACAATCTGCAGAAAGGGTTTGTTTTGCAGTTTCTCAAAGGTTGCTCCTTGACTGGATACATTGATGTACTCAATGAATACCATCATGACCATTACCAAACCGGTAATGAGTATGCTTTGTTTGACAATTTCCATATTACAAAAGATCTAACAATTCAGAGGCAGCGCGGAACGAGTCCAACGTACCTTCTTGAACTTTTTTTTCTACTTGCGGTAAGGTGTTTTTCACAAGGGGGTTGTTGTAAAAACAAGACAACAAATGGTCGTCTATACTTTCTCTCATCCAATGCACAGACTGTTCTGCCCTTTGGTTGTTGAAAAAGCCGTTGTCTTTTGTCAATTCCATATATTCCTGAATGGTTTGATAAATGTTATCCATACCTGTCTTCTCTAGAGAAGAAGCTGTAAGCGCCAAAGGTTTCCAGCCGGAAGGAGAGGGTGGAAAAAGTTGTAGTGCACCTTGATATAAAGATTGTGCTTGCAGAGCTTTTGCCACATTGTTTCCATCTGCCTTATGTATGACCAATAAGTCTGACATTTCCATAATTCCTCTTTTGATGCCTTGCAACCCGTCACCGGCTCCGGTAAGCATCAGCAAAAGGAAAAAATCTGTCATAGAATGCACCACTGTTTCTGATTGACCTACACCTACCGTTTCAATAAAGAGGGTGTCAAACCCGGCCGCTTCGCACAAAATGACAGACTCTCTTGTTTTTCTTGCCACCCCTCCCAAAGAACCTCCGCTGGGCGATGGCCTGATAAATGCACGGGGGTCGTTGGCCAACGTTTCCATACGTGTTTTATCACCCAAAATGCTGCCTTTGCTTTTTCCGCTGCTGGGATCGATAGCCAGTACCGCCAGCTTATGTCCGGCCGCTGTCAAGTGCTTTCCAAACGTTTCTATAAACGTACTTTTTCCTACACCGGGAACACCGGTGATACCAATTCTGATGGAATTGCCGGCATAAGGCAAACAAGCAGAAACGAGCTCTCGGGCCTTTTCTCTGTCTTTTTCCAGTGTGCTTTCCACCAATGTGATAGCTTGTGCCAGTATGGGAATATTGCCGGCCCGGATGCCTTGCAAAAGGGCAGAGACGCTCAGGTCTCTTCCCGGTCTCTTTTTTAATATCCTTGCTGCTTTTGGGTTAATGGCCGGTGGTTGGGGAATGCCTTCGTTTACTATAAGAGCAGAATCTGTATGTTTAGAGGAATCCATTGTGGTTGTTTATTCTATGCTTCCGTATATTAATACATGTATAGTAGGTCTGGACGGAGCATTCGTTGTCAAACTGATTGTGTAAATGACTTCTCCGCACTCGCGTGTGACATGTCCGGGAATACGTACGGTAATGGGGGTGTGATCGGCGGGAGCTATTTCTTGCTTCATTTGAACTTGAATGTCCTGATGTTCTGTGTCAATTTTGTAAACGACCAGCCGAGTCTTTCCTTTGTTGTAGAGGATAAAATCTGCTTGTATATCAGAACCGGATTTGGTGGTTGCAAAATTGAAAGCGCTTTTGTTCATTTGCGGAATGGGAGCATTTCTTTTGTCAGAAGCACTCAACCCTTCCGGATTCATTTTAACAGACGCCTTTACCGTCACTACATGCAAAGGATTTTCTTTATTGTTTATGATAAGGTTTGCATGAAAAAGAACGTCACCCCACATTTGTTCTTTCCGGCTATCTACAGTATAAATTAAGAAGCTTTTTTCTCCCGGGTCTATGCGTCCCGATGAGGAACGAACAAGGAGATTCAGGTGGTTGCTTTTTGCTTTCAAAAAGACAGGTCTTTTGCTTGTATTGATGATTTCTATAGAGTCTGTTTTTGTCAGTCCTTGTCTGATTTGCCCCAAATCCAAGTTTTGCTTTTTTAACCGCAGGGGGCCCATAACTATGGGATGCGTTTGCGCTACCGACACAGGCTTCCTATGAACTACACCGCGAATACGGAGTATGTACGGACGTTGTATGCCGGCAAAATATACAGACAAACTTTTATCAAAAGGATAGGGACCTATGTCGTTGTTGAATGTAACGATTACTTCTCCTTTAGCTCCAGAGGCCACCGGATGTCTTGTCCACTCAGGAGCCGCACATCCGCACGAAGAAATAACTCTTTGGATAACTACGGGTTTATCCCACTTGTTTGTAAATGAAAACGTATGGGTTTTTGGCCCGTCATCTATTTTGAAATCCCCAAAATCATGAACGGGTTTTTCAAAAACTACCCTGCCGTCTTCCTGGTTCGTAGGAGGACTAGATAATAAAAGCGCGGCTAATAGAAAAAGAAACCATTTCATGGGTAAAAGTTGTCTTTTACAAAGGTAGTAAGAATTTAATTCATATATTTGTGGAATTATTTACAATTAATAGTCAAATTTTACTATGGCACACAGAATTACTGAAGACTGCACAGCATGCGGAACTTGTATTGACGAATGTCCCGTAGAATGCATTACTGCCGGGGATATTTACGTAATTGACGCAGATGAATGCATTGATTGCGGAGCATGTGCTGCAGTTTGTCCGGTCGGCGCTATTTTAGCCGAATAAGAAGGATAGTCCACCATTTGTCAGCCGATTAGGCTGTAGATGAATCAATCCGGTTAAAGGCCGGCTGAATTCTTTTCGGCCGGCTTTTTCGTAAGAAAAAGTGTACCTTTGTAAGGTTTTAAACAGTAATATAAAGCTAATTATATGGCTTCACTTGTACAATTCATTGGAAAAATTTTTGGTTCAAAATCAGATAGGGACCTCAAACAGTTGACTCCGTATGTAGATGCAGTGAAAGAGGAGTATAAACGTATTGATACTCTGACTGCAGACGATTTGAGAGCAGAAACAGACAAACTGCGCCACACTATAATAGAATACATTGCAGAAGACGAGAGAAAGAAGGCGGCTCTAAGGGAGCAGTTGGAAGACGTAGAGATAGAGGTAGATAAAAAAGAAGACCTGGCTGCAGAAGTAGACAAGCTGTCTCGCAAAATAGATGAAAAACTGGAAGAAGTGTTGGAGCAGGTACTGCCAAAGGCTTTTGCCATTATGAAGTCGACGGCCAGACGTTTCAACGACAACAAAACGATAGAGGTTGCGGCGACGCAGTTCGACAGGGAAATTTCTGCACATAAGGACCACGTAGAAATACGTGGTGATAAGGCCATCTGGCATAACGAATGGATGGCAGGAGGCAATATGATTACCTGGGACATGGTACATTACGATGTGCAGCTTATTGGCGGTGTGGTACTGCATCAGGGGAAAATTGCCGAGATGGCAACCGGTGAAGGAAAAACGTTGGTAGCGACCCTTCCTGTATTCTTAAACGCCTTGGCCGGCAAAGGCGTACATGTGGTAACTGTGAACGACTACTTGTCCCGCCGAGACTCGGAATGGATGGGGCCGCTTTATGAATTTCACGGTCTGAAAGTAGATTGTATAGATAAGCACCAACCAAACTCAGAAGCAAGAAAGAAAGCGTATAGAGCCGACATTACGTTTGGAACGAATAATGAATTTGGCTTTGACTACTTGCGGGACAACATGGCCATCAATAGAGAAGACCTTGTGCAAAGGAAACATCATTACGCTATTGTAGACGAGGTAGACTCAGTTTTGGTGGACGATGCACGTACGCCTTTGATTATTTCGGGACCGGTTGAGAAAGGAGAAGACCAACAGTTTAACGAATTTCGCCCCATTGTGGAACAGTTGTATACGGCCCAGAGGTCTCTTGTACAACAACTGCTTGCAGAAGCCCGTAAGCTTATTGGCCAAGGAGACGAGGAAAACGGCGGCAAACTGTTGTTGAGAGCCTTTAAAGGCCTGCCCAAGTACACGCCTTTAATCAAGTTTTTGAGCGAAACAGGTATCAAGCAGCTGCTCCAAAAGACGGAAAACTTTTATATGCAGGACAACAACAAACAAATGCATTTGATTACAGATGACTTGTATTTTGTTATTGAAGAACAGCAGCATTCCGTTGATCTCACAGAAAAAGGACACGATTTGATAGCCAGAAAGGTGAGTGATCCGGCGTTTTTCATCTTGCCAGATATAGGGACAGAAATATCTGAACTGGATCAAAAAGGACTTTCACCACAGGAAAAAGAAACGGCAAAAGATGAATTGCTCAGTGAGTATGCAGTGAAATCTGAGAGGGTACACACGGTAAATCAACTATTGAAAGCTTATGCCATGTTTGATAAAGACGTGGAATACATAGTGGTTGACAACAAAATCAAAATTGTCGATGAGCAGACAGGCCGCGTGTTGGAAGGCAGGCGCTATTCCGATGGTTTGCATCAGGCCATAGAAGCTAAAGAACGCGTTAAGGTAGAGGCTGCCACGCAAACGTTTGCAACCATTACCTTGCAAAATTATTTCAGGATGTACCACAAATTGGCCGGGATGACGGGAACGGCAGAAACAGAAGCGGGTGAATTCTGGTCTATTTATGAATTGGATGTAGTAGTCATTCCCACAAACCGTCCTGTCGTCCGTTTGGATGGAGACGATTTGATTTATAAAACAAAACGTGAAAAATACAACGCCATCATAGACAGGATTACGTCTTTGACAAAAGAAGGAAGACCTGTTTTGGTTGGAACTACTTCTGTAGAGGTGTCTGAACTGCTAAGTCGCATGTTGAATATGCGAGGAATTAAGCACAACGTGCTGAATGCGAAACAACATGCTCGTGAAGCTGAAATTGTAGCCGGAGCCGGTTATGCAGCAGCCGTTACCATTGCTACGAACATGGCAGGTAGGGGTACGGACATCAAATTGAGGGAAGGAGTGAAGGAGGCCGGAGGATTGGCCATTATAGGAACGGAACGCCACGACAGCCGGCGTGTAGACAGGCAGTTGCGAGGAAGGGCAGGACGTCAGGGAGACCCGGGTTCGTCCTCGTTCTTTGTATCCTTGGAAGACGACTTGATGCGTCTTTTTGGTAGCGGAAGGATTGCTTCTGTAGTAGATAAAATGGGTATGCAAGAAGGAGAAGTCTTGCAACACTCCATGTTGTCAAGCTCCATAGAAAGAGCACAGAAAAAAGTAGAAGAAAACAACTTTGGTGTGAGGAAGAGATTGCTGGAATACGACGATGTGATGAACTCGCAAAGAGAGGTAATCTATACTCGGCGTCGGAACGCATTGTATGGGGAGCGGGTAGATGTAGACGTGGCCAATATGATGTCTGATTTTGCAGATGCTTTTGTTCAGCAAATGGACGGATTGGATTACGATGCATTCAATCACGAATTGATTCGTCAAATATCCATAGAATGCGGATTTGACAAGAAAGTGTTCAAAGACAGCCAACTGTCCGAATTGTCTCAATTGCTTTCCGTGCAAATTCACACATCGTATAGTCGTAGAGCTGAGGCTTTGGTTGCACAAGCATGGCCTATTCTGAAAAACATCTATGAAACACAACGGGCCGGCTATGAAAACGTAGTAGTACCCGTAGGTGATGGAAAACGGATATACCAAGTTGTTTTAAACTTAAAGAAGGCATATGACAGCAAAGGAAAAGAATTGATCAGAGCCATCAATAAAACCATCAATTTGGTGATGATTGACGAATACTGGAAGGAGCACCTGAGAGACATGGACGATTTGAAACAATCTGTACAAAGCGCCACCTATGAACAAAAAGATCCGTTGCTAGTCTATAAATTTGAGAGCTTCAATCTCTTTAGCCAAATGTTGGAAAAAATAGCGCGTGATGTGCTTTCTTTCTTGCTCAAGGCACACATTCCTTTGCGTAGGGATCAGGATAGATTGGATAAAGCAGAAAGTGAAAGAAGAACAGATATGAGCCGTACACAAACATCCAGGCCCGATTTGTTGACACAGTCTGCCGAACCCAGATCCAATGCTCCTGTGCATGTGGAAAAACAAGTAGGTAGAAACGATCCGTGTCCATGCGGAAGCGGAAAAAAATTCAAACATTGTCACGGTAAAAACGTCTAATTTTTTAAAAAAGATCTATGTCATACGATTTAGCCATTATTGGATCGGGGCCTGCCGGTTATGTAGGTGCCATCCGTGCGTCGCAGTTGGGATTGAAAACTGTAATTATTGAAAGAGGCCCCTTAGGAGGAGTTTGTTTAAACTGGGGATGCATTCCTACAAAAGCACTTCTCAAAAGTGTTGAAGTCTTGAATGCAACAAAAACAGCTGCTTCTTATGGAATCCATGTTCCGGAAGGAACTACGCCCCATTTGCAGGAAATAGTGGAACGCAGTAGAAACGTGTCTGCACAGATGGCCAAAGGAGTTGAATACTTATTGAAGAAGAACAAAGTAGAGGTTGTTCATGGAAAAGGAGTTGTCAAAGGCGTAGGTCAAGTAGCCGTTGGAGATCGCATAATAGAAGCAAAAAACATATTGATAGCAACCGGTGCCAAACCCAATTCCTTACCGGGAGCCCCTATTGACGGAAAAAAAATCATCAGCTACCGTCATGCACTGACTCCGGTAAGCATTCCAAAAACAATGGCAGTCATCGGGTCCGGCGCCATCGGTACGGAACTGGCCTTTTTCTATCATTCTCTAGGAACAAAAGTAACCTTAATAGAATATTTGGACCAATTGGTTCCAACGGAAGATGCAGAAGTAGCCGCTCAACTGAGTCGCTCTTTCCGTAAGGCCGGTATCAAAGTCATGACGTCTTCCGGGGTGACGCGTTCAGATAAAACAGATTGCGGATGTACTTTGGCAGTGGAAACGAAAAAGGGAGAGGTAATGGTAGAGGCAGAAATAGTCTTGTCGGCCACCGGGGTAGTTCCCAACACATCGCATATGGGATTGGAAGAAGTGGGAGTAGCCATGGATCGAGGTAGGATAACGGTAGATGAAAATTATATGACCTCTGTGGAAGGCATTTATGCAGTAGGAGATGTTTTGGCAACACCGGCATTGGCACATCTGGCTTCTGCAGAGGCTATTTGCTGTGTGGAACGCATGGCCGGTTTGGACGCAGCACCGGTAGATTACGACAACGTACCCGGTTGTATATACGCTACTCCGGAAATTGCTTCTTTCGGCCTTCGCGAAAAACAAGCCGAAGAAAAAGGCATTGCCGTAAAAACAGGTAAATTTCCGTTCACGGCTTCCGGAAAAGCCACGGCTGCCGGAGAAAGAGACGGTTTTGTCAAATTGGTTTTTGATGCCTCTGACGATCGCTTGTTAGGAGCTCATATTGTTGGAGCTCATGCCACAGAAATGATTGGTCCTTTGGTAGCAGCACAAGGGAAAAAAATAACAGGTAAAGATTTGATGTATTCCATTTTTCCTCATCCCACCATGAGCGAAAGCATTATGGAAGCAGCGGCGCATGCAGCCGATCGTTGCATACATATTTAGAGGTTAGCGTTCTTCTTGAATATGGTAGTGGTTTCTTTCGGGGGCATTACGCGTAATGAGTTCGCCTATGAAACCGGCTAAAAACAATTGCATACCTAAGATAACAGCCAATAGCGCCAGATAGAAAAGAGGTTGATCCGTTACAGCTCTATAGGGCATTCCATGAGATTGCCAATAGATTTTTTGTACAATCAACCAAACGGCCAAAATGCCTCCTGCAAAAAACATCAGTGAGCCAAAGAGCCCAAAAATATGCATGGGTCTTTTTCCAAAACGAGCCAGAAACCATAAGGTCAATAAGTCTAGATAACCGTTGACAAAACGACTGAGTCCGAATTTGCTTTTCCCGTATTTACGACGGGCGTGGACAACCGGTTTTTCTCCAATTTTTGTAAACCCTGCTTCTTTTGCCAGGTAGGGTATATACCGGTGCATTTCTCCGTAAACCTCTATGTTTTTGACTACTTCTTTGCGGTATGCTTTCAATCCGCAATTCATATCGTGTAGCTTGATGCCTGTTACGGCACGGGCCGTGGCGTTGTATATACGAGAAGGAATGTTTTTAGTAAGAACCCGGTCTTTGCGCTTTTTCTTCCATCCGGAAACCAAGTCGTAGCCTTCCTCTATTACCATGCGATACAAAGCCGGTATTTCTGCCGGGTCGTCCTGCAAATCGGCATCCATGGTAATGATAACCTTTCCCTCAGCTGCTTTGAAACCGCAGTAAAGCGCTGCTGATTTTCCGTAATTTCTACGAAACCGTATGCCTCGGACCCGCTTGTCAGCTTCTGCTTCTTGAGCAATGAAGTCCCAGGATTCGTCTGTGCTGCCGTCGTCTACAAACAGCACTTCATACCGGGGCAGTGCCTCTTCAGTCGGGATCAGTGGTTTTTGGAGTACGTTCCGTATGCGCTCCAACAATTCCGGAAGCGATTCTTGCTCGTTATAAAGTGCAATGACTATTGAAAGGTCCATGGCCGGATATTGCTTTAATCAAACGGGGTCTTTTCTACTTTGTGTTTGGCACCGTTTGCCAATAAGGAAGCCCAAAGAAGTCCTATGATGTTGTAATAGAAAAGTTGGGTGATGGTGAGTACCACGGGCAAGTGGTTTAACATTTTGTCTATATCAAAACCTGCATCCAACACACCTGCTTGCTCAAATCCCTGGTACATGGCATTTGTCAACTGATCAACGGAATCCGGGAAAAGGAACATGACATGCAGGTAGTAGTAGGCTGCCCCTATAATGGATGAACAAAAAGATACGGCCAGTCCAAACTTAAAGGCATCTGCATAGATATAAGATTCTTTCTCTTTGCCAAAGTCTTTCATGACATAGAATAAAAAGCCCAAGGTACCGGCCAGTTTCAATACCCACATGACAAAGGTGTAAAAAGTACCGGTTAAAGGAAGTACCGTTTGCAAAACAGTAAACAAAATGGAAATAAGTGCCAGAATGATACCGTAAGGAGCGGCTTTATTCCAAAAGGATGATTTCATGGATATATTGTTTAAGAGATAAGATGCAAATTAATCAAAATTTTTAAAAAATACCTAACTTTGCAAACATGATAACAATTACTTTTCCGGACGGAAAAACAAGAACATATAAAAAAGGAGTCACCGGTCTAGAAGTAGCCAACGATATCAGTCCAAGATTGGCAGCAGAAGTCTTGGCTATGAAAGTAGACGATGTGGTGACCGATATCAGATTGCCTATAACGGAAGATGCCGCTGTGCAATTTTTGAAATGGGAAGACGACCAAGGCAAACAAGTATTTTGGCATTCCTCGTCACACCTTATGGCGGCCGCTTTGGAAGAGGTGTTTCCGGGAATAAAGTTTGGTATAGGGCCGGCTGTGGAAAACGGATTTTATTACGACGTAGATTCCGGAGATCGCCAATTGACGGAAGCAGACCTACAAGTAGTAGAGAAAAAAATGTACGAACTGGCCCGTACAAAGCAATCTTTTGATCGCCAAGAGATCAGCAAGGAAGAAGCGTTGAGGATCTATAGGGAAAAAGGAGACGAGTACAAGTGTGAGCTGATAGAAGATTTGGAAGACGGAACCATTACTTTTTATACGAACGGAGCTTTCACAGACTTGTGCAAGGGACCGCATATTCCGCATACGGCCGCCATCAAGGCCATCAAATTGACTTCCATAGCCGGAGCGTATTGGAGGGGCGATGAGAGCAGACAAATGTTGACGCGTGTGTACGGCATTACATTTCCCAAAAAATCTCTTTTGGACGAATATTTGGTTATGCTGGAAGAAGCCAAAAAAAGAGATCATCGCAAACTGGGAAGAGAATTGGAACTTTTTGCTTTTTCACAAAAAGTAGGGCAGGGACTTCCTCTGTGGCTCCCGCGAGGAGCGGCTTTGAGAGAACGTTTGGAAAATTTTTTAAAAGCCGTACAAAAGGAACACGGGTATGAACAAGTCATTACGCCTCATATAGGGCAAAAAGATTTGTATGTGACAAGCGGTCATTATGAGAAATATGGAAAAGACAGTTTCCAACCCATCAAAACACCGCATGAAGGTGAAGAGTTTTTACTCAAACCCATGAATTGCCCGCACCATTGTGAAATCTATAAAGTCAAACCTCGTTCTTATAAGGACATGCCGGTTCGTTTGGCCGAATTTGGTACGGTGTATCGTTACGAACAAAGCGGAGAATTGCACGGCCTTACACGTGTGCGCGGTTTTACTCAAGACGATGCTCATATTTTTTGCCGCCCCGATCAGCTGAAGGACGAATTTTGTAAAGTTATAGATATTGTTTTGTACATTTTCAAAACGCTTGGTTTCACAGACTATACCATACAGATTTCATTGCGTGATAAAGAAGATAAGACAAAATATATTGGTACGGATGACAATTGGGAAAAAGCAGAGCAAGCCATTTTGGATGCTGTAGAAGAAAGGCAGTTGAAAGCGCAGGTAGAATATGGAGAAGCTGCTTTTTACGGTCCCAAATTGGATTTTATGGTAAGAGATGCCTTGGGGAGGAAATGGCAATTGGGAACTATTCAAGTAGATTACAATTTGCCTGAACGCTTTGAATTAGAGTATATTGGAGCGGATGATAAGCGGCACAGACCGGTAATGATTCACCGTGCGCCTTTTGGTTCCATGGAGCGTTTTGTGGCCGTATTGTTGGAACACACAGGTGGAAAATTCCCACTTTGGCTGGCACCGGAACAAGTTGTAGTGCTTCCGTTGAGTGAAAAATTCAATGTTTTTGCCAAAAAAGTTTGTGATTTCTTGAATAATGCCGATATTCGCGCCTCTATTGACGAGAGGAACGAAACTGTAGGTAAGCGCATTAGAGAAAATGAAATGAAAAGAATCCCTTACTTGCTGATAGTTGGAGAAAAAGAAGAGACTACCGGCACGGTTTCCGTACGTCGACAAGGAGAAGGAGATCAAGGCACCATGAAACCGGAAGAATTTGTTATATTACTCCGGAAAGAAATAGAAATAATAACCAATTAGTTAAAAGGAGGAACATACTATCGCAAAATCTTACAGACCAAAGCCTGCCCCGCAAAGGCGACCGAGTAACAGATACAATCCAAGGTTTCCAAGGCAGGAAGAAGGCCCAAGGGCCAATGCTGAAATTACCGCTTCACAGGTGCGTGTTGTAGGTGATAATATTGAGAAGCAGGGTATTTACCCTATTGCTCAGGCTTTGAGGATGGCGGAAAAAATGAACTTAGATTTGGTAGAAATCTCTGCACAGTCAGATCCACCCGTCTGTAAAATTATGGATTACCAAAAATTCTTATATCAGCGCAAGAAGAAAGCCAAGGAGATGAAAGCCAATGCGTCTAAGGTGATTGTGAAAGAGATTCGTTTTGGCCCCAATACGGATGAACACGATTATCAATTTAAATTAAAGCACGCCATTGAATTTCTGAAAGACGGAGCAAAAGTAAAAGCATTTGTATTTTTTAGAGGAAGATCCATTGTTTTTACAGAGCAGGGAGAAAAGCTGTTGCTTAGGTTTGCAGTAGACTTGGAAGATTACGGAAAAGCAGAGCAAATGCCCAAATTGGAGGGAAAGCGCATGATTATGATGATAGCTCCTATGAAAACAAACGTAAAGAAAAAGTAATCATTTTAAAATAAAAGAGAACCCTATGCCAAAAATGAAAACAAATTCCGGAGCCAAAAAGCGTTTTGCTCTTACAGGTACCGGAAAGGTGAAGCGGAAACACGCTTACCACAGTCATATTTTGACTAAAAAAACAAAAAAACAAAAACGCAATCTGGCCTACACCGGTTTGGTAGATAAGGCAGATGAGAAGCGTATTAAAAAATTGCTTTGTGTATAGCTGAGCAAAAATTATGAATCAGGTTGCACAGCTGATAAAGTATCTCGGAGGAGGAGAACGCTGACAGCCGCAAAGAAGATGTATTATGCCAAGATCGGTAAATTCAGTGGCTTCAAGAGCCAGACGAAAAAAAATCTTAAAACAAACGAAGGGAAATTTTTTGGCACGTGGCAATGTATGGACAATTGCCAAACACACGTACGAAAAAGGCTTAACATATGCCTATCGTGATCGTAAAAATAAAAAGAGGTCGTTCCGTTCGCTTTGGATACAACGTATCAATGCAGCAGCTCGCATGCACGGAATGTCTTATTCTCAATTCATGGGAAAAGTGAACAAATCCAATATAGGTTTAAATAGAAAGGTGCTGGCAGATTTGGCCATGAACAATCCCAAGGCGTTTGAAGCCGTTATTGAATCTATTAAGTAAATCACATTGAACCGCTGGGTAAAGTTTTCTCTGGTAGCTGTAGGTTATCTTCTTTGGGTCATCTGGCTGGGAAGTTTCTGGTGGCTGTTGGGCTTACTTGTCATTTTTGATCTGTATATTACAAAGAAGGTCAAATGGGCGTTCTGGAAAAAAAAGTATAAAGAAGGAGAAAAAAGAAATGTGTGGTTGGAATGGCTGGATGCCGTCATCTTTGCCTTGATAGCAGCTACGTTTGTAAAATCTTTTTTCTTTGAAGCGTATATGATTCCCACATCCTCTATGGAGAATACGCTGAAGACGGGAGATTATTTGTTTGTGGGGAAAATCAAATACGGTCCCGTAAGACCTAGAAATCCCCTGACCGTTCCGTTAACACACAATGTGATTTTTGGGAAAGAATCGTATTCCAGAATTATTGAGCGGCCTTACAAACGTATGGCCGGGTTTAGGAAAGTACAAAGAAACGATATGGTTGTCTTCAACTTTCCGCATGGGGATACGGTGCTTGTCAAGTATCCAATGGATGATTTTTATACTCACGTACGGTTGAATGGAGAAAAAAGCACATTGGATCATTACGGACCTGTAAAAGTTCGTCCCCCGGGAAAAGAAGACAACTATGTGAAAAGATGTGTGGCAGCGGCCGGCGATACGTTGCAGGTAATTGACGGACAAGTGTGGGTAAACGGACAGGCGCAACCAGTTTTTTCCGGTATTAGGTCTACGTATACGTTAATAACAGACGGACAACCTTTGAATAAGCGTTTGTTGGAAAAGTTTAAGGTGTCCGTAGAAGAAGCACGTTTTGATAACCGCATTCCGGGCTATGCGTCTTTGCCCTTGAATCCGCAACATGCAGAGGAATTGAAGGAACTGAGAAATGTTCTGTCTGTCACACAGAATATAGATGTTTTTCCTCCTGATTATCCCGACTCCCAATTGGTGTTGTTCCCGTTTGTAGTATCCGATGAATATCCCTGGACAAGAGATAATTACGGACCCTTGTGGATTCCGAAGGAAGGGACAACAGTAACCCTTACTTCGCAAAACATCCCTTTGTACAAACGTATAATTACTACCTATGAAGGTCATACTCTGGAAGAATCGGATGGTGTCTTTTATATTGATGGAGAAGAAACTTCTGAGTATACGTTCCGGATGGATTACTATTTTATGATGGGGGACAACCGCCACAATTCGCTTGATTCGCGTTACTGGGGCTTTGTTCCGGAAGACAGAATAGTTGGTAATCCGTTGATAGTTTGGTTTTCAACAGATAAGTTTAAAAAATTTCCTGCAAGCATTCGCTTGGATAGGTTGTTGAAGGTCAGATTCAAATAAATTTTGGGGTTACAAAAAAAATGCAGATATTTGCAACCCCCTAAAATAAATAAAATCAAATAAATATAGAATCCATGGCACGAGTTTGTCAAGTTACAGGTAAGAAGAGGATGGTAGGGAACAAGGTATCCCACTCAAAACGTCGCACCAAGCGTGAATTTGCTCCCAATTTAAAAACAAAACGTTTTTGGTTAGAGGAGGAAGGTCGTTACATTACGTTAAAAGTGACAGCCGCCGGGATGCGTACCATCAATAAAAAAGGATTGGCAGCAGTATTGAAAGCTTCCAAAGAAAAAGGTTTGATTGACATAGTTTAATTTTCGTCTTATGGCAAAGAAAGAAAACAGAGTACAAGTCATCTTGGAATGTACGGAACAAAAAGAAAGTGGCGTTCCGGGAATGTCCCGTTACATAACCACAAAAAATAAGAAAAATACTACTCAAAGATTGGAGCGGAAAAAATACAACCCTTTCCTAAAGAAAGTTACCGTTCACAGAGAGATTAAATAAAAAATTGTAATACTATGGCAAAGAAAGCAGTAGCAACATTAAGAGACAGAACATCAGGAAAGGGCACCGTGAAATGCATCCGTATGGTCCGTTCAAAGCGTAGTGGTGCTTATATTTTTCAGGAAGAAATACTTCCGGTAGATAAAGAAAAGGAATTCTTTGAAGCAAAGTAATCTAAAGAAAGCTATATGAAAAAGCTCCCTCAGGGAGCTTTTTTTATTTACGGGGACCATCCTTTTTCTTATATTTGCATTCTTATGTTTGGATTGGAGAAAACGAAAAAAAGCTTATTTACCAGATTGTCCAGGGCCGTTATGGGGCGCTCCAGAGTAGACGATCAGGTTCTTGACAATGTAGAGGAAGCGTTGATAGCTTCTGACGTAGGAGTAGATACTACGCTACGTATTATTGAAAGGTTGGAGGAGCGTGTTCAGCAAGATAAATACATGAATGCAGAAGAGCTGAACAAATATTTGAGAGAAGAAATAGAAGCCTTGCTTTTATCGAATGAGTTTACAAACAACGTTCTTCCGTTCGATTTTTCAAAGAAACCATTTGTAGTGCTGGTAGTTGGAGTGAACGGTACCGGAAAAACAACTACTATAGGGAAATTGGCGGCACAACTGAAAAAAGCAGGAAAGCAAGTCATGTTGGGTGCAGCAGATACGTTTAGGGCGGCAGCCATTGAGCAGCTTACCATTTGGAGTGAACGAGCAGACGTCCCTATTGTTAAGCAGGCTATGGGAAGCGATCCGGCTGCTGTAGCGTACGACTCTCTTGCCTCGGCTTTAGCCAAAGACGTAGATGTTTTGCTTATAGATACGGCCGGAAGGTTGCACAACAAAGTACACTTGATGAATGAATTGGCGAAAATAAGGAAGGTGTTGCAGAAACTCATTCCGGAAGCCCCTCACGAAGTTCTTCTTGTTTTGGACGGTTCAACGGGACAGAATGCCTACCAACAAGCTAGTGAATTTTCTAAAGCTACTCCGGTAACGGCATTGGCTGTCACTAAACTGGATGGTACAGCTAAAGGCGGTGTAGTCATTGGTATAAGCGATATGTTGCAGGTACCTGTTAAATTTATTGGTTTGGGAGAGGGCATTGAAGATTTGCAGGTTTTTGATAAAAAATCTTTTGTGGCATCTTTGTTTGAATAATACATACGTATGAAAATTCTTTATAATTGGCTGAAAGATTACTTGCCTTTGGGTATGACACCTGTGAAGACGGCAGAGGTATTGACAGATATTGGACTGGAAGTAGAATCTCTGGAAGAAATAGAAACCATACCGGGTGGACTTAAAGGCGTAGTAACGGCTAAAGTGATTGCATGCAATCCGCACCCCAATTCAGATCACTTGTCATTGACAACAGTGGATTTTGGCAAAGGTGAGCCTGTTCCTGTCGTGTGTGGTGCTCCCAATGTGGCAGCAGGTCAGAAGGTGTTTCTAGCAACGATTGGAACACAACTGACTTTTACAGATGGAAATCAGCTTACTATCAGAAAAAGTAAAATACGAGGAGAAGAGTCTTTTGGGATGATTTGTGCAGAGGATGAATTGGGAATAGGAACTTCTCACGACGGCATTATGGTCTTGCCGGAAGATACACCCATTGGCATTCCGGCAGCTGAATATTTGAACATTCCTTCGTATGCTGTTTTTGAAATAGGATTGACTCCCAATAGAATAGATGCTGCATCGCATTTTGGTGTTGCCCGTGACCTGGCGGCTTGGTACAAAGGGAAAGGGCAGGATATGCCGTTAACTCGGCCTGATGTCTCGGCTTTTGAAGAGGATCCCAATACAGAAGGCGTCCGTGTTGTGGTAGAGGCACCGCAAGCCGCGCCGCGTTACAGCGGCATTACATTGAGCAATTTGAAAGTGGGACCTTCCCCGGAATGGCTGCAAGAGCGTTTGAGATTGACGGGTATTCGTCCTATAAACAACGTGGTAGATATCACAAATTACGTATTGTTGGAGACGGGCCAACCGTTGCATGCTTTTGACAGGGACCATATTGAAGGAGATTGTGTGGTAGTACGTTTGGCGGAACCGGGAAGCCGATTTGTCACTTTGGACGAAGTGGAAAGAACACTGAGTGCAGAGGATTTGATGATTTGCAATACAAAAGAACCCATGTGTATTGGAGGCGTATTTGGAGGGCTAAAGAGTGGAGTAACGGAAAAAACAACTTCAATATTTCTTGAATCGGCTTGGTTTCATCCTACGTGGATAAGGAGAACTTCTAAACGCCATGGGTTGAAAACAGATGCTTCTTTTCGTTTTGAAAGAGGTACAGATCCCAACGCTACCGTAGATGTTCTTAAGAGGGCTGTGTTGCTTATGCAGGAAATATGTGGAGCCAAGGTAGAAGGGAAGATAATAGATTTGTATCCAAATCCGGTGGAGCGGGCGCGTGTACTACTAGATTATGACCGATTGTATGCTTTAATAGGTAAAGATATTGGTCACAAGATGGTGGATACCATTTTGCAAGCCTTGGATTTTGAAAAAATAGAAGACTCGGTATTGGTTCCAACGTACCGAGTTGACGTGACAAGGCTGTGTGATGTGGCGGAAGAGGTACTTAGAATATACGGCTACAACAACATTGAACTCCCGGATAAAATAACGGCTTCTTATTCTTTACCGGAGGGCCCGATTTCGCAACATATGAGAGACTCTATTGGAGACAGGTTGGCATCTGTCGGGTTTAGAGAAATCATGTCCAATTCGCTCACTCGAGCTTTGTACTACAAAGAGTCAGATGCATACCCGTTTTCATCTCTCGTTAAGGTTTTGAATCCGTTAAGCAACGATCTGAGTGTAATGCGTCGCACGTTGCTGTGGGGAGGTTTGGAAGCCATTGCTCGCAATATCAATAGGCAGCAGTATGACCTGAAGTTTTTTGAACAGGGGAATGTCTATAGTATGGAAAACACAGGCGCTGCACTGAGCGACTATACAGAGGAGGAGCGTTTGGCGTTGTTTATAACAGGTAATGACAGGCCTTTGAATTGGCACACACCTGCACGAGAGGTAGATTTTTTCTTATTAAAATCATACGTCGAATGGCTGTTCGTCGGCTTTGGAGTGGATCTTACGAAGTTGCGTTCCACAGCCACTCCGGAAGATGTTTTTGAGGAGGGAATTCGCTATTTGCTCAACGGAAAACCCTTGGTAGATATAGGCAAAGTAAACAGTACATGTCTGTCTGTCTTAGATATTAAGCAAGAGGTGTTTATGGCAGAAATTTCTTGGGATTTGTTTCTCATCTTGATAGGGAACAAAGAAACAAGATGTAAAGAATTGCCGCGTTTTCCGGAAGTACACAGAGATTTGGCTTTAGTGATAGATAAAGACATTCCTTATGAAAAATTGCATAGCATTGCTTTTAAAACGGAGAAACAATTCTTGCAAAGTGTGAGTCTTTTTGATGTCTATGAAGGGAAAGGTGTACCTGAAGGAAAAAAACAATACGCCCTTCACTTTGTGTTTCGTGATGTACAAAAGACATTGACGGACACCCATGTAGAAAAAGCCATAGAACGTCTTTTAAAAGCTTTTGAGAAAGAAACAGGTGCTCTATTGCGTTGATGGAAAGATGGGCTATTGCAGCCGGAGCCACTTTCTCCAAAGCGTGCGAAATGAATCAAATTCTTCTTGATATACAAGCCCTGCGCCGCTACGTTGCGTATTGTCCAGGTAGTTGGAATACTGGTCTGCTGCATGGCTAAATGCTTTTAAGCGGAATTTGCCTTTTTCGTCCAGTTTCAATTCTATATCCACATTGCCTACCAAATCGCTTTCGTTACGGGTGTAGGGGTTGTTGCCCATATTGCCGTTAATGACTACCCGGTTGTTGAACAAGCGTGTAGAGATGGCAACATCAAACAAATCACCGCTTTGCCCCGGTTGGTAATTGAAACCTACGTCCAAAGGTATATTCAGTTGTACAAAAATGTTGTTCAACTGATTGGAAAGAATTTCAGTAGCATTGGAATACAGCAAATTGGAGTTGTTTACAATACCCGATTCTTGTTCCGGAATAAAGTTGCTGGTGACCAAGAGTGCCACAAATTGACGCATGACTTTGTCGTCGGTAGACAGTGCGCTTTCAACACGGGCTCTTGTCATAGGATCAATATCATCCAATTCAATGTTAAATCCAAGATTGGGGTTCATCAAGTTCCCCGACATCAAGATTTGGCAGTCCACATCTCTGCGGTTGCTTACTACCGTAGTGTCTGCAAGAAGTGTGTTAATGGATGCTTTTGTTTTATACGAGGCGGTCAAATTGACTTGTGTGTTTTCAATTTCACCATGAAACGAAACTGTTCCTCCCGGTACAATCTGAAACCTTTTTGATACAATTCCCTGGAGACCAAATAAATAACTTCCGCTTTCTACAGAGCAATCTCCCAATATGGAAAATGTATCATCTTTTGGATCCAGCCCCAAATTTATCAATCCTGTTCCTCTTGCTTGAATGATATCTCCCGTAATCTTATTTATTTCCAGCAATATTTCTGCGTCTGTAGTCAGTTCCGTTCTGATGTTTAAAGTCAGGTTGCTTTTTCTTTCTTTTTGTTCTTTCTCTATGATAGCTGCTCGCGTATAGGGGTCTCTTCCTATGTAGGAAGGCGGAGGATCTGCAAAGGAAAGAAGGTTTGTTTGTCTGGCCTGTAGTGCAGAGGTTAAAGGTATGTGAAGGCTTGTAGAGGGTTCCGGTCTAACGGAAATATCTAATAAAATATTATCTAAGGGACCTTTTATCAACAAATTGCCCGTTGCAAAAGCTTGACCGTAAAAAACATCATTGTCCTTTTCTTCAAGGTTTAAGCCGTGTAAATTGTTGAAGTCCATTGTGATATCTGTCTGGATGTCACGGAAGTGCTTATACTGTAACCCACCTTTTACCAGTGCATACCGACCGGCTTCATCTCTTAGTGTATCTCTTGGTAAGAACAATCCTTCTTGTGTCAAATGAACGGGACCGGATAAGGAGTAAGGAACTTTTGTATAATCAACTGTGAAATTCAAGTCAGAAACAAAAGTGTTTGAGCTGATTAGGTCCAGGTCGGGGAACTTGCCCGACAAGTGCATATCTCCCGATATATATCCGTATACGTCTGTAACCAGGCTTTGTAGAAAGGGAGCAACCAAAGCTGCTTGAAATTTGTTGAAAGATGCCTGCACATCTACTTTTTTTGAAGAAGGATGATACGTTCCGGAGGCGTAGAAAGGATTTTTTCCGTTGGGTAAAAGAGTAGCAGCTTCCAATTCCAAGCAAGACATTTTCGGATTCCAGGTACTTTGTAGTCGTATGTCTCCGGCAAGCGAATCGTTGACAAAAAATTGTTCCCCAAAAAGATTGGCGGTAAAATGCCTGTCTGTATAAAAATGTGTGAGATGTCCTTTGCCTGTAAATGCGCCTTGAAATGCAAAAGGATATTGTGGAGGCATTAAGGTATTGAAGAGAGCGGCGTCAAATTTTGACAACTCTACAAAGAGCGTATCGGACGATTTGGGAGATAAGACGCCGTTGACCAGTAAATATTCCGGCTCTTTGTGCATTGCCGTATGTTGTAAGAGTATTTCATGAATGGCTATTGTTTTTCCGGAAAGGACAAGACTGTCTGTTTGGAGCGTCCAGCGTTTGCCGTTGATGAACAGGTTGTCGGAAGTTAAAAACGCAGCCACTACAGGTGTTTTATTATCTTCCGGACGGCTAAAAGAAAAGAGAGAATGTATGTTTGCGCTGTTCCATTTCTCTTCTTTTCTGTTGTAGTATAAATCAGAGGTTATTTTGTTGTCAAAAGCGGCAGATTTCAGGTGGAACGTATCTGCTTTTACAGAACCTATAGTTATTTCATTGCATGCCACATCTACTTGCATCTCTTTCTTGTTTGTCCAAGCACTGAGAGCCAGGTCTTTCAAGTTGTGTTCTTTGTAGCCTATCCTTGGGGAATGTATGGTAGAACTCAAACTGTCGTTTCCAAAATCTTGTAATGCAATTTCTGTTCCCGCTGATATGTAGAGACCCGGCATAAACAATTCTTCTAAGAAAGCGCTATTGTTGACTGTCAGCTGTAAGGCTGCAGAATGGTTCTCTTTGGCGGGGGGTAGTATCTGAAGGGAATCGTTGTTACGGAAGAGAGCAAGACGTTTGTTAATGAGCCCTGTCAGGTAACTCATAAGACCATCTGTCCCTTCGTAGGTTGCATTGAAAGCATCAGAATCTACCGTTACCTTAGAAGAACCGTTTTCCTCCATAAGACTTTCTAAGAAAAAGTGTTCCAATGCATGTACACCCGATGTGTTCTGAAGTGTTAAATGGGAAGCGTATAAGGTGCCATCAATATCTCCTTTGTTGTTGATATGAGAGAAATCCGCTTGAATCAACCCGCTCAATACGGCAGACGAATCGCTTTTATATATATTCAGCCGTGTCAAATCTGCATAAGCAATATTGGCGAAAAAGTTCATGGAAGCACCTGCAGATCTTGATAAATCTGTGCGTCCTTGAAATAAAAAATTGAGATTGGGGTCGGCGGCACTAATTCTACCATCAAAAATGCCGTTTTTAAACTCCCCCAGCATTTTAAAATCTTTAAATACATAATCGTTAAACTCAAGACGAGAAAGGGAAAGAGTGTCAATCTGCGTTTCTATGTTTTGAATACCACCTTGCTGTATACTTATGTTTGCCTTTGTATATAAAGCACATTCTCCCATGCCATTTATCCCCGTAAGAGTGCCCAGATCCACTTGTTGTACATCTGCTATTCCTGAAAGGAATACTCCTCTCTTGTACTTATTGCTATTGATAAGCAAGTCTATATACAAGTCTCCCACGTCACCTTGAAGACGACCGTTTACGACAAAATCTGTCAGAAGTCCTGCTAAGCGGCCTTTAAAGTCAAAGGCAGCTCCCGTTCCTGTTCTTTGTTCCAAAACATCTAGGTTTACGGAAGCAATGTTGTACAAAATGTGGTTTAAGTCACCTATTTGCGATTGCAAACTGTCTATTTGAACCATCAAAACGGTTTCTTCTGCTTGAGGAAGTCCTTTTAACCGGAACCCACACAGCAGTCTTGTGTTTCCGCTGACAGAGTGTATGTCTAATTGGTCGGACCGCAGATTGCTTACTGTGCCCGTTACTTTTCCTTTAGCATGGATATCCAGTACAAAATCTTCAGGAAAATGCATAGCGTAATAGGCAATGGACTTAAAGGACACCAAAGAGCGATGGAGATCGAGCTCCATGTGTACTTTATTCACGTAGTCCGATAAACGGTCCACATGGCCATAATGCATAAGAAAATAGTCGGCTGTAAGAAAAGAGTAGTTGTCTTTCGCTACCATATTGTAAACGAATGCTTCTTTATGGTCTACGGTAACATCTCCTTCCAAATGTTGCAATACATACCCCGATTTTTCTTTGCCACACAAATGATCCAGCCGGGCTCGCACCATGCCGTCTTTAAAACGGACATGTTGAAGGGCTATGGTAATACTGTCTACATGCATATTACCAAAATCTATGCTGTTGCTTTCTAAAGGGGGTGGCTCTACACCATCATTAATCATATGGTAGGCAAACCGCTCTAAGGTCACATGGCGAGCCTGAATATCCCAATCAAAAGATTTGTTTGTGGTATCCTTATCTACTGCAGGCGGAAAAACAGAGGACAAATTGTGTTGTCCACTTCTTGTAATCAAATGAAAGGAACCGTCTGAAAGAGATACGTTACGCAATCTGATTTTTTTCCCAAGCGGATGAAAATTGCTTAAAGTGAGAGCTAGCTTATGGCTGTGAAAGAGGGTGTCGGAGGATGTTGTTATAGCTATGTCGTGTATTACCAGTTTGTTAAAAAACAGGAAATGGACAGAACCTATTTTGATATCGGCACCGGAAGCTTGCGAAAGCCATTGCGCTGTTTCATCTGCCAAACGACTTTGTACAGAAGGAACTTGAAGTGTAATGAACAAACCGGCCAGTCCTATGGCTAAAACAAAGAGCACGGCCCGAAGTATGTTCTTAAAAGTCCTCATAGAAAATCCCTATCTTACAAAGTTAAGAAAAAAATGCCCAAATTTGCAGTAGTAAAAAAGGAGGATAGTGGCTTATATTTTAGGAATAGAATCTTCTTGTGACGACACATCGGCAGCTGTTTTAAAGAACACAAAGATGCTTTCTAACGTAATGGCAACGCAGGAAGTACACAAGAAATATGGTGGAGTGGTACCGGAATTGGCTAGCAGAGCACACCAACAACATATTGTTCCGGTAGTCAATAGGGCTTTGGAGCAAGCAGGTATTGGCGTAGGAGATTTGGACGCTATTGCATTCACACTAGGCCCCGGTTTGTTGGGTTCTCTTTTGGTAGGTACATCCTTTGCTAAAGGATTGTCAGTGGCAACGAACCTTCCGTTAATTGAAGTAAACCATCTTACGGGACATGTGTTAAGCCACTTTATAGATACGGAGGATACAAGCCGCAAACCGGATTTTCCCTTTTTATGTCTGCTTGTGTCGGGTGGACACACACAAATTATAGAAGTAAAAGCACCTCTTGTTTTTGAAATATTGGGACAAACGATTGACGATGCTGTTGGAGAAGCTTTTGACAAAGGAGCCAAACTGTTGGGATTTGACTATCCCGGCGGACCACAAATAGACAAATGGGCATCTGATGGAAATCCTCATAAGTTTGCCTTTGCCCGTCCAAGAGTACAAGCGCTCGACTTTAGTTTTAGTGGTGTAAAAACATCTTTTTTGTACTTTTTAAGAGACAAGGAACGAGAAGAACCGGGGTTTTCTATACACAATAGAGCCGATTTGGCGGCCGGTCTTCAGCAAACCCTTATAGACATACTTCTTGAAAAAGTAGTGGCTGCTGTTGCAACTACGGGAATAAAACGTATTGCATTGGCAGGAGGTGTGTCTGCCAATAGAGGTTTGCGCGAACGTATGATAAAAGAAGCAGAAAAACACCGATGGGATGTTTTTCTGCCCCCTATCCATTTTACCACAGACAATGCGGCTATGATTGCTGTTACAGGTTATTACAAGTGGCTGGAAGGTCGTTTTGCCTCACTGGATAGTACACCTATTACAAGGAGTAGTTTGATGCCTAGTGAATCAATCGCACCCTGAGCATCCGTCACAGCTTCCTTCGCATCCGGAAACAGCTCTTTCGCCGTATAAGCCTTCAACGAGTTCTTTTTCTGTAGCTTCTCTAATTTCCACCACTTTCCCTGAGAAGTGCAATTCGCAGCCGGCTAGGGGGTGGTTGAAATTCATTTTTACAGTCTCCTCCAAGACTTCATCCACAATGCCATTCATGCGGTTTCCTTGAGCATCTTGCATAGGAATGATTTTGTCTTTTACCAGAAGGCCTTCCTCGATTTTACCGTTTACTTTAAACAAATCTTTAGGAAGTTCTACAATAGCATCCGGATTTATTTCTCCGTATCCTTCTTTAGCAGACAAAACAAAGTCGAACCCGTCACCTGTTTTTTTGCCTTTTATGTTTTCTTCAAAAGCTTGTAATAAATAACCCAGTCCAAAAATGAACTTCATGGGCTTGTCATCTGTAACTGTTTCAATGGTATCTCCGTCAACTACCAATGTATAAGAGAGTGAAACTACTTTTTCGTCTGAAATAGTCATTGTATTAAATATGTTAGTTAGTGATTTTTCTGATTTTATATCCTACAGCTGCTGCAAATAATGAAAAAACAGGAAGTATCAAATTAAAGAAACAATAGGGAAGATAAGTTAATGTAGCCACGTTCAATACGGTAGATTGAGCAACGGCACATGTGTTCCAAGGTACAAGGACAGAGGTCACAGTAGCTGACTCTTCAATGGTACGTGAAAGCAATTCAGGAGCAAGTCCTTTCTTTTTGTACGTTTCTGAAAACATGCTTCCCGGCATAATAATGGCCATATATTGATCTCCTAGTGTTAAATTGAAAAAAATGCCTGTTCCTAAAGTGGCAGCTACGGTAGAAACGGTGTTTTTCATGAGCTTGAGCAGGTATTGTGTTATTACATGAATCATGCCAGAGGCAGTCATTATACCTGCATAGGCTATAACACAAAGTATGAGCCATACAGTATTCATCATTCCGGCCATGCCGTTGGTAGTCGTAAGGTTGTTCAATATAGCGTCCCCGGTATCAATCTTCACATGTGAGCTTATCATGGTAATAGCAGCTCCAAAACGTCCTCCTCCAATAGTATCGCATATTTGAGGTTGAAACAAAACAGCTGCTAGAGCTCCTACAACGGCAGAAAGAAGCAATGTAATAAAAGGGGGAACTTTTTTTATGACAAGGACTATGGTAATAAGCGGAATGAGCAAGAGCCATCCTGAAATACGAAAAGTGCCTTGCAAAGCATCCAGCTGAGATTGGATATCAACCGTACTTTCTGTGGGAATGGCCAGTCCGGCAATCAGATAAATAATCAGGCAAATGATAAAAACCGGAATGCTATTTACCATCATATATCTTATATGTGTAAAAAGAGGTACGTTGCAAAAAGAAGAAGCCAAGTTTGTGGTGTCTGATAGGGGTGACATTTGATCTCCAAAATAAGCACCTGAAATGATGGCCCCAGCCAACCACGGAGTGGGAAATCCTATAATTTGACCGGCTCCCAACAGTGCAACTCCAAAAGTGCCCACCGTACTCCAGGAACTTCCTGTTACTATAGAAATGACACTACTGATGACAAAAGCCAATGGCAAAAACACAGCCGGGTGGATCACTTTTAATCCGTAATAAATCATGGTTGGGATGATGCCACTACTCATCCAGCTCCCAATGAGGGCGCCAATGGCAATAAGAATAAGTATGGCCGGGTAGGTGTTTTTCAGATGGGTGATCATCCCTTCTTCTGCTTGTTCCCATGTCATTCCATAAAAGATGCGAGCAATGGCAAAAGCAACAACAGCCACAAAAAGCAGGGTGAATTGTGAAGGGCCTGCTGTAACATTGTCTCCAAATATGCGGACGCAGGTAAAGATGATTACAATGAGTAACAAAAGGGGAATAAGGCTGACGGTGAGTGATGGTTTTTTCATATGTATTTTTATAAGCCTGCCAATTCAATGCTCTCAAAAAGCAAGGAAGGCAGTAACCGGGAAGAAATAGGCTGTGCATCGTCCCCGGCTATATGTAATTGGTTCCAAAGGTTTATCATGTTCCCCGTCATGACCATTTCATTAATGGGGGTGGTTATTTGTCCGTTTTCAACCAGGAATCCCTCTATGCCATATGAAAAATCACCGGTTGCTGTATTGCAATTGCCTCCATTAAAGCCTGTTATGATGATTCCGTGCTGCATTTGTTTTGTCAGAGAAAGCACATCTCCTTTACCTCCTGTAAGCAGCAAGGTGGAAGGGGTGGCTATGGTACAAGGCATTTGCATTTTGGAGGCATGGTACGTATTTAAATAAAAAAGATTTAAAATACCTTTTTCAATGACTGTTCTTTTCTTTGTGGCGTTTCCTTCATAATCAAAAAAACTGTATGCAGGTACTCCTGTTTTGTGTGGATCATCAATGAGGGTAAGAACAGATGAGCCTATGCGTTGACCAAGGCTGTTTAGAAGAAAAGAGTTTTTTTGTTGAAGTTGTGCCCCCGATATGGCGTCTATAACAGGAGCAAGGAGCGTGGATGCCACTCTGTTTTCAACAACTACGTTGTAGATGCCTGAACGGGCTTTTTTGGGATTTCTTTTGTTCAAAGCTCTGTCAAGTGTTTGACGCATGCTTTCATGGGCGGCAGAGATGTGTATAGGATTGGTTCCTCCTATGAAATTCCAGTCTGAGGGGCGGGTGTTGTTTTCTCCCAGAACACTACACTCTGTCAGCAAACCAAACCAACTTTTTTCAGATGTACAATGCAATCCATTGGAATCTGCAATATGTACCCATCTGATAGAATCTGTATAATGTGCTGTTGCGTTGATAAGTGCCGGGTTTTTATTTTGTATGGATGCAGTACTGGAAAAAAGGAGATCTTTTTTTTCTTCTGTTTCTACATCTCCGGAAAAAACATCGCGTAGAGGAACTCCTTTATATTGCAATTCTTTAGGAAGAAGTGTTCTGAAAGGATCAGGAGCCAAAAGCTTGATAGACGCTATGGACTGATTCAACAGGTTGTCCAGGTGCCCTGTTTGCATTGTGTTTGTGGAACATGTTCCGTAACGCCCGTCTACAAATAAATGAATGTGTAAGACAGATTCTACCGCACTTTGGATTTTTTCCAACGAATGGTTTAATACCGTAAGTTCATTGGAAACATCCCTAACAGCCGTAACGCGGACATGCGAAGCTCCTTTTTTGAGAGCTGATTGCAAGACGTATTCCGTCATTTTTTGCAACATTTTTTTGTCTTTCATATACGGCCTCCTACAGTAAGTGATTCAACCAATACAGAAGGCATACCACATGATACGGGGCAGGTTTGACCTTTGCCACAAGTCCATGTGCCGTCATCTATGAGTAAGTTGTTGGCTACTCCTGCAATGGTAGATAGTGTTCGAGGACCGTTACCAATGATGTTGGTATCTTTTATGGGTTGTGTCAATTTTCCGTTCTCAATCAAATAACCGCTTTTTACAAAAAAGGTAAAATCTCCTGCACCTATCTGCACTTGGCCGTTGCTGAATGTATCTACGTACAGTCCTTTTTTTATGGAAGCTATAAGAGATTCTTCCGTATCTTTCCCATTCTCCATATACGTGGCACGCATGCGCGGTAGCGGTGCATAACGAAAAGACTCTCTTCTTCCGTTTCCTGTAGGAGTGGTGTTAAAAAACCGAGCAGAAATGCGGTCGTGCAAAAAAGAAGTGAGGATGCCGTCTGTAACCATATATGTCTTCTGAGCAGGCACTCCTTCGTCATCTATGTTCAGAGACCCTCTGTTGCCCTGCAACGTGCCGTCATCTATTACATAAATGCCATTACGACATATTTTCTCTCCCATTTTGTCTGAAAAGACAGATTCGTTTTTTCTTATAAAATCAGCTTCAAACGCATGGCCTATGGCTTCGTGTAATAAGATACCGGAACTGCCGGCAGACATGACAACAGGCATTTCTCCACCTTTTGGTTGTTGGGCATCAAACAAAAATGCCGTACGTTCCGTTACTTCTTTTGCTAATTGACTCACGAGTTCATGCGTCAGAAATTCGGCACCCATTCTGAACGATCTGGAAACAGAAGCTGTTTCTCTGTGCCCGTTCTGTTCCATTATGCAAACAACTAGTAAAGAAGCCAAAGGACGTATGTCTGAAAAATGGTCGCCATAGGAATTGTAAAAATCTATGGAAGAAGTGCTGTTTTCCAAGCGTGCTATGACTTTGCTTACTCGTTTGTCTTGCTCAAAGATAAGTTCATTCAACCGGTAAAGAAAAGGCATTTTATCATGGACGGACATACTTTCCCATGGAATCAGAGAAGGATATCTGTTAGGCAATTGTGCTGTTGTAAAACGGTCTGCTGTTTTTACGACAGCTCCGTTGTTGGCAATATGAGAAGCAATAAGGGCTGTTTTTTCACGATCAGAAGGAACAGCGCTTTCTGTAAACGCATAGCCTGTGTTTTGGCCTTTAACAACTCGGATACCTAAACCTCCTTCTTGATGAACTCCCGCAGCGTTCACTTCTCCGTCTTGCAATGTTATGGTGTTGTAGAAGGATTTCTCAACATAAAGATCTGCATAATCTCCACCTTTACTAAGCGCCAGGTTTAATAATTTTCTTGAATCCATGGTAAAACAAGTACAAAATTAAAAAAAAATGCTACTTTTACCTTATCTAAATTTATATGTCTATGAAAAAGTACGAATGCGATTTGTGTGGGTACATTTATGACCCTGCTGAGGGAGATCCCGATAACGGTGTTGCTCCCGGAACTGCCTTTGAAGACATTCCTGAAGATTGGGTTTGCCCGCTGTGCGGTGCAGGGAAAGAAGACTTTTCTCCCATATAGGATGTGCATAAGGGCCCGGCTCACAAGTCGGGCCCTTGTTTTTTTGGGGACAGATAAAAACACCGGATTGTGCAGTATTGTGGGATTTCGTGCATTTACAATATAGAACATCACTTTTTTACATAAATATTGTATATGAAATCACTTTCCGGTTTTCTTATAATGACCGTTCTTTGCGGTTTTTCTTTTGCTTCTTGTTCTAAATGGCCCTTGAAACCTCCTATTGAGAGGAAAGATATCGTACTCACCAAAGCTCAGCAAGAAATACTGAACAGCAGCCAGGTATTTGCCATTGACTTCTTTAAGGAAATGTGCTGCGAACTGGAAAAAGGCAATCTGTTTGTTTCTCCCCTGAGTGCCTCCATGGCGCTTTCTGCCGTAGCAAACGGCGGGGTAGGCACTACCATGGAAGATATGAAGGCAACCTTGGGATTTGGGAATTTTTCTTTGGAACAGATGAATGATTTTTACAAGACGCTTGTTCCCGCCTTAAAAAAAGTAGACAATACTGTCGACTTGCTTGTAGCCAATGCTGCATGGATAGAGCAAACCTTTCCGGTGAAAGAGTCCTTTACGAACTCTTTGCAGGATTATTATGATGCATCTATCAACAAACTGGATTTTAAAGATCCAAAATCATCCGATGTAATCAACGCTTGGTGCAGCGACAACACAAAGGGAATGATCAAAAAGATTATTGATCGTATTGACCCGGCGTACAGGTTGTTTTACACAAATGCCCTCTACTTTAAAGGCGACTGGAAAAGTACTTTTGACAAAAAAGACAGTCGGAAAGGTCCTTTCCGGAATGCTTTGGGCCATACTTCACAAATTGTCTTTATGGAGCAAACGCAAACGCTCCATTATTATGCGAACGAGAAAGTAGCCTTGGCCGAATTGCCATACGGAAACGAAGCGTTCAGCATGGTAGTTGCCTTGCCGGCTGAAGGCATGTCTGCAGAAGACCTGGTTTTATCTCTGGACATAGCCACGTGGAATGGCTGGATGGAATCTCTTTATCCGGCCACGCTTCACGTGCGTATGCCGCGTTTTGAGTTGGACTTTGATACAGAAGAAATGATGATTCCCGTATTATCACGTATGGGTATGGGGGTTGCTTTTGATCCATTGATGGCAGATTTTTCCGGAATCAGTGATATTCCGCTTTTCATAGGTATGGTTAAACAGTGTGCCCGCATTCAGGTAGATGAAAAAGGCACAGAGGCAGCAGCTGTGACCATTATAGGATTCGAAGTCACTTCTGTAAGACCGAATCCGAAGCCCGTTCCTTTTTATATGGATAGGCCTTTTTTGTTTTTTATTAAGGAGAAAAGTACGGGAACTATTTTGTTCTCGGGACTTATTAAAGAATTGTAACATATGAAATCACTTTCCGGTTTGTTGTTGATGGTAGTCCTTTCGGGCTTCTCTACTTTTTCTTGTTCCAAATGGGACAGAAACGATTCTATTGATAGACAAGATATTGTCCTGACAAAAGCCCAGCAAGACGTGCTGGACAGGAGTCAGGTGTTTGCTATTGATTTTTTTAAAGAAATGGGCAAAGAGCAGGAGAAAGGCAATCTGTTTGTTTCTCCTTTAAGTCTATCACTTGCCCTTTCTGCTGTAACAAATGGAGCGGAAGGCAGCACACAGGAACAAATGAAAGCTGTTTTAGGCTTTCAAGATTTTTCTTTGGAGCAGATGAATGGGTTTTACAAGAAACTTATTCCGGCCCTTCAAAAAGCCGACAGACAAGTTACTTTACATAGTGCTAATGCGGTATGGATAGAAAAAGCATTTCCTGTAAAGAAACCGTTTTTAGATGCCCTACAACACTATTACAAAGCTAGCGTAAATAAATTGGATTTTAGAGATGGCAAAGCTCCGGGAATCATTAACAAGTGGTGTAAAGACAACACAAACGGAATGATTCCGGAAATTATTGACCGTGTTGATCCTTCGTACAAACTGTTTTATACGAATGCATTGTATTTTAAAGGCGATTGGAAAAGCACGTTTGATAAGAAGCATAGCCAAGAGGGACTGTTCCGGAATGGTACCGGACAGGCTTCTGAGGTAGTATTCATGGAACAAACGCAAACGTTTCCTTACTATGAAGAAGACAGGGTGGCTTTGGCAGAATTTCCCTATGGGAACGAAGCCTTTAGTATGGTCATAGCTTTGCCGGCAGAGGGTGTTACGGCTGAAGAATGTTTGCAGTCATTGACCCTTGAAAAATGGCATTCCTGGATGGAATCTTTATCTCCCGTAGAGTTGCATGTACGCATGCCACGGTTTGAGCTGGAATACGATTCAGAGGACATGATGATTCCTGTTTTAAGTCGTATGGGGATGGATATCGCTTTTGATGGAAGTCGCGCAGATTTTTCCAATATCAGTGACATTCCCCTTTTTATAGATTTGATAAAACAGAACGCTCGTATAAAAGTAGATGAGAAAGGTACCGAGGCGGCCGCCGTCACCATTATAGGAGTCAGATATACATCTATAGGCCCAGCTCCTGTGCCTTTTTATATAGACAGGCCCTTTATTTTGTTCATAAAAGAAAAAAGTACAGGGACTCTTCTCTTTACAGGGTTAGTCAGGGAACTTTGACCGGAAAGGATTAGAAAGAGATGATTTCATGGTACACGCGTATGGCAAAATTGTCTGTCATACCGGCTATATAATCTATTACGGCTCTCTTGTATTGAATGGGGTCTGATACATCGTACACAATATCGTTTTCAAACCCGGCTTCTTTTCTGGATTCCGGATCTAAAGAGCTGTATTTGATGAGCCATTCTTTAAAATACCGTAACAACGTTGGAAATTTATACATGCTGCCTTCTATATTCCCAAGTAAGTCCTTATCGTAAAATTTATCCAGAAAATCAAAGACAGTCCGGATAATGCAACGCGCATATTCTTGATAATACTGCAACCGAGGATGGTAATAAATATGTCGGTAATTGAACTCTTTGATCTCTACCAGCAGGTCAAAATATTTATGAGAAAAATGCATGCCTTCTTCCGGAGAGGAGTGGGTACACAGGTCTTTGATAAACAGCTCTATCAGAGCCGTATTGTTAGCTACCAGAGGTTTGTTGTCTTCCACGCCCCGGGGAAGGGGAACCTTACGAAGCAGTTTGTTCAGTTCTTCCAGGCGATCGGGTTCCAACAGATTGAGTTCAATGGCGTCTTCAATATCACGACCCAGATAAGCAATTTTATCTGACAGTTTGACTACGCATCCTTCCCAAGTATAAGGCATGTATTGGTTGGGTCTTTTGATTTGATCCAAATCAATGGCTTGTACTCTGGGAAACAACCCGTTTTCATCTGCTTCTCCACAATGGGAAATGATTCCGTCCCGAACAGCATACGTAAGTCTGAGATTCTTATGAATACCGTAAGCATTGGGGAGAGTCGCTATTTTGTCTGCCGTATACAGGCCGTTCTTTTCATGCCAAAAAGTACCATCCCACTCTTGCATAATTTCAGACAACAAGGTTTCTCCTTCGTGTCCAAACGGACTGTGACCCAGATCATGGCCCAGAGCAATGGCCTGGGTAAGTTCTGTATTCAGCCCCATGAATTTAGAAATAGTATAACTGATGGAAGCCACGTGGTTCACATGCTCCATACGTGTGCAGATGTGGTCGTTCTGCGTAGCAAAAAACACCTGAGTTTTGTGTTTTAAACGTCGGTACGATGTACAATGTAGGATGCGCGAATAATCCCTGTAAAAAGGAGAACGTGTTTCGTCGGGCTTTTCTTCATGAGGGAAAAATTCCCGCCCTCTTTGCAGCGATTGTTCCCATTTGGGGTTGTTAGGTCCTATTTGTACTTTTTTAAATAAATCCGGTACCATTTTTTTGTTCATAAGTCACGTATTTTTTTCTCCCAGGCCCAGGCACGGGCCAATGTTTCTTCTACAGGCACTTCTGCCTTCCATTGCAAATGTTTGTTGGCTAGCGATGTGTTGGCCCAAACGGCTTCTACGTCTCCTTGTCTTCTGCCTGCCATTTTATACTTCACTTTTATGTTGTTTACTGCACAGAACTTTTGAACGAGTTCCAGTACAGAAAGAGGCTGTCCTGTTCCCACATTGTAAATTTCACAAGAGCCGGGGTCGTTTTTTGTGTACATTTTCTGCAGCGCACTTACATGTGCCCGTGCCAAGTCGTTGACATCTATATAATCCCGTAAAGCCGTTCCGTCGGGCGTGTTGTAATCGCTTCCAAAAATCTGCAACACATCTCTAACGCCTGCGGCTGTTTGAGTAATAAAAGGCACCAAGTTGTTGGGTACTCCACGTGGCAATTCTCCCATGAGGGCTGAAGGGTGTGCTCCAATAGGATTGAAGTACCTGAGTATGATTCCCTGTAATGTGGGGTGAGCTTTTACGGCATCGGTTAAGATGTCTTCGCATATTTGCTTGGTGTTGCCGTATGGATTGGTAGCCACCCCTCTGGGAGTATCTTCTGTTGCCGGTAGTATATCCGGTTGTCCGTAAACAGTCGCAGAAGAAGAAAAGACTATGTTCCCCCCGCCGTTCTCCAACAATACTTCAAGTACCGTTAGAAAAGACGTAAGGTTGTTTTTATAATACATCAAGGGCTTTTCAACACTTTCTCCTACGGCTTTAAAGGCTGCAAAATGAATCACACCGTCTATCGGGTGTTTTTTGAAAACAGTTTGTAGATCTTCCTTGCAACAGCAATCTATTTCATAAAACGGCAAGGAACGTCCCGTTATTTTTTCTGCACCTTTCAGACACGTTGTGTCTGCATTGGACAAGTTGTCTACTACTACAACCTGGTAACCGGCAGCCACCAGTTCAACAGCCGTGTGGCTTCCTATGTAGCCTGCTCCTCCTGTAATAAGTATGGTCTTCATGAAAGCAAAGATAAGAAAAACCGACTGAGAAGGTGTTCTTCAGTCGGTTTTTGATTGTACTAAAGTTCAGCCGTTCAGCAGCTTTAGGATTTAGTATCCATAATGGCAGCTTGTGCAGCAGCCAGTCTTGCAATAGGAATCCTGAAGGGTGAACAAGAAACGTAGGTAAGTCCCAGTTTGTAGCAAAAATGTACAGACTGGGGATCTCCGCCGTGCTCACCGCAAATACCCAACTCTATGCCGGGATTTGTAGAGCGGCCTTTTTCAACGGCTGTTTCCATAAGTACTCCAACCGATTCTTCATCAATGTGCTGGAACGGGTCAAAAGGAAGGATCTTCTTATCTATGTATTCACCTAAGAAAGAGCCTATATCGTCCCTGGAAAATCCATACGTCATTTGGGTGAGGTCGTTGGTTCCAAAGGAGAAAAATTCAGCGTTGCGAGCCATTTCATCGGCCAGCAGGGTAGCACGCGGGATTTCAATCATGGTTCCGTATACGTATGTAAACGAGATTCCAAATTCTTCCTCTACTTCTTTATGTACCCTGTCGCATATGGCTTTCTGATCGTCCAATTCTTTGACACTAAGGGTCACGGGGACCATAATCTCGGGTATGGGTTTCAAACCTTCCTTAATCAATTCTGCTGTAGCGGAAAAGATGGCACGGATCTGCATTTCAGAAATCTCGGGGTAGGAGATTCCCAGACGTACTCCGCGATGTCCCATCATGGGGTTGACTTCTTTCAGCAGGTCGGAACGTCTGATGATTTCTTCTACACTGATATTCAGCTCTTCTGCCAATTCTTTTTGTATCTCTAATGTTTGAGGAACAAATTCGTGCAAAGGCGGGTCAAGCAAACGGAACGTAAGCGGCAAACCGTCCATTACACGCAAGGTCTCTTTAGCAGCCACTTTAACATAAGGAGCCAGCTCGTTTATAGCTTGTTGCCTTTCCTCTGCATTTTCCGACAAAATGATTTTACGCAATTTGCTCAGAGGAGCCTCTGCGTTCAATCCGTAAAACATGTGTTCAATGCGGAAAAGTCCTATTCCTTCTGCTCCAAAATCTAAAGCCGTTTGTGCGGCTTCCGGAGTGTCGGCGTTGGCACGAACGCCCATGGTGCGGAAAGTGTCTACCATATCCATAAATTCTTTAAACCTGGGATTTTCAGAAGCATCCATGGTTTCTATTTTGGAATCGTATACAAAACCACGCGTTCCGTTCAGGCTGAATACGGTACCTTCCGGATATTCTTTTCCGTTGATGGTCATGATGCGTTTATCTACGTCTAAGTGTACTGCTTCACAACCTACAATAGCGCATTTGCCCCATCCGCGAGCAACCAATGCGGCATGAGAAGTCATACCTCCGCGAGCCGTAAGCAGTCCGTCTGCTACACGCATACCTTCCACATCCTCAGGATTGGTTTCTTCTCTTACCAGGATAACGCGTTTGCCTTGACTGTGCCAAGCAACGGCGTCTTCTGCCGTAAAGACTATCTGGCCAACGGCACCGCCCGGTCCGGCCGGCAAACCTCTGGCTACTACTTTTGCCTTCTTTTCTGAATTGGAATCAAGAATGGGATGGAGTAGTTCGTCCAGCTGCGCAGGAGCTACACGCATAACGGCTGTTTTTTTATCTATCAGCCCTTCTGCCACCATATCCATAGCCATATTCAGAGCTGCCACACCCGTTCGTTTGCCAACACGGCATTGCAACATCCAAAGTCTGCCTTCTTGAATGGTAAACTCAATATCTTGCATATCGCGGAAATGGGCTTCCAAGTTTTTCTGGATTTGATCCAGCTCTTGGTAAGCTTTAGGCATTACAGATTCCAACGAAGGTATATCTTTGGTCTGTTCTGTTTTTGTAGCTTCGTTAAGCGGGCTGGGAGTTCTGATTCCTGCAACTACGTCTTCACCTTGTGCATCCAAAAGCCACTCTCCGTAAAACTTGGCTTCTCCCGTAGCCGGGTTGCGTGAAAAAGCAACACCTGTTGCCGAGTTTTCACCCATGTTTCCGTAGACCATAGATTGTACGGTAACGGCTGTACCCCACTCATCAGGAATGCCTTCAATCCGGCGGTAGGCAATGGCGCGTTTTCCGTTCCAAGATTTCAATACGGCACCTATACTGCCCCAGAGCTGTTCCATGGCGTTGTCAGGGAAAGGTTTACCCAGTACTTCTTGTACTTTTTCCTTGAATATATCACAGAGGTCTTTTAAATCTTCTGCCGTGAGGTCTGTATCGCTTTTGTATCCTTTGTCAGCTTTCATTTTCTGCATCAGTCCATCCAACTGCACACGGATTCCTTTTCCTTCTTCCGGCTCAATGCCTTCTGCTTTTTCCATAACTACATCTGAATACATCATAATCAGACGACGGTATGCATCGTACACAAAGCGTGGATTGTTTGTTTTTTTGATCAGTCCTTCGATGGTTTCTGCACACAGTCCAATGTTAAGCACTGTTTCCATCATACCGGGCATAGAGCTTCTTGCACCTGAGCGACAAGATAACAGCAGGGGGTTTTGAGGATCTCCGTAACGAGCTTCCATCACCTCTTCTGTCTTTTTCAGTGCTTTTTCAACTTCTTCTGCCAATCCTTGGGGGTAGTTACATCCCAATGCATAGTACTCTGTGCAAGTATCTGTGGTAATAGTGAAACCTGCAGGTACAGGCATCCCCAAAAGACACATTTCTGCTAAGTTGGCTCCTTTGCCACCTAACAGATTTCTCATAGTACCATCACCTTCGGCGGTTTTCCCACCAAAGCTGTAAACTCTTTTAATTTCTGACATAAATTTATATAAGTAAGATTAGATAATAGATAAATATCCGATTTTGACTTGCAAAAATAATAAAAAAGTTACAATATTGTACCAGCCAGCTCTGCCAAACGGCTTCTTTCTCCTTTGACTAAGTTTATATGAGCAAAGAGGTCTTGACCTAACATCTTGTCTGTCAAATAAGTGAGTCCGTTAGAGTGTCTATCTAAGTACGGTTGGTCTATTTGATGAATATCGCCTGTAAACACCAATTTGGTGCCTTCTCCGGCTCTGGTAATGATGGTTTTGACTTCGTGAGGGGTAAGGTTTTGTGATTCGTCAACAATAAAAAACACCTTGGAAAGGCTTCTCCCACGAATATAGGCCAATGGTGCAATCAATAATTTTTCATTACGCTGCATTTCTTCTATACGTACATATTCCCGGCTGTTGGATTTGAGGTTCCCCTTGATGACGCTCAAATTGTCCATTAAGGGAAGCATGTACGGTGCTAGTTTTTCTTTGATATCTCCGGGTAAAAATCCCATCTCCTGACTCCTAAGGGGGATAACAGGGCGGGATAACATAATCTGATCGTATTCTCTTTCAAGCGCAAGGGCAGCAGCCAATGATAAAAGTGTCTTTCCGGTTCCGGCTATTCCCGTTATGGATACCAATTTGATGTTTTCGTCAAGAAGTGCATCCAATGCGAAATTTTGTTCGCTGTTACGTGGGGTTATGCCGTACGCCCTATGACCCGGTACAGGAATGAGTCTTTTTTGCGACGCATTGTACCTGGCCATAGCAGACCCGTCTTTGTTTTGCAGTACGTAATACTGGTTGTGGTACGCATTTTTTAAAGGGATGGCTGCAGCGTCCAGTCCGTCGGGTGACTGATACAATTGAGCCATAATATCTGAAGGTACTTGTGGCAGATGCACAATCCCTTTAGATAAGATGGTAATGTTTTCATCTTTGACTTTGTCTGTTAAGTAATCTTGGGCTTCTATACCCAAGGCTTTTGACTTGATGCGTAAGTTGATGTCTTTGGTGACCAGGATTACTTTCCGTTCCGGGTGTTTTTCTTTTATAAAATGAGTGGTAGATAAAATGCGATGATCCGGTATATCTCTGTAAAAAGCAGCTTTTAAAGATTCGGGAAAAGGGTGACCCGGTTCTACTTTCAGTCGTCCTCTGCCGTTTCCCATACCAATCCAACCATCCAACATTTTATCGCCTAAGATGCGATCCAATTCCCGAGAGAACTCCCGTGCATTGTAATTGATTTGTTCATTCCCTTTTTTGAAACGATCCAATTCTTCTAGCACTATGATGGGAATTACCAGATCGTTTTCTTGAAAATTTCTAAGTGCTTGGTGGTCGTGCAACAATACGTTGGTATCTAATACGAAAATTTTTGGGAGAGTTGTCATCTGGCAAATGTAATGAAAAAAGCATACATTCGCACCATTATGAATTACAGTAAGGCGGTAACGTATCTTATTACACATTTCCCTCAATACCAGAAGACAGGTATGGATGGATACAAACCCTATCCGGCCCGTATGCTGTCTTTGATCTCTTGGTTGGGGAATCCTCAATTGTCGTATCCATGTATCCATATAGCCGGTACAAACGGCAAAGGATCTGTAGCACATATGATGGCTTCTGTCTTACAAACGGCGGGATTGCGTACAGGTTTGTATACCTCTCCGCATCTCATAGATTTTAGAGAGAGGATTAAAGTAAACGGTCAAATGATTTCAGAGGAGAGTGTAACCTCTTTTGTAACAGAATTTTTTGAAAATCGCCTGCCGGAAATAGGAGATGAAAAACCCTCCTTCTTTGATATGACAACGGCAATGGCCTTTCAGTATTTTGCAACACAAAAAGTGGATATAGCCATTATAGAAACGGGACTAGGGGGGCGGCTTGATTCAACAAACATCCTTAGCTCTCAATCTGTTTTGCTTTCCATAATTACAAATATAGGCCTGGATCATTGCGATATTTTAGGTCAGACCAAAGAGGAAATTGCCAAAGAAAAAGCCGGAATCATCAAAAGCGGTATTCCCGTAGTGTTGGGGGAATACGACGCAGCTTCATTTCCGATAATAAAAAAACAGGCCTTTCAACTTGGGTCAAAATGGATTGGCGCTTATGAAAGTACTTGTAAAGAGTATTCGTTAGAAAACAACAATTTGTACCAGAAGAGAAATGCCAATACGGCATTAAGTGCTTTGTGGGTATTGAAAGAAACGTATCCTGACAGATTTGCGTCCATTACGCAACAATCCATAACTGAGGGCTTGCTGTATTATCAAACACGTACCGGTTTGCGCGGAAGATGGGAACGTGTCTGTGAAAACCCGGCAGTTATCCTGGATACAGGACACAACGCAGACGGTTTGTCGTATTTGAAAGAACAACTATCCGTAGAAAAATATGAACATTTGTTTGTGGTTTACGGAATTGTTCGGGAAAAGGCATTGTTTCCGATGGCCAACTTGTTGCCGCGCGATGCTACATACTTTTTTACACAGCCGTCTATTGACAGAGCTTTACCGGCAACTGCTCTTAGGGATTGGGCCGTAAAACAGGGCTTTATAGGGAAAACAATACCTGATGTACGAGCGGCTTATTTAGAAGCTTTGTCAAGTGCAGGAGCCAAAGATTTGATTCTTGTCACAGGCAGCACTTTTACAGTTGCAGATGCAATTGCAAACTTTTTTTGCACGTAAAAAAAATACGCGTATATTTGCAATCCCTTTTGGGAGTTTAGCTCAGCTGGTTTAGAGCACCTGCCTTACAAGCAGGGGGTCGGAAGTTCGAATCTCCCAACTCCCACAACCATACAGAAACCTCTAGTTTTTACTAGAGGTTTCTTCTTTCTTAAGGAAGCAGTCTTTCCAGCCCAAAGCGTTAATCAGTTGCATCCAATGCACAGCTTCTTTACGTGTAGTGAATATTTGAGAGACGTATTTGTACAGACCCGTTTCGTCTTGTATTACGGAAATGTGCAAGGTGGGTAATTTTTGAGACAAGCGAGCAAAGTAACTTTCTGCATCTTTAAGCGGTTCTCTAAGAGTCGCAAATTGCAGGCGATATCCGCTTATTGGTTTAGCTATTTCTGAAACAGGCTTTCGAATTGCATACTAATTTGAGACAAAAAGTTAAGATGCAATATTAATAGATACTTTTTAAGCATTATACTGTTCACAAAATTCATCAATGGTTAAGTTGTTCGGTGCTGAGCTGC
>LSQX01222361.1_pt1 | contig 43405 bp, 41 predicted proteins | sample 654561 | NCBI WGS metagenome assembly LSQX01 (sample SAMN04489861, study PRJNA283612) | anaerobic digester metagenome | isolation source: 4 biogas reactors fed with cattle manure at either 37C or 55C with and... | place: Denmark: Kongens Lyngby | collected 2014 | reverse complement strand
CTGATAGGAGGCGGCCAAGTCGGCTGCGCTTTGCGGCAGTACGAGAGCGAAAATCTCTCCTTTGCCTAGCTTCTCCCCTTCGTGGGCTAAGGGCAGGAAGATGCCGTCGTTTTGGGCGACGACCTCGGTTTCGTCACGCACTATTAGGAGGTCGCTCGTGACCGTCTCATAGAGAGTGCCCTCGTTGAGAAACGCATAGCGGGTTTTTTCTTCATTATCTGTAAAAAGGGAAATAATCAGCCAGATAGCGAGTGCCAAAATGACGATCAATGCCAACGCCAGCAGGACAAAGCGGCTGACATTGCTGCGAATATCGTTGCGGGTATTGCGGGTATTAGATTTTTCTTTCTTCGCGGCCACAGACTTTCCCTTTTTCATACTAGCTTTCTCTGATTAATATTATCTCTGATTATAAACTTAATACGCGCTCAAGTGCCATCATTGCTCCGAGACGTGCGTTCCAATAATTCAGGCCGCCTTGCAGGAAGGCGGTAAAGGGTGGGCGCAGGGGTCCGTCGGCGGAGAGTTCGATCGAGGAACCTTGGACAAACGAGCCCGAGGCCATGATTATATCGCAGTCGTAGCCCGGCATTTCTGAAGGGATCGGAGTGAAGTGAGCGTCAATGGGAGCGGCGGCTTGGATCGCCTCGCAAAAAGCTTTCAGCTGCTCCGGGTTTTGCATCTGGACTGTCTGAACGAGATCGCCCCGTTCTTCGGCGGGCAAGGGCGAGACGTCGAAACCGGCTTTCTGGAAAAGCCTGGCTGCAAAGATTGCGCCTGCACTTGCGGCAGCGACGACCTGAGGGGCGAAATAGATGCCTTTTAGGATTTGCTCATTGAAACCGAGTGAGGGGCCGATTTCTGCGCCGACACCGACCGCAGTCATGGCCTCTGCGACTTCGTCCACCAAATCTTGGCGCCCAACGACGTAGCCGCCGGAAGCGGCGATGCCAGCGCCGGGGTTTTTGATCAATGAGCCCGCGATTAGATCTGCTCCGTAAGTGGTCGGCTCGTGGCGCTCGACAAATTCCCCGTAGCAGTTGTCGACCATAATGATGCAGTCCGGGGCGATGCGTGTGACAAGGGCTTTTAGCTCGCCGAATTCTGCGGACAAAAGGGCGCGCCTGTTCGAATAGCCGCGCGATTTCTGCACGTAAAGCATGCGGGTTTCGGGCAGAAGGGCTGCTTCTATTTGGCTGAGATCAAGTTTGCCGTCTGAAGTGAGATCGACTGCGCGGACCGAGACTCCGGTGGCAGTCAAAGTCTGCTTTGAATCTGAGTAGTGGTAAGTTTCTGTTTTGCTATCGTTGTCGTCTTCATCGTCGTTCGATAGAAGGCTTAAGGAGCCGAAAGTCGGCAGGATTGTATCGTAGGGAATCCCGCTCGCAATCAAAACATCATCGCCTCTATGCAAAAGGGCGCGTAGGCAAGTGGCAAGGACGTGCGTGCCGGACGAAAACTGGATCCGTACTAGGGCGGCTTCTGCGTCGAAAGCTTGAGCAAAGACCGCTTCCGCTTGTTCGCGTCCTAGGTCGTTATAGCCGTAGCCGCTTTTGAAGTTAAAGCTGCCTTCAGAGATGCGGGCAGCATGAAAAGCCTGCAACAGACCTAGTTGTCGTTCCTCTGCAATCGAGTTGACCTCTTCTCTTAAGTGCTCGATTTCATTTGCTGTTTCCGCCGCCAGATCATAAACCTTGCGCGATATTCCAAATTGAGAAAATAATTCGTAGCGATTCATTGTCTTCCTTTAAGTTGATTTTCGTGCCAAGTTCATTTTCGTGCCAGGCACAGAATGTGACTTGCTCATTCTCGTGCCAAGTTGATTTTCGTGCCAGGCACAGAATGTGAAATGTGCATTACCAGTATACACCCATTGACGCCATGGTCTGGGGCCTTTGTGTCAATTTGTGCCGCTCGTCAGGGCAATTGAATCTGTACTAGATCTGGATTTGAATCACAAATACATGACTAAAGGCGAGATTAAGAAGCTTATTACAAAAGCAAAGAACTCGCGCTTACTACACTACATCTTTCGCTAAAAAACAGAAAACCTGCTAAGCCACTGGATATTACTATACGGAGAATCTCTGTTCCGCCGTATATTGGTTAACTTGTAACGAGTTTAGAGACTCAGTGCTCTGAAATTAAATTACCAATATAAAGCAGTAGCCCTGGTTTAATTTTGGACTATACATATATAATTTTTCAGAACCATTCGAACTCAGGTGCATGTATCTTCCATCTTTTGCTTCTGCAATTCTTTTTATCTCCATTTTTAATGCTTCAGATTCTGTATGATCATCAGCAAATATAGATTCAATCATAGTAATGAAATTCCTTGAATATTTATCAAATTCTCTATCAATCTCAATGAATCCATCAAGATCGTCGGGCTGCTCTAGGGAAAAAGAGTAAATGTCAAATCTGTCATTACCAAATCCTCTTTCACTCTTATAGACAACATAATATTCACTAATACTTGATGAAATATCAGAAATATCGATTAATGCACTAAAAGCGTTACAAGCACTTAAAGCCATGAAAGCAATGATAAGAACAATCACAGTACCTAATACAATTGATTTATTTGTCGACTTCTCAATCATAGATCTATACATCAATCGTTATTTTAACATTAATAGGATGTAAGACCCACATATTTTGACTTAAATATCCCCAATTATGCAGGCGGTGTATCGTAGTTTAGTAGATTCTTTATCTTCTTTTACTGTAAAAGCTAGGAGTATACACCCATTGACGCCATGGTCTGGGGCCTCTGTTTCAATTTGTGCCGCTCGTCAGGGCTTACTTATGTTATATTCAAATTCTTAGTTGAGAGTCATAGGACGAGGAAGGAGTGTGAGTGGAATGAAGGCCAGACCGGGCAAAAAGAATGATAGCGTTTATTTGGAGAGTCGGCTGCCCAATGCCTTCCCTTTCATTCGAAGACGCGCTTTTGCTTACAACAACAATAACACCTGCTCTGCCGTCTCGGTGGCGCTCGCTTTAAATTACTTGGCTCTACAAACGGGAGAACCTTTCGTGCCTACAGAATGCACGTCCGAGCTGCTTGATAAGGACTTGCCTAATAGTGCGAATGCTTTGGAGCAGAAATATCCTCGTGCCGGAAAGCTCAGCAGCTATTTGATCAAAGCGTGCGGCATGCGTGCCGCCAGCTTTGCCTTCCTGATTACTCGGGCTTTTAGAAAATATGTCAGAACAATTCTCACTCTGAAGAGCAAAATCAAGCTGCGCTGGACACTTTTACCGCGAAGTGAAACCATCAAAAAACAGATCGATTCCGGCCTCCCCATTCTGATCACGACTACCTTCGCCGGGGAATTCAGCTGGCACACTATGCTGGTCTACGGCTATCGCGAAAGCTACGGAAAGACCGAGCTCCTTGTTCACTCAGGCTGGTATAAGTCGAAGTTCAATAAGTCTTACGCACTTTCCGGCGAAACACATTTTTATCAGAAGGAAATCTGGCTAGACAAAAAGCTAGCCACTTTCGCCTATTACTTTTCTTTAGATTAAGAGTTGCAAGGCTGGCGGAATAAGTGAAAAGCCTTCCACCATTCGTCTGCCTTTTATTAGTAAATTGTAATAATCATCATTTAACAGTATTGCAGAGAGACTGACGATGCTGTCATCTATATGAATGGGAGTCAGCCCACTATCGAAGCTAAGTTCAATTTCATTTGGAAGCTTACTGAAAAGCTCAATCATTTTGGGAAAGGTTATATCTTTCGGATTTGAAAAACGGTAAAATTGATTCTCTCCTGTCCCCTTCTCACGATGCTCATAGCCACCATCTTCTATGAACTGCCAGAAGGTCTCTCCAAAAGAGGTATCGAGCGCTTCAATGATAAGTACCATATCCAGATCCTTGGTTGCCCGAAAGGAAGCTCCAAGTTCATCCATAAGAATATCGCAAGCTGTGCCTCCAATAAAAACATATTGACTTGTGTGATCTGCAAAATACTCTTTGAATTTATCTAGCCCGTGTACCATGACTCACCTTGCAAGACTTCTTCTAATGCTTGTTCAATCCTTTCATCAGTTTCTTCCTTCAAAGACGCATACAAAGATAGTAGATCCACATGGCCATTATTAGAAAATAGGCCAGGATCATAATCCCAAACCTCTACTTCCACCAGTTTTGAATCTTTTATGATGTCCCTATTCTTAACAACTTCAATTTGTTCTTTATCTAGTTTATTTTTACCTATTGCCATAATCGGATGATCCGGTGGATTGATCATGGATAATTCTGCCAATGTCTCTATTCCGGCAGTCAAGGCACCTAAAGGCCTTGTCTTGGAGTAAATGATTTTTCTTACTGGAGTCTTTATGTAATCGCGTCCTTTTAGAAAGTAGTCAGGGTCTGGAATTCGCTTATACTCCTTGCTTCGACCAGTCTTTCCTCCAACTGCATAGGTGACGAGATTCGCACGGTATAGATCGTTTAGTGCTCTAGAAGCTGTCATTATGCTAAAGCCCAGTTTATTGGCAAAATCAGTCGTATTAACGACTTCCTCTTTATGGTACAAGAAATACAGGTATGCAATCTGCGCAGGAGTTGTGAATCTCTTTACTTTTTCTTCAACGTGTTCTTGGGTTTTCTTCAAATCAAGGCCCAGGAAAGGCAAATACATCTGTCCATCTTCAACCACAAAGGCTATCCTATTTTCAATAAGACTTTTTCTTCTATATCTTGTGATTTCTTTGTAATACATAACAATTTGTCGACTCGTCAGGTTTTTAATTTGCTTTATATGCTTCTGAAGCTGATCAATACTTGGCATCTCGTCAACCGCATCAACTAAAACACACCGTGTTCCAAGAATCGTCATATCATAAAAATTATAGTTTTCTTTTAAAAAGATTGGAAATTTATTATTTTTCAGTCTTGGTTTAATTTTAAGTTGCTCATCTATATTTTCTTTCAAGTAAAGCTCTACAGTCTTAAGCAATTGGATCACCTCCTAATGCAACACTTTTCATTTTCAATATAACAATTTAACTGTTATATTGCAAGACATTTATGTTACATTACTTAAAGAGGAAACTTCTAACAATACTTGCTGTAGTGACAAAGCTGTTGCAGGATACCCTTTGCCCTATCATCGTTTCAGAGCATAAAAAAAAGACGTAGGCGGATTGTATCCATTTCTACGTCCTTTTATGGTGCGGCCAACGAGACTCGAACTCGTACGAGGTTAATCACACGCCCCTCAAGCGTGCGCGTCTGCCAATTCCGCCACGGCCGCGATTAAAAAATACCGGGCGAGCCAGCTCAGATATTATGACAAAGAGAGGGATTAAAGTCAAATAAAATTCAGCTGCTATTGTGGTCTTGGCTGGAGGTTTCGGAGCGTGTGGTTTTTTTCATTAAAAAGGGCTGTATATCAACTAGTCTCTGCCTATGCGGTAGAGCAAATTGGAATCGCTGATCACATACAGGACGCCGTCCATTTCTTCGACGTCGCGGAAGCGCTGGCCTTGGTCGGCTAGGAGTCTTTCTTCGCCCACAACTTTCTGATCGACGATTAGTAGGCGGGCGATATGCTGTCCTCTTAAGCCTGCGATGAAGAGGTTGTTTTGCCATTCGGGGATGAGGTCGGAATCGTAAAAGGCCATGCCGCTGGGGGCTAGGACGGGGTCCCAGTAGTAGATCGGCTCTTCGACGCCTTCCCTGCTGGTGGCGCCGCCGGGGATAGCTGCGCCGCTGTATTCGATGCCGTAGCTGACGAGGGGCCAGCCGTAGTTTCTGCCGGGAAGGATCAGGTTGAGTTCGTCGCCTCCGCGCGGGCCCATCTCACTGATCCAGAGGTCGCCGGTGCCGGGATGAAAAGCCATACCCTGCACGTTGCGATGTCCGTAGGTATAGATTTCTGTCCATTGGTCCGGGACGCCTGATACAAAGGGTGCGCCGGGGGCGGGCTGTCCGTCGGGGGTGATGTGGATGATTTTTCCGTAGCCGTTGTCTAGTTCTTGGGCGAGGGTTCTGGTTCTGGCGTCTGAGCGTTCGCCGGTGGAGACGAAGAGATTGCCGTTTTCGTCGAAAAGCAACCTGCTGCCAAAGTGCATGCTGTTGTTGTAGTAAGGTTCTGCGCGGTAGATGATTTCGAAGTTCTCGATCTGGCTTTCGTCGTCGGACAGGCGGCCGCGGCCGACGGCTGTTAGCGAGCCTTGGTTAGTACGTTCCGCTAAGGTGAAGTAGAGCATGCGGCTGTCAGTGAAATCCGGGGCCGGCTCGACGTCGAGGAGCCCGCCTTGAGAGCGGTCGTCTACGGCGGGGAAGCCGGTGATTTTTGCGCTGAGTGCGCCGTCGGTGGTGGCGATGCGCAAGGTGCCGCCCTTTTCAGTAATTGCCAGACGGCCGTCCGGCAAGGCTTTTACGGCCCAGGGTCTGGAGAGATCGTCAGCGATGATTTCGATGTTTAGGTCGACGCTGGTCGCCATGCCGTTGGCGCGTGTTTGCCCTGCGAAGGCCGGTTCATAATTCGTTTCGGGTGAGCGGTTCTCGACGGGCGGGAGATCTGCGCTGGGGATTGTTGCGGTGGTTTCGGGTTCTTGTGTGGGGCCGCTGGTGCTGCCGGATTCGCTGCCGGGAGTGTCGGGTTCGCTGGTGGTGGCTGGAGCGCTGGTGGTGGCTCGGGTGCTGGTCGTTGTCGAGGGGAGCGCGCTGCTTTCATTGCCGTTGTCTGCGCCGACGCAGGCTGTCAGGATTAGGCTTAAAGCTAAAAAGGTTGAAATAGTTGAGATTAGTTTTTTCTTAAACATAATATCCACCTCACAGTGCTGATAATTTTACTTCTTGCTGGCGTTTGCTGTCGCAACGAGGGTGACGGAGGATATGGGGAGGGTAGCTGATGCCGGTGTAGGTGAAGTGTGGGTGTGGGCGGCGATTTGGGTGGATGAAAAACTTCGTCTTTTTGTAACTAGGCTGCTCGTAGAGTTTTTCTAAGCGTTTTATACTTAAACGAGAGGAGTTAGAGGGAGGACGGTTGATATGAAACGCGTTCTGGCATTTTTTCTTATGGCACTGTTCTTGTTTATGGTGTCATGTAGTAATCTCCCGACTGCTCCGACGGAAACGTCAATTGGGTCAGTAACTTTCACGAGCGCTGCAACTAGCAGTGAGAGCGAGAGCTCGAGTTTCAGCACGAGTGAGAGCAGCTCAAGCACTTCGACAAGCACAACGAGGACAACGTCGACGGCGAGCACGACGGCGAGTGCCGCGGTTACGACTGCAAGTTCGACTGCAAGTTCGACGAGCACGAGTAGGACGAGTACGACTACTACGAGCAGGACGAGCACGACAACAACGAGCAGGAGCACGACGACAACTCCTAGCACTACACGCACGACTACGACTGCGGCGGATCCTTATGCTGTCTACTCTAATGAGGATTTGAGCTGGTGGTATCGACGACCTGCACCGGGCGAGCGTGCCACGATTGATGCAGGCATTCAGTCACTAATCTCGAGCTATGGAGCTGTGTGGCAGCTGGCGCCGAGTGGGCAAAAGCGTGTCTATCTGACGATGGATGCGGGTTATGAGTTTGAGAATAATACGACTGAAATTCTGGATATTGCGGCTGCGAAAGGGGTGCCGATAACCTTTTTCATTACTGGAAGTTATCTTAATAATAATTTCGGCTTGGTGCAGAGGATGATTAACGAAGGGCATCAGGTTGGCAATCATACGCAGCGACATTTGCGGGCGAGTGCGGCGCTTGAGACGTCGACGCAGACTTTTATTAGTGACTTGCTGGAGCTGGAGATGAATTATTTGTCTTTGACCGGGCGGCCGATGCCGAAGCTGTATCGACCGGCGGAGGGTGGCTATAGTGAGAGGAGTCTCAAGATAGCGAAAGATTTTGCGTACACGACGGTGTTTTGGAGTTTTGCTTATAGGGATTGGTTGACGGATGATCAGCCTGATCCTGACGCGGCTTTTGACTTGATTATGAGTGAGCTGCACGACGGTTCTATTCTGCTTTTGCATGCGGTTTCGGATACGAATGTGGCTATTTTGCCGCGGCTGATTGATGCGATCCGGGCAGAGGGTTATACCTTTGTCCTGCTGCAGCCACAGTCGTGATGTGGCTGCTGAGTGGAAGTCTCGCGGGAGTGGGGCGGGTTGGAGTTCGGTGCGGGTAGTGTTGCCGGGTTTTTCTAGATTTCTTCTATACGAATATCTGAACAGAGTAGGTTTAGTTCGGCTAGGCGTTCGCCATCGCAGAGGATGTGGATTTCGTAGCCATCTTTTGTCTTGTAAAGTTCTTCGTAGATCCAGAATAAGTTGAGAATATTTTCATCGTTAAGCACTGTCACATCGCGGAAGGTGATCCGGTTGTCGTCTGTGAAGCCGCCTTCATTATCGAGTGTCAGCACAAGATCGGTGCCTTGTGTAAGCCAGCCGATTATTTTGCAATCGTGGAAGTTGAGGCGTCGACGAAGGTTTTGAGGAATATTCTGTTTGCGCTCTATTTCTTCGTATTTTTCGAGGACTTGCTGTGTGTATCTATTGTTTTGGACGGAAAAGTCTCTTACTGCTTCGTAGATTTCGTCAGTGGTGAAGCCTAAGGCAAAGACGCGGGGATCTGCAATTTGCTTGTAGATTTCTTTTGGAAGGTCTTCTTGTGCTTGTTTTAGTCTGATGTCGTAAATCTGGGCGAAGAGTTTCTTTGAGTCTTCTTCTGAGAAGGGGCCGCGATTGTCGTAGTCGAAGATGGTTTGCTCTACGAAGGCCGCTTCTTCCGCTAAGAATCCGTGCAAATCGAAATCTTCCGGGTAGTTTTCTTCGTCAAAGAGTTCACGCGGATCGAAGTCGTGCTCTGCTCTTTCTTCCTCAACAAACTGGTATTCTTGGTCTTCGTATAGTGATCTGAAAAGGTCATCATCTTTGTCTGCTGCTTCGTCGATGGCCTCGAGGTCGAAGTGAAGGTCGGTTAGGTTGGATATCTTATACCACTCTTTAGTTAAATATTTCATAAGCACCTGCTATTAGTTTTTTACAGTATACCCATGGGTGTGGGCGTCTGTCACTAAGTTGATTTCTGTGCCAGGCACGATTCTTGACTAACAAAAGCCCCGGCGCGCAATCACGTCGGGGCTTTGGGTTTCTAGTATTGCACCTTCGACAGCAAGTTCATTTTTGTGCCAGGCACGAGGTCTGTCGTTAGCTGTCGTTAGCTGTCACACAAGTTCACTTCTGTGCCAGGCACGGAACCCCACTACGCGAGCTTCGCGATCTGCTTACGTAGGAAGTCGTGGTCTGCACCCTGCTCTAGCAGCGGGGCACGTTGCAAGACTTCGTTCTGTGCCTTGTAGTCAGGCTTTGCCACGTTGTAGAGGATTCCCGTCGGAATGCCTGCCCCTTCTGCATCTTCAAAGGTCAGGGCAGCTTTTAATGCCTGCTCGAAATTTCCGGGATCATGATCATCACCTAATGGACGCACGTGTTCCTTATACCAAGCATTTGTATTCACCTTATTAAAGCTGACACAGGGCTGGAAAATATCAACCAAGGCATAACCATCATATTGAATCGCTGCCTTCATTAACTCTTTCAACTGCTCCTGATCACCGGAGAACCCGCGAGCAACGAAACCTGCACCCAGGATCAAAGCTGTCGCGACCGGATTAAAGGGAATGTTGTAAGAACCGTAAGGCTGCGATCCCGTCACGTAGCCGTGCAACGAGGTAGGCGAGGACTGACCCAAAGTCAGACCGTAGACTTGGTTATCATGAGCGAAGTGCGAAATATTCACATTGCGGCGGATAGCTGCGAGGAAGTGGTTTCCTCCTTCGCCGTAGCCATCTCCGTCACCGGTATTGATGATGACGGTCAAATCGTCATTGGCCAACTTAGCCGCAGCAGCTGCCGGCAACGCGCGACCGTGCAAACCGCAGAATCGGTTAGTACTGATGTATTGTGGAGTTTTCGCTGCTTGTCCGATACCTCCGGCGACCACAACATTATGCGGATCGATTTCCAACTCTTGCAATGCCGTTTTGAGGCTGTTCAGAATGCCGAAATCGCCACAACCCGGGCACCAGGCAGTTCTGTATGTTGTGTAATTGTGTTGTGTTTTATCTTGTGACATAAATTACCTACCCTTTCACGATTTCCTGAACTTGGCGTGCAATCTCATCAGGCGAGAGTGCGCGTCCGTCATATTTCAGGATCGAATCGGTCATTGCTATGCCGGTCTGGCGCCGGATCAGATGTCCCAGTTGACCGCTGAAATTCTGTTCAATATTAATAATATGCTTAGCGTTAGCGGCTTCTGTCTCAATTTGCTTAGTTGGGAAAGGCCACAGGTCGCCATAAACTAATGCAGAAACTTCAATTCCAAGCTCTTTCAAATCCTGCACGGCTTCCGTCAGCGGACCACACAAGGAGCCCCAAGCCACTAGCACGACGTCGCTGCCGGCTGTACCGATCTGCTCGGCGTCTTGAATATCTTCGGCTGCGAGCTTGTCCGCTTTGCGCATACGCTTATCCATTTGCTCTATGCGCACGTCGGAGGCCTCATTAATAAAGCCGTACTCATCATGATCATCGGTGTCTGCAGTAACGATTGCGTGGGGATTGCCGGGCAAAAGTCTAGGACTGATCCCGTCTTCCGTCACGCGGTAGCGCATATACTCGTTCTCTGCCAACTCATTTTCTTTCATCTCACCGAATTGACCTGAGCCGCGTTCGTGACTGTCGCGATAAGTTAGCGCTTCCTCGGTGCTGGCTGCTACTGTCACCTTTTCCACTCGAGACAAATCAAAAGGCTCGATGGTGGCCGCTCCGTCCGAGAGATATTGGTCCGTCAAGACGACAACCGGTATCTGATATTTTTGCGCGATGTGATGGGCGCGAGCTGTTTGATAAAAAGCGTCTTCCTGGTTTTTCACCGCCAAGACCATCTTCGGATATTCGCCATTGCCGGCAAATATCGCCAATTCAAGATCGCCCTGTTCTGTACGCGTGGGTAAACCTGTAACCGGCCCGGGTCGCATCGCAATAACTGTGACTGCGGGAATTTCCATCATGCCGGCACTGGACATTGCTTCGACCATCAGCTGATAACCGCCGCCTGAAGTTCCGACCATGGAAACGGCTCCGGCATAAGAGGCGCCGACTACAGCGTTCATGGCGGCGAGTTCATCTTCGGCCTGCTCGACGACGATATTGGCCTCGTTCTGAATCCCCGCTAGATATTCCATGATGCTGGTTGAAGGTGACATTGGATAAGCGGAATAAAACTGCATCCCTGCAGCTAATGCTCCCAACGCGATCGCCTGGTTGGCATTAATCATGATCCACTCAGAGTAATCACGACGCTCAGCCTCCGGGATCAGCTCGCCGTTGCCGTTGGCACGAGAGTTCGCCTTTTTGCGAGCCGCCTCGCCCTGCTCCAGGCTTACAGCATTGAAGCCGACCTTGGCAGCCTCCATGTTGATATCCACGTATTGGGGGCGTAAGGCTTTTTCAAAAATATCACGCAAAGCTTCTTCGGGCAGATCGAGAAGCCTGATTAGAGCACCGACTGCTACGGATGAAGCAACGCGCGGATTGCCGAGTTCTTTCCCTGTCGTCTGCATGGGGAGAAAAATCACGCGCGGATCGTCTGATTCAAAGCTGTCGTCTGCGATGATAAAGCCGTTCTCGTTGAGATCCTTAACGTGCAGATCGATGGTTTCCTGGTTCATGGCCATTATGCAGTCGACCTTGTGGTCGTGTGCTACAACGGGCTCACGTCCGAAGCGAATTGTGCTGAAGTTGTGACCTCCGCGTACTCGGGACATAAGGTCACGGGTGACAAAGACATTGTAGCCGTTGGCTTTCAAAATCTTTTCTATCACTGCGCCTGTGGTTTCTATACCCTGTCCCGCAGCGCCACCTAAGAGAATATTAAACATGTATTGCCTCCTTTTCTGTGGACATTTTTATCAGATTTGCTATTCATGCTAACACGCGCAAAAAATTGCTTACGGTCAGAATGTGACAGATATACAAATAAGAAGAACAGTAAAGATTGCTTTTAGCTAGTTCGAGTAAGAAAAAGCCGACTTTGCTCAAGCAGTTCAACTTTGAGGGTGAGGCCGAGTTTGTTTTCGGCGCCTAAATTACGGAGCAAAGCCGGACCTACCTTGCTCTGACTCGAGCATTTTGCATCGCTTTAGGCTAAACTGAGTTCTGTATGGAAGAAAAAAGTAAATTTCAAGATAAAAAAGTCGTATTCTTAGTCGCGCTGCTCACCATGTTTCTTTGGGGCAGCGCTGTTCCTGTCACGAAGCTTTCCTTTGCAGCTTTGGACATGGCTTCAAGCGAGATTTTCACGCGGATCTTTTTTGCGGGCACGAGGTTTTTAATCGCGTCATTTATGGTGTTCGGCTACTTGTTGATCCGCGCGCGCAAAACCCCGGAATTGCGGCTTTCGAGTCTGAAGAAAAAGGACTGGCGCCTCTTAGTCATCATTGGTCTCATGCGCATCACGTTCTGCTACTTTTTCTACTATATCGGGCTGGCCAACATCAGCGGAGTCAAGGGGGCGGTGCTGGTGTCATCGTCCACTTTTGTCACGGTCATGATCGCCCCTTTCATTGTGAAAGAGGATAAGTTCAGCCGCAAAAAGATCTTCGCCCTAATCCTCGGCTTTTCCGGAATTATCGTGGCAAATATCAGCAAGGGTTTTGATCTGAATTTCACTTGGCTGGGAGAAGGCTTTATGCTGATCTCGGGCACCTTCACTGCACTAGTGGAGACGCTGATCAAGCCAAAAGGCAAAGGGATCTCCGCCCCGATTATCAGCTGGGGGCAGTTGCTATTCGGTTCCTTACCGCTGCTAGCGATCGGATATTTAGGACTCGAGCGCAAGCTGGTGTGGAACCCCACCGCCGTTGTCCTGCTCATCTATTCCGCCATGATTTCAGCCGTCGCCTTCATTCTCTGGTACGAATTGCTCAAGCAAAACGATGCCGGCGAATTGGCGATATACCGCCTCTTTATCCCTATCTTCGGGACCATCTTGTCGGCAGCTTTAATCCCGGGCGAAAGCCTCACCCTCTATCTCGCTTTGGGTTTAGTTTTAGTTGTCTTGGGTATTATTGTCCTGAATTCAGGGGGCAGTAGAAAGAATATCGCCAAGTATCCCAGGCCGTAGAATCTAGTCCGTTATCCTGCCCATACCGTAACGGAAAACCATATCGCCATAGTCGTGTGTCTCGCGCATAACCTTAGCAGCATAAGGACATTCGGGTATGATCTTCATACCTTCTTTGCGGGCCCATTCGATAGCTGCTACTAGCACTTTCTTGCCTAGGTTTTGTCCGCGATGATCCTCGTCGACCTCGGTGCTGTCGATGATGATCACATCGTCCCGATAAAAGGTGTAGCACAGTCTTGCATAGTTATTATCCTTATCATCTCCGAGATAAAAAAGACCGCTCTCATGTTTAACTTCCATCTTTTTCTCCTCCTATTCGCCGCTAATTTGATTCACTTTCTAGCGAGAGAATAACACATTTATAACGCTAATCCCGTTTCATACCGTATATACTAATTAATATGATGACTTTAGAAGAAACAGAAGCAGCCCTACATGAGATTGTTGATTCTTTGCCTGAGGAAGTTTTCGTCGACTTGAATGGCGGCGTCCTCTTGAAGGAAGAATTTAAGCTGTCCGAAGACCGTTTGGCTGATGACCTTTATGTTCTAGGCGAATACCGTCATGAACATATCTATGGGCGCTATATCGTGATTTATTACGGATCTTTGCAACGTGTTTATGGACACCTTCCAGCTGAACGCTACTTTAAGGAGCTCGAACGCGTGCTAAAACACGAGCTTACCCATCATCTGGAGAATCGTGCCCGGGAGCGCGATCTCGAGGTGGATGATGCACGCTCCCTCTTACATTATTATGCTCGTCATCCTCTGCGCAAAAATGATCAGAACTGAGGCCACGATCTAACTGGTTTAGAGTTTTGGGTTTTTCAGGACCAAAACGCAGTCATGGTAGTCGCCGAGAGTGAAAGATGACTCTTCTGCCCGTTCCACTTTGTCGAAGTGATCGAGGAAGGGCTGAACTGTAGAGATCACATCAAAACCTGCTTCCCCTTCACGGTAATGCATCGGAACGACGACGTCCGGCTTGGTCTGGCGCACGATACCTGCTGCTGTATCTGCGTCGATGGTGTAATGCCCGCCTACGGGAATTAGGAGCAGGTCGAGATCCTGCAGTTGTGCGGCTTGCTCATCTGACAAAGGATGACCTAGGTCGCCGCAATGCGCGATCCGCTTACCGGCTACGGTCACGATATGGATCTTGTTTTGTCCGCGCAGTTTGCCTTCTTCCGGATCGTGGAAAACATCGACGACTTCGACATCGACATCAACTTTGCGGGAAGTGAGTTTGACGCGCGAGAGCGCATTGTGATCATTGTGTTCGTGGGAGACCAAAACTAGATCTGCCTCCAACTCGAGCAGCTTATAGCCGGGGACTTCCTGATACGGATCAAACACGATCACCGCATCCTTAGTATTAATCTCAAAACAGGAATGGCCGTGCCAAATAATGCGAACTTCTTCAGACATAAAGGCTCCTTTCAACTTTCGTGCCTGGCACAAATCTGAACTAGCTATCAAATTCTGTGCCTGGCACAAATCTTAACTTCTGCACCTTTGAACTAATCTTAGCCTCTGCACGCACTGCGCTGGGCAGCATATGTTCCCAACCTACACGTCAATTTAGCTGTTTAGGAAATTTCTGTGCCTGGCACCAAAATCAACTTACGCGTCAAACCTGCACGTAGCAGCCACTTGGTTTACTATTCACATTCTGTGCCTGGCACCAAACTTGACTTCGGCACCAAACTTGACTTCGTCGGAAGCCCGTACTTCACAAAATAAGCTTCTTCACGCGGAAGCCAATCATTAAGGTAACGCTCCAGCTTCTCCGGGCACCTCAGCTCAAGCCGCCTAATCTGCTCCGCACGCTCCACATAGAGAAATAACTGCAAATCATAGAACGGACGCAAATCAGGATGCAGGCTGTAAACACCCTCAATGATGTAAACCCGCTTCCGCCCCACCGACTCAGCCTCCGAAAACCCCTGCGTAGCGCAATTAAAGCGCCGACACAACAAAACATCTTCACCACCACGCAGCGGCTCCAAGACCTCCGTCAGCACGCGTTCCTTATCAAAGAACTCACCAACCGCAGCCAGCCGTTCCTCAGTCCTCTGCTCATCCGTCAAAAAATAATCATCAATATGAAAAACATGAGCATCATATTTTTCGCCCAATTCCGCCGCCAGGCTGCTCTTCCCCGCTGCAGAACTGCCATCAATCGCCAAGACTATTCGCTCTAAACCGGATTCCAGCAGCAGCCCAATCTCGGCATCCAGCTCCTTATACCAAGCCTCATCTCTCACAAAACCCACTCCAACAGCTACCCTCTACTCAAAAGCAGCCACAGCTTCATCCATATGCTGCATAATACAAAGATTCTGCGGGCAAATTTCTTCACAAGCGGCACAATCAATACAGTCAGAAGCCCGGCCACGCCGCGCGACTATCTTCTCATATCTCTCCGACAAGGCTCTATCTTCCGTCTTATTGTATTCATTCAACAAATACAAAATATTCGGAATCGGAATATCCGTGGGACAGCCCTCAAGGCAATACTCACAGAAGGTACATTCTATGCGCTCTAGCTTCTCCAGAATCTGGCGCACCTCGTCAATCGCCGTATATTCAGCATCGCTCAACGGCATAAACTCCTTCATAAAAGAGACATTATCTTCCACCTGCTCCATCGTGCTCATACCACTAAGGACATGCTCAACCAGCGGGAACGAAGCCGCAAAACGAATCGCATAACTCGCATAGGAAGCACCCGTACCCAAATCGTCCAGAATCTTCTCTCCCTCCGGCGGCAGCGTAGCCAAATTGCCACCTTGAACCGGCTCCATCACCAGCACCGTCTTCTCATGCCGCTCACAAACTCTGTAGCACTCATACGACTGCACTTCCGGATCATGAAAATCGAGATAATTGAACTGCAGCTGCACCACTTCCATCTCCGGGTGTTGACTCAGCACATGATCAAGAAATTCCGCCGAATCATGAAAACTAAACCCAATGCGCTTTACCTTCCCCTCGGCCTTCAGCTTTTTCAAAAACTCAAACGCATTCGCCTCCACAAATTTCTCATAGTTCCTCTTGTTCAGCGAATGGATCAGGTAAGTATCAAAGTATTCAACACCGGTTTTTTCCAATTGTTCTGAGAAAAAACCCGGCAAATCCTCCTCTTTCTCAAAATAAGAGGCAGTCAGTTTATCAGTCAGCAGGAAACGGTTCCGATTGTACCTTTTGACGAGGCACTCCCGGATCGCGATTTCACTCTCTTGATCATGGTAATTGTAGGCCGTGTCAAAGTAGGTGAACCCCTGTCCGATGAAGTAATCCACCATCTTTTTTGTTTCTTCAAAATCTATCGTCCCTTCCTTCGTTTCAGGAAGTCTCATAAAGCCAAAAGCAAGTTTTTTCATTAATTATCGCCTTTCCTTCTCAGCACAGCTCGCCGTTTCTCAATCGTCCTCGCGCAAGCCTGCGTTATACTCATCAACCAAGAGCCGCACTACCTTGAGGTCGCTATTAATCGGCTCGTACACGCCGTCCTTATAAACAGAACTCTCATCGCCCTTACCCAAAGCCAGAACCACTGTCTGCTCACCCGTCTCACGATAGAGCTCGATCGCCTGGGCAAAAGCATCCCGAATACAGTTCTCGCGTAACGGATCCGCTGTCCACGGCACGCCGTAGTGATCCAGATGCGGAATGATGTCAGCATTGATCGAGTCGAAAGGCTCATAACCCACATCGTCCGAGCTCAGGTAAACACGATCCGCATGCTGTCCTGCAGCCACCCCTAACTCGAGGCGTCGGTTCACAGCCTTATCGCCGGTGGAGCCGAAAATTGCGACGTATTTGTGGTTTGGGTAATCCTTTTCCAGCCACTCGAAGAGAGCCTCAAAGCTCAGCTTATTGTGAGCATAATCCACCACGGCCAAGATTGCGTCGTCGTCCGTCGGGAAAAGCATCATCCGCCCGGGCACGGACACCTCAGACAAAGCCTGGCGAATCGCGCTTTCATCCACCCCCGTTTCAAGAGCAATCGCAATCGCAACCAGTGCATTTTGCGTATTAAAAAACCCATGCAAACTAACGTACAAATCCTCAATATCGCGCTCCGGCTCACGACTGCACCTGACATCAAAGACTAGGCCGTCCGCTGTGCTGCGAATTCTGTCCGCGCGATAATCCGCCGCGACACCCTCTGCAGTACTCACCGTAATCACATCAACCTGTTTTTCCGCCGCCTTTTGCAGCATCAGGTCGCTGTATTCTACATCGAGGTTTACTATCAGCCGCTCGCAGTGGTCAATCATGGCCAATTTAGCAGCTTTATAATCTTCGAAATCGCTATGTTCAATCGGAGATATGTGGTCCTCCGCGATATTCACAATCGAACCGTAGGTGAAGTTAATGTCATCCAAGCGCCCATACTTAAAACCCTGAGAAGAGCTTTCCAAAATCACATGCTCAATCCCCGCGGTCACGCAGTTGCGCAAGATGGTAAAAAGCTCGAGCGGCTCAGGCGTTGTCAAGACCGACTCTAAAGTAGAAAAACCGTCGAACTCAACTATCGACGAGATGATCCCGGCCGGCGGCTGCCCTTGAGCCTCTAGCCAAGTATCAAAGATCGCCAGCAAGCAGCTTACTGTCGTCGACTTGCCTTTGGTCCCGGTGATGCCCATAAGGGCCAGCTCCCGTTGCGGCCATTCGAGAAAACGCTGCGCACAGAGCGTAAGTGCACGACGCATATCACTCACAATAATGCCGGGGATTTCCACTTCAAGATCTTCTTCAGCCAGATAGGCGGTCGCTCCCTGAGCGATCGCATCTACTAAGTATTGACGTTTGAAATTCCTTCCCTTGCAGAGGAAAAAGCAGTCCTCGCCTACATTGCGCGAATCGTAGCTTACATGCGCTACTGGCGTTTCCTTCGCTTCATCAGTCCACGTCACAGTTCCCGCAACAATATTTTCCGAACGCAAATCTTCTAAATAATCTCCCAGAACAAATTCACTCCGGGAATATTCCTGTATTTTCATGCACACCTCAAATTTCGGCAGATATTAACCCCTGAAACGGGGTCTCGCAATTTCACAAAAAGCAAGCTGAGCAACACAAGCCAGCTGCAATATGTCCTTTTATTCTACCACTACATTATAAAGAAGAGCTGCTTCACCCTTTTCAGCGCAAAACAGCTCTAAAATAGCGGTTAGCTTAGTTTTTTAAAAACAGCTTAGTCGCCCGTCACCAATTGCAGCTCAACCGGGACGTATTCGTCCAAGGTCTCACCGTCAAAATATGCTTGAGCCGACTGTATGCCTTTAGCTCCGATTTCTTTCGGCAACTGCTGTACTGTTGCTGCCATGCGGCCTTCGTCTATCGCTGCCAGAGCATCATCTGTGGCGTCGAAACCGACTACCATGATGTCGCGACCGGCAGATTCTATAGCTTCAATCGCACCCAGTGCCATCTCATCGTTGTGAGCGAACACGCCGTCGATCTCACTTTGCGCCTGGAGGATGTTCTCCATAACAGAGAGTCCTTCAGCCCTGTCAAAGTTTGCGGTTTGTCTTGCTACCACCGTAATATCGGTGCCGGCAATAACTTCGTTGAAGCCCTCACCGCGTTCCACCGCAGCGGAGGCGCCGGGGATACCCTCCAACTCAACAACATTAGCCGCATCGCCCAGTTGCTCGATGATGTACTCACCAGCAAGCTTGCCGCCGGCTACGTTGTCCGAAGCGATATGTGTAATTACATCGCCACTGCTAGCAGAGCGATCCAACGTGATCACGGGAATATCGGCTTCGTTAGCTTTGGCGATCGCCTCGCCAACTGCATCCGAATCGGTCGGGTTAATCAAGATTAAATCTACCCCTTGGGTAATCAAATCCTCCATATTGGAAAGTTCGCGGGTGGAATCATCCTGTGAATCCAGGACAACTACATCGATACCACCAATTCTATCGGCCTCATCTTCCACACCGTCTCTCAGGTCCACGAAGAACGGATTGTTCAAAGTAGACACGATCAGTCCAACAGTCTTATCGTCAGCGCCGTTTTCTCCAGGCGTATCCATCGGATCACAAGCAACCAAGGCAAAGACCAAGGCCAAGCTGACTAGAATTGCTAAAAACTTTTTCATTTGTTCCTCCTTATGTTCTTCCTATAGTGTCGTCTTGCAGAGCAAGAATTCCTTATATTTACGCTTTTCCACTGTCACCGCGGTCAAGCAAAACAGCCACTAAAATTACCACCCCTTTCGCTACTCCTTGATAGTAGGATCCTACATTCAATAGGTTCAGAGCGTTGCCCACGATACCTATAATCAGCGCACCTACGGCGATTCCACGCACATTACCAATACCTCCTGCCATGCTAACTCCGCCCAAAACGGCGGCGGCGATGGCGTCCATTTCGTAACTTTCACCTGCAGTCGGAGTCGCCGAACTCAGACGCGAGGTGACGATGACACCTGCCAAAGCTGCTAACAATCCCGACGCCGCAAAGGAAAAAAGTTTCACCTTATGCGTATTAATGCCCGAATAAAGGCTGGCCTCTTCGTTGGAGCCCAAAGCGAAGAGATAGCGCCCAATAGGTCTGTGCCGCAAAACAATGTAAGCCAGCACGAAAACCAGCAGCATAATCCACACTGGAACCGGTAGCCCTATGAAAGACCCCGATCCAATGAAGCGAAAAGCCTCAAACTGCGCCGCCTGCCGCAGCGATATGGGTCGGGCTTGCGTAAAGACAAGAGTGAAACCGCGCCACAAAGACATCGTCGCCAAGGTCGCGATAAAGGGCTGCAGTTTCCCGAAGCTGACCAAAACGCCATTGAAAAGACCCAAGACCGTACCAGTTAATAAAACAACAATTATCGCCGGCACCAGATTCCAACCACTCAACAGAAGCGAGGCACCGATAGCACTGGTAAAGGCTAGAATCGAGCCAATGGACAAGTCAATGCCGCCGATTAGAATGGTAAAACTGATACCCACCGCCAGCACCGCATTGATCGATGTCTGCAAGAGCACGGTTCGGAGATTGCTTATTGTTAAAAAAACCGGACTAGCGAAGGACATCACTATTACTATCAAGGCCAGCACAATAAAAGGCTTATTACTTTGTAAAATCGAAAACACGCGGTCTTTTTTGCTAATTTTTTGCATAGGCTACCTCTTTCCCCACGGCCAAGGTCATGATCTTCTCCTGATTGGCCTCATCACGTTCCAAAAATCCCGAAATCTGACCTTCATGCATCACCATGATGCGATCGGCCATACCCAATATTTCTTCAATTTCCGATGAAATCATCAGCACGGCGACACCCTCTCGGGTCAGCTGATTAATCAAGGAGAAAATCTCATGTTTGGCGCCGACATCGACGCCTCGAGTCGGCTCGTCCAGAATAATCACTTTCGGATTTACCATGAGAGATTTCGCCAGAGCCACCTTCTGCTGATTGCCTCCGGATAGATAGCGCAGCTTCTGCTTCAGACCGGAAACCTTGATCGACATGTTGTCGACATAAAGACTCGACGCTTTCTTAGCGGCATCATGTTGCATCATGCCAATCTTATTAATAAAAGTGCGCAAGCTATTCAAAGTGATATTCTCCGTCACATCCATAGCAAGAATCACACCATTACGTTTGCGGTCCTCCGTCACGTAGGCTAGCCCGGCTTTTTGCACAGTACTAGGTGAGCTGAGATCAAGCTTCTTGCCTTCAAGTCGCACCTCACCCGAGCGGATCGGATAGATACCATAGAGAGCCCGCGACAATTCAGTGCGGCCTGAACCCATCAGCCCCGCCAGGCCCAGAATCTCACCCTTATAAAGCTCGAAGCTGCAGCCTTCCACTAGGTCCGTGGTCAGATTATAGGCCTCTAAGATCAACTCATCCTGTGTATTGTTTTCGTAAGGGAAGCGCTCCGTCAAGGAGCGTCCGACCATCTTGGAAATAACGTTCTCAGTCGTCTGTTCGGCAATCGTACTTTCCATAACCAACAGCCCGTCACGTAGAACCGTAATATCATCACAGAGCTCGAAAATCTCATCCAGACGATGAGAGATATAGACGAAGCTCTTGCCCTCCGCGCGCAAGGAACGTACGACCTGCATCAAGTGCTCACTCTCCTGTCCAGACAGAGCGCCGGTCGGCTCATCCATAACAATCAGTTCAGCATTGAGCGAGAGCGCCTTAGCTATCTCGACCAGCTGCTGCTCGCCGACGGAGAGATTCTTAACTTTTAATCGCGGATTGATGGGCATACCCAACTCTTGCAGTAAACGCGCGGCCTCAGCCTCCATATCTTTGATCCGGAGAAAGCCCACCTTATTGCGCAGCTCACGCCCTAAAAAGATATTCTCGGCCACTGTGAGGTCATAGGCCAAATTTAACTCCTGATGGATAATGGCGATCTTCGCCGCCTCCGATTGACTAATATTATGAAAATCGACCCGCTCTCCCTGCCAGTAAATCTCACCCTCGTCACGGGTGTAGACACCGGTAAGTATCTTCATCAGGGTCGATTTGCCTGCACCGTTTTCTCCTACCAGAGCCATAATCCTGCCCCGGTAAACATTGAAATCTACGGCATCCAAGACTTTGTTGCCGGAAAAAGATTTGTGAATATTTTTCATTTGCAGAATCGCTTCAGCCATATCTACTCCTTAAACTGGATTCCTGATCGCAGAGTGATATCGCGCTGGTCGCGCGCTTTTACGTCGACCTTACACTCTGCGTTTAACTTTTATCTAAACGACGCTCCTCATACCAAGCAGCAAAATCCGCCATCTCTTCCAGAGTAGGTAGCGATGGCTGCGCCCCAGCCCTCGTCACGGAAATCGCCGACGCCTTCATGGCGAAATGAATAGCATCATGTATGGATGAACCATTGTCCAAGGCAGCGACTAGCGCCCCATTGAAGCAGTCACCCGCTGCTGTCGAGTCGGTCATTTTGACCAAATAGCTCGGATAATGTTCCGCTACGTCACCTTCCATATAGAGGCATCCTCTAGAACCCAAGGTGACAATGAGTGACTTGACGCCACTCGCCATTAATTTTTCACCCGCTGCCGTACACTCTTCCATGCTACTAGTGCCCATACCGCTTAAAAGCTCCAACTCCGTCTCGTTAGGGGTCAAAATATCTACATCAGCCAAGAGTTCAGCGGGCAGCGCTTGCGCCGGAGCAGGATTCAAGACTGTCAGACAGTCGTGTTCTTTCGCCAAAGACAGCGCTTCAGCGACCACATCCAGCGGGCATTCCAGCTGGGCCAACACAACTGATGAGCGCGCAAAGAGATCCTCATCCTGACGAATGTCGTCCACATTAATATCAAAATTAGCTCCCGAAACCACAGTTATAGAATTATTCCCGGCGGCATCAACCAAAATCATGGCCATGCCACTCGGCTCAGAGCTCAGTTTAATACGGGAAATATCGATCTCGTCTTTCTCTAAAGACGCCAACAGTTGTCGTCCCATGTCATCTTGACCAACAGCGCCGATCATCTTGACATCTCCGCCCAAACGAGCAGCAGCCACGGCCTGATTGCCGCCTTTGCCACCTTCAATCTGATTAAATTCTCCTCCCAGAACCGTTTCACCCACACGCGGGATTCGTTCCGTTTGCACAACCAGATCCATGTTTAAACTGCCAACAACTGTAATCACATTCGCAACCTCGCTTAATCTAATAAGCCTATTATAACAAATGAAAAGCCCCCCTTTCGAAGATGCCTGCGTCCTTTTTTCCAATGATACCGTTTTGCCCGACGCGGCCAGAGCGGTCACGTCCGTGGTTTTTGACGCAGCCAAGCCTATATCGCCCTGTATACTGTTAGAAGGAAAGATTGAGGAAGGAAGTGATTCACTGATGATTCTCGCACTTGATATGGGCGGAACTCACGTCGACGGCGTTTTACTAGAGGCAGGCCAGCTACTGAAAGCGGTCAAACATGAGGTACAGAGAGACGACCTCTTCGCCTCCATTTGGCAATGTCTGCAGGAACTGCTGCAAGATCAAGAAAAAGACGACATTCGTCGCATCCAACTGAGCACTACCGTCAGCACCAATGCCATTGTCGAAAACAAAATCGCCAAGGTCGGCGTCATCATCCAAAGCGGTCCCGGCATTAATTGGGGCTATGAGCGCATGGGCACTCAAGTCCACAAGCTCTCCGGCAGCACCGATCACCGCGGTGTCGTTGTTGATCCTTACGATAAGAATGAGCTCAAAAAAATCCGCAGCAGCTTCCAAACAGAAGGCGTGGAAAATCTCGCCATCATAAGCAAATTTTCGCCTCGCAACCCGGACACCGAGCAAGAGATCGCAAGCTTTTTCGCAGCTGCTTACGACGAAATCACTCTTGGGCATAGCCTCTCTGGCAAGCTGAACTTCCCACGCCGCATCGAGACAGCCTATCTCAACGCAGCCGTATCCACCACCTTCCGCCAGTTCGCCGAAAGCATCCTAACCGCACTCAAAAAGGAAGGCATCAACGCCCCCGTTTACATACTCAAGGCCGATGGCGGCACTCTCGACCTTGACACTGCCCTCTTGAGGCCGGTCGAAACCATCCTCTCCGGACCCGCTGCCAGCTATGTGGGTATGAGCGCCCTTTTCCCTACGGAAAAACACGACGCCATACTCCTCGACATCGGCGGCACTACCACTGACATATTTTTCTTAGCAGAAGGAGAACCGCTCTTCGAACCTATGGGCAGCGAAATCGACGGTCGTAAAACGCTAGTCCGCGCTATCTACAGCCATTCGCACGGTCTCGGCGGCGACAGTTACATCAGACACGAAGATGGCTGCATCAAGATCGGGCCCGAGCGACGTGGCTCGGCGGTAGCCTTCGGCGGCGAAGAGCTCACACCCACAGATGCCTTGGTCGTCCTTGGTTTAATGGAAGCTAAATATCCGGAAAAAGCCGAGCAGGCACTGAGTCAATTTGCTGCCACAATGGACCTGGATCGCACTGCCTGCGCCCACCTGATTGTCGAGCATTTTTGCGAACGCATCATGCAGGTAATTGCCGAAAAACTGGAACAAATCAACAGCAGTCCCGTCTATACCATCAAGGAGCTTCTGCACGGACAGCGGATCGAGCCCAAGTCGATAAAGGTGATCGGCGGTCCGGCTAGGGCCCTAGCCGGCCACCTAAGTGACGCAGCCGGCATGGAAATCTCTTTCCCGGAAAACTACGAGATCGCCAACGCACTCGGTGCCGCCCTCGCCAAGCCGACGAGCGAAATCTCCTTGTACGCCAATACGGAGCGGCGCATAGTTTCTATCCCAGAACTACAGATCTACGAGAAAATCGATAAATCCTTCGATCAAGCGGACGCAGAAGAGTATGCCCTGCGTGCCGTGAAAGAAACCGCTCAAGCTATGGATTTGTCGGCCGAAAAGACCGAGGTCGAAATCACGGAATCCAGCTCCTTTAATATGGTCCGCGGCTTTATGGGTCGGGAACGTAATATTCGCGTCCGTGCCCAGATCAAGCCGGGCTTACTTTATGACTATCAGTCGCAGAAGCAAGGAGGCACGGCATGAAAGCCAAAAATTCATTAGCCCTAATTTTCTTTCCGGCCTTTGACTGGGCCATTTCTCCCACCCATCCCGAGCGCGAAGAAAGGTTGCTCTATACGCAGGATCAGATTTTCGAGGAAGGCGTTGAAGACATCGCAGGGATTCGGTTTTTTAATCCTGATCTGGCCACTGCTGCCGATGTGGAACGAGTGCATTTCGCCTACCCGGATGTGGACTCCATCGTGACGGAATCGCATCTGATCGCAGCCGGCGGCATGATGCGTGCGCTGGATGCTGTAATGTCGAAGGAGACGGATAAGGCTTTCGCCATGGTGCGGCCTCCGGGTCACCATGCCCAGCGTGTGACCTATGGGGATAGGGGTTTTTGCATCATCAACATCGAAGCGGTCGGGCTGGAATATATCCGGCAAAAGCACCCTGATCTGCGCGTGGCTATTGTGGACACGGACTGTCATCACGGTGACGGCACGGAGGATATCTACTGGAACGACCCCGACACGCTGTTCATTTCCTTTCATCAGGATGGCAGGACGCTCTATCCCGGCACCGGCGAGCAGAGCGAACTGGGCGGGCCTGCAGCTTACGGCTACAATATAAATATTCCGCTGCCCCCTAACACGGGTGATGAGGGTTTTCTGCACGTGCTGGACAACGTCGTCTTGCCAATTCTCGACGACTATCAGCCGGATCTGATCATAAACTCCGCCGGGCAGGATAATCATTACACGGATCCCTTAACCAATATGAATTTCTCGGCCCAAGGCTACGCTCTTTTGAATGAAAAGCTCAATCCCGACGTGGCTGTTCTGGAAGGCGGCTATTCGATTGAAGGCGCTCTGCCCTACGTCAATCTGGGCATTGTCCTGGCTATGGCGGGGCTGGATTATTCCGGCGTGCACGAACCCGACTACCATGAGGGCAAGTGGCGCCAGAGTCTTCGTGTAACACGACAGGTAGAGGAAATCTCGGCTCAGGTTTTGAAAACATGGAAAGAGCGGAAGCAGCTGGCGGAGAAAGAATTCAAGGGCAAGGACAGGGTTTCGCGACAGAGGCAGGTCTACTACGATACGGCCGGCATTATGGAGACGCAGCGCCAAGACTTCTTTATCTGTGGCGACTGCCCAGGGGTCAACGTGATCCATTCCACGAACGACCGCTCTGCCAGTCTTCTCGGAGTGCAGATTCCGCGCCAAGCCTGCCCTAACTGCCAAAAGCTCGGCTACCGCCTCTACGAAGAAGCGGCTCAAATAAAGGTGAAACGCAAATTTCTGCAAGACCAAAGCAGCGATCAGTTCTTCCGTGCCTGATCATTTTCTGTGCCTGGCACGAAATGTGAATTGTGCGACAGCCAATGACAGAAATTGATCGATTTTACCTGAAAAATTTGTAGAGAGGTGTATAGAGCATCCCGTGCTGCGTGAATTCGCTTTTGAACAAGACGATGTTGGTGAAATTGGCGCTGGTCTCAGCTAGCGGTAATTGCTCTTTCACTTCCTGCCAAGGTGAGGCGAGCTGAGTTCTGCGGGCCAGCGTCACGTGGGTTTTCCAAGGACGACGATCGACTTCAAAGCCCTGCTCTCGTAAAAGCTCGCCCAGATTCTCACGCAAGCCCAGCAGCTCCGTCGACACTTCCAGATCCGCAAAGACCAGCAGGCCGTCGCGGCGCTTGAAGTAATCGTAAGCCCGAAGCCGCGAAGTCAAGCGTTCTAATGGCGGCAGTTCCACCTCTGCCAGCGCGAGCAGCAAACGTTCACAGTCGCTTGCCTCCGTCTCACCCAGAAAATGCAAGGTCAGGTGTAGATTCTCCGCCTTAGTCAAAGAGAGTTTCTTGCTCTTACAGCGCAAAAGCCCCTGCGCCTCTTCCAGAACCTGCATCTGTTCCGTCGCCAAACTGGCCGCGATGAATAAACGCATGACCTAAACCTACCACTCCGCCAGACGTCGATCGCCTTCCAGAGCCTGCAATTCCGTTATGTCTTGGCTCACTTCCAGCACACCTCGGTAAGTCCCATCCGCATCACGCAGAGCGAAATATTCGATCAGAAGCTTTCGCCCCTTGACGGCGATCCAGAAGCGGGCATGACTTTTGCTGCCTTCGCGGAACGCATCTACAATCTCCTCCACCTTATCCAGCGATTTTGGCGGATGGCAGTTCTTCACCTCGCGCCCGATAACAGCCGGGCTCCGCGGGAAAATCCTGTGCGGCGGATTATTAAAATAGAGAACGCGATTGTTTTCATCAACGACGGTGAAGTCTACCGGCAGATTATTCAGAACCAAGTTCAGCTGTTCGAAATTCAAACTACCGGTCAAGCTGCTGAACTCCCCTACTGGTGCATCTTCCTGCAAGCGGCCGAAGTCAATATCCTCTACTTCTTTGCGCACATCGAAGGCGGTCGGATAAGCGCGGGACTGCTGGTACATCGCTGTCCAGTCCTCCTCCGTTAAGAGCTCCTCCGCCACAGCGAAGAGCAGCCGCTCTTCTTTAAAAGGCATGCTGGCGTAGGCCGCAAAGAGCTCGCCCGCTAATTTGTGCAGCTGACCCGTCTTTGTCTCGGGATTAGAAAAAGCTGCCACAGAACGTTCCAGCGTCTCTTCCGCAGCGTCATGCCAGGCCCACAAAAGCGCCAATCCCGACAAGGCCTCGGCCTTTTGCTCCAAAGTGGGGAAGAAAATATTCTGCAGACGCACAAAATGTGTTTTCATTTCACGTAAGCCCTGCATAATCTCGACGATCTCGCGATCCCTCTCGTCCGAGCGCTCTTCCCGAAATAAGGGCCGCAGTTCTCCCAAGAGATCCATCATGGCCTGGTTTTCGGCGCGCAAATCTTGCAAGAAAGGATCATCCTGCCGCACTTCCTCAAAGTCATCGTCACGTTGCGTGGCGAGGATCACGCGCGGCACCACTTCAAGTATTTCATCTGCACTGTGGCCACGCTCCATAACCTGATAAAAAGCCTGAAACATCTCCAGACTCTCCAGTCCTCCAAAGCCATCACAATGTCTTTGGTAGGTCTCTCTGACGTCGTCTTCATTAAGAAGGCATTCAATATATGAAATCAGGTTTTCAACTCTTTTTTCCGAACTATTATTTGTCTGCATGGCTACCAACCTTTAACTTATATTATTGAGATTATAATAGCATTAGTTTCGGAGCCTTAAGCTGTGGAAGCTAACTCTATAGGCCATCTCGATACGAGCGTTCCGTAACGGCTATTGCTGACAAGATTATGAGATACTTATATTCTATGGTGAAATTACGATTGGTGATAAGACGATGAACGAATCAGAGGACAAAAATTTAAACAATACTAACGGGCGTTTTTCCACCCTAAACGGTCTGCAGGAAAAGCTGACAAATTATTCTGAGAAAAAGACTTGGGTCCAAACGTGGAAAGAACGCCTGCAACGCTTTTCCTCGCTCAAAGTCGGAATCAACTCGGCAGCTTCCGCCTACTACCTGCTCTTCTCCATCTTCCCCTTAATCGTCTTTGTCTTCAGCTTGCTGGAACTGCTAGATCCGGGTTTGGCGCTGAGATTTGAACAGGCGATCCCGCAGATGGGAGTCGTTATCCCTGAAGCGATTTTGAATGTATTACAAAACTTCTTGGATTCGGTTGAGCGCACCAGCAGCGTTTCGCTTATCTCGCTGACCGCTGTGGGCCTGCTGTGGGCAGCATCGCGCGGCGTCGGTAGCACGGTAACGTCCTTGAACAAGATCTATCACTCAGAATCCAAATACAATTTTATTTTGAAGCGCTTTTTGGGGATCATCGGCATCTTCATTTCGAGTTTCATCTTAATAATCATCCTGCTTCTGCTGGCCTTCAACCGCTTTTTAATTGGTTTCTTGCAGCAGTTCATCACCCTGCCGGACTTCATCCTGCGAGATCAGTTTGATATTTTTACGAATCTAACAGCCCTTTTAGTCCTCACATTTATCTTCGCTGTCATTTTCTCTTTATTAAAAAGGCAGCGCAGTTACATCAGACATACCCTCATTGCAGCTGCTGTGACGGCCCTAGGCTGGATCGTTATTTCCTACGGACTCTCCTTCTTTATTTCCAATCAGTCCAATTATTACCTCATGTACGGCAGTATCACCGGCATAATCTTCTTGATGCTCTGGCTGTACTTGGCCGTCTACATTGTGATGATCGGTGCCTTCATTCACTCTGAATTGATTAGACGCTATCCCCGACCCGACAAAGCCCTTGAAGCTAAACAAGAGGCCGAGGAAGAAGCTGAGGCAAAAGCCGAAGAAGGATCTAGGGAAGAAACTACCTAAAAATTTTTCTAACATTTTTCACCTTCTCATTGTCGAATCGGATATTAACTTTCAGGAAAGTAAAATCCATGTTAAGTTAATATTAAGGTATTCTTTTTTTGGCATTTTAAAATAGGTGAAATAATTAATGAGTTATTTGAATGTTTTGCAGTTAATCGGTGGCCTGAGCCTTTTCCTTTTTGGAATGCAGCTCTTAAGTGAAGGTTTGACTTCTGTCTCCGGTGGCCGAATGGAACAACTTCTTGGACGTTTTTGTAGCACAAAAGGAAAAGGAGTTCTGCTGGGAACAGCTGTTACTGGAGTAATCCAATCTTCCTCTGCGACCACTGTCATGGTCGTGGCCCTTGTAAACTCAGGCGTAATGTTGCTGCGACAAGCGGTTCCTGTCGTCATGGGTGCGAACATCGGCTCTACCGTAACCGGATGGCTCCTTAGCATGACGAGCATCTCAGGCGACGGTTTCCTGATTAATATGCTCAAACCCAGCTCTTTTACACCGATCTTAGCCATGATCGGAGTCATCATGCTTTTCCAAGCCAAAACCGAGGTGAAAAAGTACAAGGCCTATGCTTTGCTTGGTTTCTCTGTCCTGATGTTCGGCATGGATGTAATGTCGGGAGCTGTTGCCCCCCTACAACACGAACCGGGCTTTATTAGTCTTTTCCAGAAATTCAGCAACCCTTTATTGGGCATATTGGTCGGCGCCGTGACAACTGCTGTGATCCAATCTTCTTCTGCTTCTGTGGGAATCTTGATGGCTCTAAGCTCAACCGGTGTAATACCTTTCGCTTCTGCCCTGCCGATCATAATGGGACAAAATATCGGCACCTGCATCACTACCATTCTGGCTTCAATCGGAACTAACCGAAACGGTAAGAGAGTCGCTGTCATTCACCTTAGCTTCAATATAATAGGCACCATTATCTTCATGTTTCTCTTTTATACAATTCATTCAATTCGCCCCTTTCCGTTCATGGACAGTATAGTCACGCCGGTAATACTGGCTATCGTGCATACAACGTTCAACATCTTAACAACTGGGGTTCTGCTACCTTTCACAGAACAGCTGATCAAACTGTCACGAAAGATTGTCCCCGTCAAAAAAAGCGAATTAAAAGAACTGGAAGAAGATGTTCAGCTAAAGCTGCTCGACCCTCATTTTCTTGATCGCCCGGCCTTTGCCTTAGAACAAGCCGCCACAGTGACTCACTCGATGTTGGTAATTGCCAACACCGGCATGGATCTGGCGCTTGACCAACTGCACTTATTCACTGAAGAAGGCTATCACCGTGTCGAAAAACTGGAACAGCAGGCCGATGAATATGAGGATGCACTATCTGAGTATCTCGTAAAAATACCCTCAGGTAAACTGGACGTGCGCGATGGACGCAAACTTACACTCTTGATGCATGCTATCAACGATATCGAACGCATCAGTGACCATTCAATCAACCTGTCGGATCTAGCCCGGAAAAGCGCAGGCAAGGTCGCCGAATTCTCCGATGAAGCCAGAAAAGATCTGGATATATACATATCTGCGGTGCGAGAAATATTGCAATTGACCCTAGAAGCTTTCGATGAACTCGATGCCGATTTGGCTTTCAGAATTGAGCCTTTAGAAGATCGAATCGACGAGATAAATAAAGTCTTCACCAACAATCATATTGAGCGTCTGAAACAAGGTTCTTGCAATGTCGAGCATGGTTTCATTCTGACAGAAGTCTACAATGTACTGGAAAGAGTGTCGGATCATTGCTCCAACATAGGCATCTACATCATGCAATATCAATTAGATGACGGCATGCGCGTGCATGATTATGCGCATTCCCTGGATCGCAGTGACAAGAAGTATGAGGCCATCTACCAACACTATGTTGAGAAGTATCCCACCAACAATGATGTTGATAATGGTGTCGTAAATCACGCAGTTGACGGTATTCCTGATTTCGAAACCGGATCTCAGTAAGCACAGCAAAAGGCCGCTATTGACGTTAGAGTGTCCCCCCAAAAAACTTGGACCATAAAACAGGATCCGAGGGGCCAGCTCAAGCCAATAACGGCCTTATTCTTGGAATTATTTTTTTATAAAAAAACTAGTCCATCAAATCTATGGCCCATTCTCCGTTTTCCAAAACCATCCTGCTGCTGCCGTCTTTGTAGTAGCCGGTCACATTGAGTTCAGGGCCGCCCACCATGAAATCCAGGTGAATCATAGACTCGTTAAAACCGAGCTCCGCTCGTTCTTCCCGCGTCATCTTCTCGCCGTCGATGATTGCTTCTGCGTAGGCTTTTCCCAGAGCAAAGTGGCAGGAAGCATTCTCGTCAAAGAGGGTGGATTTGAATGTTATGCCCATCTGCGAAATAGGAGACGAATTCGGCACCAGTGCTACTTCACCCAAGCGTCTCGCTGCCTCGTCCATATTGAGTTGCGTTTCCAGAACGTCGCCGTTCTTGCCGGCGTAAAAGTCAACCACTTTACCGTCCTTGAATTCAAAACCGAAGTCTTCGACGACTTTGCCGGAGATCGCCAGCGGCATGCTCGACTTCAACTTCCCCTCAGCTCTCTTCGCATGCGGTGTGCTGAAAATTTCTTCTGTCGGCATGTTTGCCATGTAGCGCACGCCGTCGGGGGTGAGTGAGGAGCCACCGATCCATCTGTGTTGCTCTGCCAGGCCGACCTTAAAATCGGTGCCGGGTGCTTCATAGTGGAGGTAGTCGAAGTTCTGCTCATTGAGCCAGTTCTCATAAGCCTTAAGCTTCGCATCATGCTCTTCCCAGGCAGTGACAGCGTCCAGCTCATCGCTGATACGGCAGGCTGCGAATATTTTCTCCCAGAGCGCATCCATCGCTTCATCCACAGGCAGCTCAGGGAAAAGGGACTTGGCCCAGAGTTCAGATGCTGCTGCAGCCACAACCCACTTAATGTCGCCCACATCCATGTAGCGCATAATCGGTTCTGTTGCCTTATTGGCGCTGATACTGAAGCGGCGCAGACGATCCGGCTCGACGTCCTGAAAAAGATCTAGGCGCGGTGCGCTTACTGAGATGCGATGATACTTGAGCTTCATGTGGTTTTCAGAGTAATCGACTTTGAACTGCGGATAGTGGTCGAAGACCTCCGACTTGGCTTCTTCAAAGCGTCCCAAGGCCATGTCGTTGTCAGAGATAATCGTGTCGACGTCCGCCGCTCCGGAACGCCAGCAAGCACGAACTATTTCACGTGCTAGTTCCAGGCTGTCCGTGTCCGTGTTGACCACAATATTGTCGCCATCCTGTACATTAACGCCGATGCGCACGATGGCTTCGGCATATTTCTTTAGTTTTCCTTGATCCATAATTCACCCCCTAGGAGATTTCTTGCTTTCAGTGTAGCACTAGTCGTGAATTTTGATGATTTTTTCCGAAAGTGCTTGCCAGAATATACATTGTGCATTTATACTATCTATATAGAAATTACCCATAATTTAATAGTGGATTAGAGGAGCGATAAGTGGGTAGGCCACTTCCTATGCCCGGGATCGGGTGAAGTAGCTGAAGTACTTGTCGCCGAAGAGATGAGTCGGGATCCTCCGTCTTGCCTCTGGTGAAGCGGACCAAGGACGTTTCACTGTCATGCATTGCATGGAGCGCTATGTGTTTATTTACACATGGCGTTATTTTTTTTTAGGAGGAAAAAATGGAAGAAGTAATGATTCGTTTGAGAATGAGCAACGCAGATGCTCACTATGGTGGAGGTCTAGTAGACGGAGCGCGCATAACGCAGTTGTTCGGCGATATTGCCACCGAACTATTGATCCGTCGCGACGGAGATGAAGGTCTGTTTGTCGCTTACGATTCTGTTGAGTTCACGGCGCCGGTTTTTGCAGGGGATTTCATCGAGGCGACGGGACGCATTGTCTCGGAGGGGAATACTTCCCGCAAGATGACTTTCGAAGCTTACAAAGTGATCCGCCCGCGTCCCGACATTTCCGATTCAGCTGCAGAGGTTTTGGAAAAGCCGATTCTAGTTTGTATGGCTAGCGGCACCTGTGTCGTGCCCGCTGACAGACAGCGCAATAACGAAGAAGATTAGAGGAGATTTTAATGAGGAAAGAATTAGCCAACAAAGTTATTATCACTGCTGCCATCAGCGGTGCTGAAGTAACTCAAGAGATGAACCCCTCGGTCCCGTATACAGTGGAAGAGTTTGTCCGCGAAGCCAAGTCGGCCTACGACGCCGGCGCTGCAGTTATTCATCTGCATGTGCGCGAAGATGACGGGACACCTACTCAAGACCGGGATCGTTTTGCTGAAATCATTGATGCGATCAAGGCGGAGTGCACCGACGTTATTATCCAGCCTTCCACCGGTGGAGCGACCGGCATGACGGCGGACGAACGCCTGCAGCCGACCGAGCTCAAGCCGGAGATGGCCAGCCTAGACTGCGGCACCCTCAACTTCGGTGGCGACGAAATTTTCATCAACACCGAGAATATGATTATCGAATTTGCAGCCCGCATGCGCGAGCGCAACATTATGCCCGAGCTTGAGGTTTTTGATAAGAGCATGATCGACATGGCCATGCGTTTACACAAAAAAGGTCATATTGACGCACCGCTGCACTTCAATTTGGTTCTAGGCGTTAACGGCGGCATCAGCGCCACACCGCGCGATCTCTTGTTTCTAGTCGAATCCTTGCCTGAGGGAGCCACGTTCACGGTGTCTGCAATGGGTCGTCATCAGCTGACATTGAATGTCATGAGCATGTTAATGGGCGGGCATGTCCGCACCGGTTTCGAAGACAACCTGATGCTAGATCGTGGAGTCATGGCAGAAAGCAACGGCATCTTAGTAGAACGCTTAGTCCGTATTGCGAAAGAACTTAACTTGGAAATTGCTACACCGGACGAGGCCCGCGAGATCATGGGCTTGCCTGTTAAAAAATAATTAGGGGGACAGTAAATATATGGCAATGGGAAATAAGTATGGCAGTCACCGTGTGATCGAGCCCAAAGGTTTGCTGCCGCAAGCGGCTCAGAAGATTGATAACAGCATGGAGATTTTTGACAACGAAATCCTGATCGATGTCACAGCCTTGAATATCGACTCGGCCAGCTTTCACCAATTGTGGGACGAAGCGCAGGCGGACGAAGAAGCTTTGAAGGCAAAGATTATAGAGATAGTAAATGAGCGTGGGAAGATGCAAAACCCGGTCACAGGGTCAGGCGGCATGCTGATGGGTGGGGTCGCCGAAATCGGTTCAGCTCTCGCCGGACGTGACCTAGCTGTGGGCGATCGCATCGCTACCTTGGTTTCGCTTTCCCTTACCCCTCTGAAGATTGAGGAAATCACCGCGGTGCATCCCGAGATCGAGCGGGTTGAGATCAAGGGTCAAGCCATTCTCTTCGAGAGTGGCATCTACGCGAAACTACCGAACGACATGAGCGAAAACCTGGCCCTAGCTGCCCTCGACGTCTGTGGTGCTCCTGCCCAGACGGCTCATATTGTCAACGCGAACGATTCCGTTCTCATCCTCGGTGCCGGCGGCAAAAGCGGTCTGCTCTGCGCCTACGAGGCCATGCGTCGCGTCGGCCCCTGCGGCAGAGTTGTCGGCATGAGCCGCAACGATCGTCCCCAGGCTACGCTTTTGGACAATAATCTCGTACATGAATTCTTCGTGGCAGACGCCCGCAACCCGGTCGAAGTCATGGAGAGGGCACTAGCAGCCAACGGCGGCAAAGAATATGACGTCTGCATCAACGTGGTTAATATTGAAGGCAGCGAAATGTCTTCAATCCTGCCCGTGCGTGAGGGAGGTCTGGTTTACTTCTTCAGCATGGCGACCAGCTTCACCCGTGCAGCTCTCGGAGCCGAAGGAATTGGCAAAGACCTCACCATGATGGTGGGCAACGGTTACAGCAAAAACCATGCTGAAATCACCTTGGACATCCTGCGTCAGAGTGATGCTCTGCGCAAAATTTTTGAGGAAAATTATTTATAGAACGAACTATAAATAGAAAGGACAGATTGTGAAAGCTGAAGATAAATATATTAATAAAGAAGATCAGCTCAGAAGACGGGAACTCTTCGCAGACGTTTCCGATGAACAGTGGAACGACTGGCACTGGCAGGTTCGCAATCGCATTACGACAGTAGAGGAGCTGCAAAAACACCTCCCCTTGGATGCAAAAGCGTCCGCAGGTGTGTATGAGGCCTTGGAACATTTCCGTATGGCAATTACACCTTATTACCTGACTTTAATCGATCCGGATGATCCTTACGATCCAGTGCGTCTACAAGCCGTGCCGCATCAGATGGAAGCAGTGCGCAAAGAAGAAGATCTGCTGGACCCCTTGGAGGAAGATGCTGATTCACCTGTTCCGGGGCTCACACATCGCTATCCCGATCGCGTGCTTTTTTTAATCACAGACATGTGCTCCATGTACTGCCGTCACTGCACCAGAAGGCGTCTGGCGGGACAAAAAGACGGAGCGCGCAGCATCAGTGAGATTGACGCTTGCATCGATTACATCCGCAGCAAACCCATGATCCGTGACGTGGTGCTTTCCGGCGGTGACGCACTCCTGATGGATGAGGAGCGTCTGGAATATATCATTGCTAACTTGCGCGAGATCGATCATGTAGAAATCATTCGCCTCGGCACCCGCACTCCGGTGGTGATGCCTCAACGCATTACGCAAGAGCTCTGCGCTATGTTGAAGAAGTACCATCCCATTTGGCTTAACACCCACTTCAATCATCCGCAGGAAATTACTGAAGATAGTCGACGCGCCTGTGAACTCTTAAACAATTCCGGTATTCCGGTCAGCAACCAGTCCGTTCTGCTGCGCGGAGTTAACGATTGTGTTCACGTCCAACGCAAGCTGGTGAACGGGCTCGTCTACATTCGCGTCCGTCCCTATTACCTCTATCAGTGTGACCTCTCGCTGGGGATAAGCCATTTCCGCACTCCCGTCAGCAAAGGCATCGAGATTATTGAGGCGCTACGCGGACACACTACGGGCTTTGCGGTGCCCACTTTTGTCGTGGACGCACCGGGCGGCGGTGGGAAGATTCCTGTCTCCCCTAATTATCAAATATCGCAAAATCCGGATCATATGGTCTTGCGCAATTACGAAGGCGTGATCACGAGCTATAAGGAACCGAGTGAGTATAGCGCCGACTGCCACTGTCCTGTGTGCAGCGGTGAAGAAAAAGTCGAGCACATCGGCGTCCTGCGCCTCTTGACGGGCCAGGATCTGAATATAGTTCCGCAAAAGCTGCTCCGGAAAGAAAAAATTGAGGAAGGCGTTAGATACGAGTAAGTGGGGAAACCTTCTGCAGCCGAATTGATTGAACTGACGGGACTGGATGATTTAAACTCTCTGGCCATTATCGGTCTGTCCAAAAACGCCGGTAAAACCACGAGCTTAAATCATCTGATCCGAGCCTGGACTGAAGCAAAGCGCGAACGCGCCCTGGCTCTGACTTCTGTCGGTCGCGACGGCGAGGCGGAAGATCTCGTTTCGGGTATCTGCAAGCCCCGAATCTACCTGACAAAAGGCCATCTGTTAGCGACGTCAGTTGCTTCATTGAAGCGCTGTGACACTTTGATCGACATCAGGGAACTGAGCGGCATCCGCTCAGCTCTAGGTGAAATCGTCATCGGCAGAAGTCTGAGCGACGGCTATGTTGAGTTGGCTGGACCTGCCGTAGCTTCAGAGCTCAAGCAGTGCGAAAAGCTATTGCGCGCTGAAGAGCCCGACTGCCTGTTCATCGTGGATGGAGCGCTCTCGCGGCGCTCGCCTGCCGGCGGTGGAGTCACCGAAGCTGTGGTGCTCGCCGTCTCTTATGGACAATCGGCATCCGCCTCTGTCTTCTTGGAGCGAGTAGAGCACGCAGTCAAGCTGCTTAACTTGCCCGTGGTGGCGGCGACTGACGCCGAGCTAATCAAGGCCGAGATTGAGCGCGACGAAATGCTGCGCCTACTGGCTCTAGATAACGACGGTAATCAGGTGCGCGGTTTTCGGGCCGAGAGCCTCCTCGGTGAAAAGGGACGCTTGGCGGAATTTTATCGACTTAACGATCGGCTCTTGTTTCTGCGCGGAGCTATCACGGAGCGGATCATGGCGGATCTACTGAAATTGAGTAATCTGGAGGGCTTGAAGGTCGTGGTGGAAGATGCCAGTCGGCTTTTTATAGGGAGAAAAACAATACGCCAGATCGATGCGGCCGGAATCGACTTAAAAGTACTCTATCCCCTGTCCTTACGGCTGATTACTTTTAACCCGCATATGTCGGACGGATCTCCCGTTGACCATCCGGGGATTTTAGACGAACTGCGCAGAGTGTTGACGGTTCCTGTCTTGGATTTGGGGGCGGCATTGGTATGACGAAGACTAATGTGATTTCGCGAGGAGCTGGAGGGCAAAACTGTGATTTGTACAGAAGCTGAAAAAAGGCAGCTAGGTATCGATCAGATTCTGGAAGCCTGCGTTTGCCGTTCGCCCCAGGGGCGTGCCCTTAAGGCGCGGCGGGAGTTTTTCTCTGCTGAAAAGCGGGAGGACTTGCGCGAGGAATTCCAGGCTATCACTGCCATTCGCGACTCCCTGCGCGAACTTGCCTCCGACTGGCGTCAGATCGAAAGCATTCTAGGGCGTTTTCGCAATATTGAGGGAACAGTGCGCGGACTAGAACACGGTCGCCAGCTGGATGAAAGCGAGCTCTTTGAACTCAAGCGCTGCTTCTCGCTATTGCGGCAGATCAATACTGCTGAGACGGCCCTCGCAGCCGCCGGCGTCAAGATTGAGGAGCAAACAGCTGCTGCAGATTTACTCAATCCTCCGGGTAGCGTGAGCAGAGGTTTTCACGTTTACAGTGCATACTCAGGCGAGCTCAGCGCGATCAGGAAGCAAAAACGTCGCTTGGAAACGCAGATTTTGTCTGCCGAGGGCGAAGATAGACAAAAGCTGCTCTCAGAGCGCTCTCTGCTAGTAACGGCAGAGCGGCAGGAGGAAGCCAAGCAAATCGGGCGTCTAGTTCGAGAGCTACAAACACACGTCGACCCCTTGCGTCGCAACCTGGCTGCCGTGGCTAGGCTGGATTTCCGCTTGGCCAAAGCGAGATTGGCGGAGAATTGGGCGGCGCCACTTCCCGAAATCAGCAATGCCGGAGAAGCTGCCTGCATTGAAGGCGGCTGGCACCCTTTGCTACGCAGCAAGCTGGAGACTAAAGGAGTCGAGTTTACGCGCCAATCAATCCATCTAGAGCAGGGCTCAACCGTGATCAGTGGCCTTAACATGGGTGGCAAGTCGGTTGCGCTGCAAACCTTTTTGCTCTGCCTCTATTTGCTCCAGCTGGGCTACTGCCCTCCTTGCGAGGCTATCAGCTCGCCTTTGTATGATTTTTTCATCTATATGGCAGAAAATCCCGGCAACGTAAGCTCCGGGCTCTCTTCTTTCGGCATGGAAGCCGCACGCTTGCGAGAATACTTCCGCCTGATCGACAAAGGACAAGCCCTGCTTGTTATGGACGAGCCCTGTCGTGGTACGAATCCGCACGAGGCCACGGCCATTGTTCGCGCGATCTGCCAGATCTATAGCGACACGGATTCAACTTTATTGCTGGCGAGCCATTACGAGATCCCGCCGTCCAGAGCTGTTTACCATTATCAGATACGTGGCATGGGCGCTGTGACAGAAAAAGACGCAGCTCAGTTGAAACTCAATCTGGACAACATTGAAGCTAGTGGAAGTAGCGCAAAGGAAGAGAAACTTCCTACCGCCGCCTGCTCCTACACTAAGGAAGATCTGGAGGCGGTCAGGCGGATCAGTCAGCTGATGGATTATCGGCTGGTCAAGGTAGAAGACGAAGTGATCATGCCGGCAGGCGCCATCCGGATCGCCGAATTGATGGGAGTCGCCGAGGATGCGCTGGACGTAATGCGCCGAGAGTACTCAGAGCTGGAAGGCGAAGAAAAACAAATAACAAATAACGAGGAGAATTAATGGCTGAACTAAGATTGGATTGGGAAAAGGTAGAACGTGCTCGGGCGGCGGCCGCAGAAATCGCAGCTGATACCGAGGAAAAACTATCAGGCCATACGACAGTGACTGTGGAGCGTGCGATTGCGCGACTCTTTGGTGTTGACGGCGTTGACGCTCATGATGTCCCGCTACCGAACAGGCTGGTGGAAGTCTTGTTGGAAAAGGGACTTCTTGGGCACGGAGCAGCTTACTATATTGGGCGGGCAGCTCTCGCTGAGGGACTTAGCCCGCAGCAGTTTGCGGAGGCAGTGGCCGACGACAGAATCGATCCTGCTCGTCTTAAGCCGGTCGACCGCTTCGAACTAAAATTGTGGATTGATCAGACGGCTGATCGAAGCATGGAGAAGATCAGGGACAATCGACTTAAGCGCGAGGCTGAACTGGAGCGCTACGGCGAGCACGGCGGACCTCTCCTCTACGTCATCGTGGCGACGGGCAATATCTATGAAGATATTGTGCAAGCTCAAGCAGCAGTTAAACAAGGCGCAGATATCATCGCCGTAATCCGCAGCACCGGCCAGAGTCTGCTCGACTACGTGCCTTACGGAGCGAGCACTGAAGGTTTCGGCGGCACGATGGCCACACAGGAAAACTTCCGCCTCATGCGCGCCGCTTTAGACGAGAGCGGTGCAGAAGTTGGGCGTTACATCCGTCTTTGCAATTACTGTTCTGGCCTCTGCATGCCGGAAATCGCCGTCATGGGGGCGCTGGAAAGGCTCGACGTGATGCTGAACGATGCACTCTACGGCATCCTTTTCCGCGATATCAATATGCAAAGAACCCTGATAGACCAAAGCTTCTCGCGCATGATCAACGGCGCCGCTGGCATCATTATCAATACCGGCGAAGACAATTACCTGACCACCGCCGATGCCTACGAGGAAGCACATACTGTCCTGGCTTCGCAATTTATTAACGAGCAATTTGCCAAAAAGGCCGGTATGCCGGAAGAACAAATGGGTCTGGGGCACGCCTTCGAGATGGACCCGGAGTTTGAGAATTCCTTTGTCTACGAGCTGGCACAAGCACAGATGGCGCGCCAGATTTTCCCTCATGCGCCTTTGAAATATATGCCGCCCACCAAATTCAAGACCGGCAATATTTTTCAAAGCCACGTCCAAGACACCCTGTTTAACATGATTGCAGTGCTGAGCAAGCAGAAGATCCACCTGCTGGGCATGCTGACCGAGGCGATTCATACGCCCTTCATGTCCGACCGTGCGCTGGCGCTGGAGAATGCGCGCTACGTTGCTCGCAGCATGGCTGCTCTGGCCGACGATCTTGAAATAAAAGAGGGCGGTCTGATGGAACAGCGGGCGGATTTCGTTCTCAGCAAGGCGCTTGATTTGCTGCAAAACATCCAGGCAGACGGCATTTTCCACACCTTAGCGGAAGGAAAATTTGCAGGCATAAGGCGCGATCCGGACGGAGGCAAGGGACTGGACGGAGTGCTGGCTCAAGAAGAGGGTTATTACAATCCCTTCATCAAACTGTGCTTAGATGAAGAAGCAGAAATCGCGGCAGCTTTATTAGAAAAACGGGAGGAGCGAAATGCATAAGTCGGAGCAGGATGAGCAAAGAGTCCAAGTAGATTTATCTCGTCTCAAGCCGTACGGGGATACCATGAACGACGGGAAGGTGCAGCTGTCTTTCACCTTGCCGATTCCCGACGACGAAAGAGGCCAGGAAGCGGCCAAGGAGATAGTGCTGGCAATGGGCTTGGCCGATCCGATTATCACCTGGCACGAGGCCATTGATGATAATTTCACCTTTTACGTTGCGTACGGCTCCCTGGAATATTCAATCGACTACAACGCGATTCAGGTAGAGACGGTCGCCGTGGACGTCATGAGCATGGAAGAGACCGACGACTTTATCCGCCGTCATTTCGGACGCAAAATCAGGGTCATCGGCGCCAGCACGGGAACGGATGCCCACACGGTCGGCATTGACGCCATTATGAACATGAAGGGTTACGCCGGCCACTTCGGGCTCGAACGTTATGCGATGGTCGAGGCTAAGAACCTGGGGAGTCAGGTTTTGAATGAAGACTTTATCAGGGCAGCGCTTGATTTCGATGCCGACGTGCTTTTGGTGTCGCAGACAGTCACCCAAAAGAATGTACATGTGCAAAACCTGACGGAGCTAGTGGAGCTGCTGGAGGCTGAGGGGCTGCGGAAACGCTTCCTTCTGATTATCGGCGGACCTCGCATCAACCATGAATTGGCCAAAGAACTCGGCGCAGATGCCGGATTCGGGCCAAGCAAGTATGCCGACGATGTCGCCAGCTACTTTTGTAAAGAGTTATTGGAACGCAAAGAGGCAGGACAGTGATCTGCTTTGCAGAGATGCGCAGAAAAGCGAAGTGAGACATTCTCATTTTTAAATAAAGAATTTGAAAAAACCACAATGCGGAAGCAGACGAAAAGAGAGGATAAAATGCGATCAAAAATTACCGCTTTTGATGAAATAGTCAAGAGCATACACGATGGAATGCAGATTATGATCGGCGGTTTCCTGGCCGATGGCACGCCGGAGCTGCTGATTGACGCGGTGATCGAGAGTGGTGCGAAAGACCTCACCATCATCGCCAATGACACGGGTGTGCCCGGTCGTGGCATCTCCCGACTAATCGACACGGATCAGGTAGTTAAGGTTATCACTACACACGTCGGCCTTAACCCGAAAACAATTGAGAGATCAATCGAAGGTTCACTGGAATTAGTGCTGGTTCCTCAAGGCACGCTGGCGGAGCAGATCCGCTGCGGCGGAGCCGGGCTCGGCGGAGCCCTTACGCAAACCGGCCTCGGTACAGAAGTCGCCAAGGGCAAGCAGGTCATAGAGATTCAAGGGAAACCCTATCTCTTGGAAGAGGCCATGCGCGCTGACTTGGCTTTGTTGAATGCTGCCATCTCCGATGAGTTCGGCAACTCCTTCTACGAGGGCACCTGCAAAAACTTCAACGTAGTCATGGCGTATGCGGCAGACCTGGTTGTCGTCGAATGCGATCAGTTAGTCGAGATCGGCGAGCTGAATCCTAGCACTGTTGAGACCTCAGGCATCCTAGTGGATCATTTGATTAAAGGAGCTAAATGTGAGTAATAATATTTCGATCAAAGATCTTATTGCAAAAAAGGCAGCCGCGGAATTGTTCGACGGTGCCGTCGTCAACCTTGGCATCGGTCTACCCGAATTGGTTGCCAATTACATTCCCGAAGACATGGAGGTCATCCTGCAATCTGAGAATGGAATCCTCGGAATGGGTGCTCATGTATCCGAACCTGCCGATGAGCACAATTGTTTTAACGCAGGTGGTAAGTGTGTGGCTTTGAAAAAGGGCAGCATGCTCTTCGACAGCGCCACCTCCTTTATGTTTATCCGCGGCGGGCACGTTGATGTAGCTATACTCGGCGCTCTGCAAGTAGATCAGGAAGGTTCCTTGGCCAGCCATGAAATTCCGGGCAAATTCATCCCGGGCATGGGCGGTGCTATGGACCTGGCTGCAGGAGCCAAAAAGCTAATCATCGCTACCTCGCATACGCAGAAGGGCAGGCCCAAGCTGTTCGAAAAAATAAGCTTCCCGGCCACGGCCGTTAAGTGTGTAGATACGATTATTACCGAGCTCTGTGTAATCGATGTTATTGACGAGAGGTTCGTCGTGCGGGAAATGTCCCCGGACATCAGTAGAGATGAGCTCCAAGAGCTGACAGCAGCGCCTCTGCTTTTTAAAGATTAAAAAATCGCGAGATAAGGACAATACAGACATAGAAAAATTGATAGACAGAAATACCAAATGAAAGTGAGTGTGATGAATGAAAGTTTTCTTAGTAGGAACAGGAACAATGGGAGCGGGCATAGCGCAAGTCTTTGCCCAGTTCGGACACGAAGTTTATATGTATGACCGCGACATGAGCTTTGTCGAGCGCGGTCACGGAATGGTAGAAAAACAACTTACACGCCAGCAAGAGAAAGGCCGCATGACGCAAGAAGAAGTCACTGAGACCATGGGCTTGCTCAAGAAGACCGACTCATTGGAAGCGGCGGGCGATTGCGATATGTTGATCGAGGCAATCTTTGAAGATATGACTGCCAAGCGGGATCTTTTTGGCAAGCTGGATGAGATTTGCCGGGATGATTGTCTCTTTTGCAGCAACACCTCCTCCCTTTCCATCACAGAAATGGCGCACGGTTTGAAACATGAGGCAAACTTCCTCGGTTTTCACTTTTTTAACCCGGCACCGATTATGAAATTGGTGGAGATTGTTCGGGGCGCCAATACGTCTCCTGAAAGCATTGAGCGCGCCAAGGAAATTGCCGTTGGGATCGGCAAGGAAGCCGTTGAAGTCAAGGAGTCGCCGGGCTTTATCGTGAATCG
>LSQX01197653.1_pt1 | contig 43448 bp, 40 predicted proteins | sample 654561 | NCBI WGS metagenome assembly LSQX01 (sample SAMN04489861, study PRJNA283612) | anaerobic digester metagenome | isolation source: 4 biogas reactors fed with cattle manure at either 37C or 55C with and... | place: Denmark: Kongens Lyngby | collected 2014 | reverse complement strand
CTCCATAACCCTCATCTCCCTCAATAGGATCGGTTGTTTTTATTATTTGATGTTAATTAATTTTATTATAATTATTTTTAAAAGTCAAATATTTAACAACCTTTTAATGATATAAACTATTTTATTAAAACATTGAGGATCAACGATTTATGACATAACGCCGCAGGAGTTTCTTTAAAATATTTAATTTATTTGATACAATTGAATTTGAATATAAATGATTTTCCTTGGAGGTCTCAATGGTTATTTTAACAGTAAAGGACATAGAAAAATCTTTCGGAACAGATATAGTTATTAAAAATGCCTCTTTTGCAGTAGATGAATATGACAAAATAGGGATTGTGGGGATTAATGGTGCCGGTAAATCCACTTTGTTTAAGATTATTTGTGGTGAGACTGAAAAAGACAGTGGAGAAATGTATATTGGAAAGAACAAAAATATCGGATATATGTCTCAGTTTTTGGACTTTCATTCCGGTGTTACCCTTTGGGAAGAAGTATTAAAAGCATTTTCAGATATTATTGTCCTGGAAAAAAACATTAAAAAGTTGGAAGTTCAAATCAGTAAACTATCTAAAATTGGTGAAAGCGCCGATCTGAGCCGTCTTATGAAAACCTACTCTGATTTGCAGCAAAAGTTTGAAATGGCAGATGGTTTTTCCTATGAGAGCAAAATTAAAGGTGTACTGAAAGGCCTCGGCTTTTTATCTTTTGAATACGGCAAAAAAGTTTCCGAATTCAGCGGAGGCCAAAAAACTCGAATTGCTTTGGCAAAAGTGTTGCTTAAAAAGTATGATATTCTTTTATTGGACGAACCTACTAATTACTTGGATATAGAATCTGTTGAATGGCTGGAAAACTTCTTAAAATCCTACAGTTGCGCCTTAATGATTATATCCCATGACAGATATTTGTTGGACAATATAACGGACAAAACCTATGAAATCGAAAATGGTATCCTTAAAGAATATGAAGGTAATTATTCCACGTATATGGCAAAAAAAGAAAAGGATAAAGCCCAACAATTTAAAGATTATGAAAACCAGCAAAAAGAGATAATCAGGCAGGAAGCCATTATTGCAAGGTTTAAACAATATAACAGAGAAAAAAGCATAAAACAAGCAGAAAGCAGAGAAAAAATGCTGCAAAGAATAGGAAGACTTGAAAAACCTGACGGATCAATAAGAAAACCCAACTTTATTTTTGAACCAAAAAAAAGAAGCGGAAATATAGTTGTTGTTTTAGAAGGTATCTCCAAAGCATATGATCAACTATTATTTGATAATATAAATCTCGAGATTCGCAGAGGTGAAAAAATTGCACTGTTAGGACCCAACGGTATCGGAAAAACTACTTTGCTCAAAATCATCGCAGGTAAAATAAAGCCGGATACCGGAAATATAAGATATGGCGCTTCTGTAGTGCCTTCCTACTATGATCAGGAGCAAGATGACTTGGATTTTGACAAGATGATTATTGACGAAATATGGGATTCCTCTCCGAGGCTCAGTCAAGCCAAAATCAGAAATGCTCTGGCTGCTTTTTTGTTTAAGGGAGAAGAAGTTTTTAAAGAAGTATCTGTATTAAGCGGCGGAGAAAAATCACGGTTATCATTGTTAAAAATGATGCTTTCCAAGGCTAATTTTTTACTTTTGGATGAGCCGACTAACCATCTTGATATGCAATCAAGAGAAGTATTGGAAGAATCACTTAAAAACTATACGGGCACCGTATTGTTCATATCCCATGATAGATATTTTTTAAATAAAGTAGCAACAGAAGTCATTGAGCTAAAGGACAATACTGTGGATATCTATAAGGGTGGATACTCATATTATATAAAAAACAGGCCAAATAGAAATCTTGAAAAAAATATGGATGATAAGAACAATGCAGGATTTAACGAATTTAAGAATGATTGGATATTGCGAAAGGAAGAAAAAGCAACTATCAGAAGACAGGAAAAAAGGCTTGTTGATATTGAAAATGAAATTCATGCCAACGAAAACAGACTAAATGATATAGACACATTGTTAGAATCCCCTGAAGTGTTTTCAAACCATGTTAAATGTCACGAATTAAATACTGAATCCCTATCATTAAAAAACAACCTTGAAAAACTCTATGACGAATGGGCTTTACTAAGTGAAGATCTGAACTTTTAGCTTGCAATATTATTTATATGCGTAGATTGGGAATTGCATTAATGCTTAATGGAGAAACCTCACCTTTAATATATTTATAATAACCGGCACACCCAATCATAGCAGCATTATCTGTGCATAGTATAGGACTTGGGTATAATACTTTAATGTTGTTTTCTGTTCCTTTTTTCAAAAGTTCCTCTCTCAGCCGGCTATTGGCTGCTACACCACCGGCTAAGACTGCATAAGGAGACTTTGCGGTAATCGCTGCGGCAATAAGTTTATCCGATAGCACGTCTACAATGGACTCTTGAAAACTTGCAGCTACATCAGACTTGTTTATTTCCAAACCTTTCATTTTCATATTATTCAAGTAATTAAGAACAGATGATTTTAACCCGCTAAAGCTGAAGTCAAAGCTGCCTTCCTCAAGATATGCTCTTGGAAAATCTATGGCATCTGCCTTACCTGCCTTAGCTGCTTTATCTATCAAGGGACCTCCGGGATAACCAAGCCCCAAGGTCCTTGCAACCTTGTCAAAGGCCTCCCCTGCCGCATCATCTCTTGTCTTCCCCATTACTTCGAAAACGCCGTAGTCCAAAACTTTTATTATGTGACTATGTCCTCCGGATGCAACGAGGCAAACAAAAGGAGGTTCCAATTCTTTATGCTCTATGAAATTAGCATAAATATGACCTTCAATGTGATTTACAGCCAACAAGGGAAGGTTACGCCCATACGCCAAAGCTTTTGCTGTAGTGAGTCCGATAAGTAAAGCACCTACAAGGCCTGGGCCGTAAGTAACAGCTATACCATGCAAGTCTTTGTAATCCATTTTGGCATCGGATAAAGCCAAGTCTATAACTTGACTGATATTTTCCAAATGCTTTCTTGATGCTACTTCCGGCACAACCCCGCCAAATTTTTTATGGATATTAATCTGTGTGGATATAATATTGGATATCACTTCCCTGCCATTACTTACAACAGCGGCTGAAGTTTCATCACAAGAAGTTTCTATAGCTAAAATTTTCATTCCCAACACCAACCTAATCTTCTCTTTCAGATGCTGAATATTTAAAATACTTGGTCATAATCAGGGCATCTTCTCTTGGCTTTGCATAATAATCATAACGCTTACCGACAATTTCAAAACCCTTTTCTTTATATAAATTTATGGCTGCTATGTTGCCGGCACACACTTCCAGCGTTATAAAATCGCAAGCGCGCGCTTTGGCAGCCTCACAAGCCTTATCCAAAAGTGCTCGCCCAATCCCCTGCCGCCGATAGGCCGGGCGGACGGCAAGATTGTGGATGTTGCTCTCGCCGCAGACTTCTTGTGTGCCTATATAGCCCGCAACCCGACCGTCTTCGAGAGTGGCCACCAGGTAAAAAGAAAGGGGGCTTTCAAAGTCTGCCATCAAGCTCTTGTAAGAACGCGGCGATTCAAAGCATTCTTTTTCAATTGAAGCCAGAGATTTTACATCCCGGGCTTCAAGTATTCTTATAACACATTTCATAAGCTGTTTTCGTTTTTGGCTGTTAATTCTTCCAACAAGTCAAGCAGGCCCTCGGCTATTTGATTTGCGGTAGCCTTATAAAGGTCTAAACTACCGCCGAAGGGGTCTGCTACGCCACCTGCTAAAATTCTGATTTTTTCTTTATCCGCACCTTCAAGCATCAAGGCATGTTGGGCGGACATACAGACGAAAAGGTCGATATCCCGGGCCATCAAAGGATTATATTTTCGCGAACGATGCTCGGATATATCAGCACCGTGGTCCGCTGCGACCAGCACTGCATTGGGCTGGGCCGGGTCACCGGCAAAGGCATGGGTACCCGCGCTTTCACAAACAAAACCTTCAATCCCCTTCTTTTCCAAAAGCACCTTAAAAATACCTTCGGCCATGGGGCTGCGGCAAGTGTTACCGCTACAAATAAAGATGATTTTTTTCATCTGTTCTCACCCTTTTGCATCATACCATGTTTTACCTATATGAACATCCGCCACCAGGCCGACATTGAGTTTTGCAGCATTTTCCATTTCTTCTTTTAATATTTGACTGACAAGCTGCGCTTCTTCCTTGGGTGCTTCCACAATCAATTCGTCATGAACCTGCATTATCAGTTTGGCTTTGAAGTTTTCTTCCGCCAGCCGACGGTGCACTTTGACCATGGCTATCTTAATAATATCGGCTGCGGTGCCTTGGATGGGCATATTAAGGGCGACCCTTTCGCCGAAAGCCCGTAAATTTGCATTGGGAGCCGTAAGTTCGGGCAGATAGCGTCGCCGCTTGTAAAGTGTTTGCACATAGCCTTTTTCTTTGGCTTCTTGCACAACATTTTCCATGTAATCCGCTACGCCGCCGTAATGAGCCAAATAACCCTTTATATATTCATCGGCCTCTTTTCTTGTTACGCCGATATCTTTTGCCAAAGAAAAGGCGCCTATTCCATAAACAATACCAAAGTTTACCGCCTTTGCACTTGTGCGCATTAGGGGGGTGACCATTTCAATAGGCATGCCAAAAACTTGTGAAGCGGTGATGGCATGTATATCCAAACCCTGATTGAAGGCCTCTGTCATGGCCTCGTCACCCGAAAAATGTGCCAATAAGCGCAGCTCGATTTGAGAATAATCGGCATCTACCAAAACATTGCCTTCACCGGCGCTGAAGAATCGGCGCAGCTCACGCCCCGGTTCGGAGCGCACGGGTATGTTTTGCATATTGGGTTCGGTTGATGACAGGCGCCCCGTGCGTGTTTCCGTCTGTTTGAAAGTTGAGTGAATGCGACCGTCATCATCCACAACCTTCACCATACCATCACAGTAAGTGGACTTTAATTTGGCCAACATTCTGTACTCAAGTACCAAATCAATGACCGGATGGTCGCCCACCAGCGATTCCAAAACTTGGGCACCGGTAGAATAGCCGCTTTTTGTTTTTTTACCCGGCCTCAAGCCTAATTTTTCAAAGAGAGCTTGGCTCAACTGTTTGGGGGAATTTAAGTTAAATTCATAACCCGTATATTCATAAACTTGCCCTTCTATGGCATTTATGCGCTCTTGTATGGTTTCACCGTATTTTATAAGGCCGTGTTTATCAACAAGAAAACCTTCATATTCCATAGAGGCCAAAACCGCCGCCAGGGGGATTTCAATCTCCTTTATGAGCTCTTCTTGCTCGTTTTTTGCTATCTCATCCTTGAGAACATCTAAAAGCTCGGGCAAACGAGCGGCCTCCAAAGCTTTTTCATCCCCATCAAAAACCAAGGGGGCAAGGTCATATTCTTGACTCAAGCGTTCTATGTCATAAGAAGAGGAATTGGGGTTTAAAATGTAGGCACTGATCATACAATCGGCTTCGAGGCTTTTGAGTTCTATAGAATTTCTTAAGCAAAAAGCGTGCAAGCTCTTCAAATCATAAGTAAACTTTTTAATTTTTTCATTTTCCGCAAAGGCGGCAAAAAACTCAAAGAAGCCGGGGTCCAAGGCTGCGATATGGGTAACCCTATCCTTGCTTGAAAAATACATGTCTGTGATATTATTGTCGGAATAAACACACAAAAAATATGCCTTACCTAATTTTTTAAGCTCTTCAAGCAGGGCCAGGGGGTCTTCTTGCTTGAAATAAGTAACTTTCCGAGCATCTTCTTTTTCTGCCTGCGGCCGGGCTTGAGTCGAGGCATCTTGGTCCAAGTTTAGACGCTCAAGCAACTTGAACATTTCAAGGTCAGCCATAATTCGGGTTACATTGTAGACATCGGGTTTTTTTAGCAAATAGCTTTCAAAATCAGTCTCGATTGGAACCTCTGTGCTGATTCGCCCAAGTTCCTTGCTTAAATAAGCACTGTCGCGCCCTTTTTCAAGCCTTGCCCTAAGAGAATCCCTAATTTCTTCCGATTCAAGGTTTTCATATATGTTGTCAAGACTGCCAAACCGCTCAATTAATTGAGTTGCTGTTTTTTGGCCTACGCCCGCCACGCCGGGAATATTGTCCGAACTGTCGCCCATAAGGGCCTTAATGTCCAAGAGTTGCTCCGGACTGACCTTGTATTCTTCCTTTATTTTTTCAAGATCATACCTTATTGTATGAGGCCGCCCCATTTTGGTTGATGCCAATAAAACTTTTACATTCTCGTCCACCAACTGCAGGCTGTCACGGTCACCCGTAGCAATAACGCATTCATCCCCATCGCCGCAGGCCCCGGCCAGGGTGCCTAAAATATCGTCAGCCTCCCAGCCGGCCGATTCTACATGAGGGACGCCCAGGGCAGTCAGCAGTTCTTTTAAAATCGGCATTTGCTCCGCCAATTCCTGAGGCATGCCCTTTCTTTTTGCCTTGTATTCCTCGTACATCTCATGCCTGAAGGTCGGGCCCTTGACATCAAAAGCCACTGCCACCGCCTGGGGCTTGACTTCTTCAAGCAACTTTAAATATATGGAAAGAAAGCCATATACACCGTTGGTATATCGGCCATCTTTGGTAGTCAGGAGTTTTATACCGTAAAAAGCCCTGTTTATAATGCTGTTACCGTCTATAACCAGCAATCTCATTTGCGCCCTCCTCTTAAGCAAAGCTTAAATATACACTTACTTTAATCTGTTTACATACAGAAAATATTATAACATAAATCCAAACACAAGGTGAAAACTCTTTTAGCTTATGGTAAAATAATCAAACTTGAATCGTTTGAGGTGTAATTTTTGAAGATAGGAAATGTTGAAATAAAAGGTAAGTTAGCCCTGGCCCCCATGGCCGGGGTGGCTGACAGAGCCTTTAGGGAGCTTTGCATTGAATATGGCGCCGCCTATGTGGTCGGTGAAATGGCCAGCGCCAAGGGTATAAGTTTAAATGATAAAAAATCTGCGGAACTTTTGAGCCTGTCAAGCAAAGAAAGGCCGGCCGCCGTTCAGCTTTTTGGCAATGATCCCCAAATAATGGCTCAAGCTGCTGTAAAGGCTTTGAGCTTTACTCCCCCTGTTATCGATATAAATATGGGATGCCCCGCCCCCAAGGTTGCCAATAGCGGTGCCGGCGCCTCACTTATGAAGCAGCCTAAATTGGCAGAAGAGATTGTAAGGGCCTGTGTAAAGGTATCCACCGTGCCCATAAGCGTTAAAATAAGAAGCGGCTGGGATGCAAATAACATAAATGCCCTTGACCTTGCCTGCCGTTGCCAAGCTGCCGGGGCCGCTGCCATAACCGTGCACGGGCGCACAAGGGATCAAATGTATGCTCCGCCGGTAAACTACGACATAATAAGGCAAGTGAAGGAGCAAGCAAGTGTTCCCATTATAGGCAACGGTGAAATTACCGATGGACCCGGCGCAAAAAAAATGCTTGACCTAACCGGATGTGATTTACTTATGATCGGCCGCGGAGCCCTGGGCCGCCCTTGGATTTTTGAGCAAATCAATGCCTATTTAAAAGACGGAACAAGGCTGCCCGAGCCCCATATTGAAGAGAAAATGAATGTTATGCTAAAGCACATAAGGCTCTTGTGCCGCTACAGGGGCGACTACATCGGCATGCGTGAGGCCAGAAAACATGCCGCCTGGTATATGAAGGGTATAAGGGGTGCCGCATCTTTCAGACAGCTGGCAGGCGGATTAAAAACTTTGGACGACTTGGAAGCACTGGCACAAAAGGTAATATCCCTGACCAAAAAAATTTAAAAGCCCTTATGTTTCATTGCTTGACTAAAAAAAATTATGGTGTTAGGATAAATAAAACCGAATAATTCACAGCGGTATTTTTTAGGAAAGGTTGTTAGATTATGAAAAGATTTTTCAGTGTTTTGTTGGCCCTGGTTTTAATGACCATGGTTTTTCTCCCCGCAGGGGCAAGCTTAGGCGATGGCACAACGGCACCGGCCATGCAGTTTCGCCAAGACGGCAGCTTTAAAATTTTGCACTTAACCGACTTACATAAGCGCCATAGCAATGATTATAATGACATCCACACGGTTTTGCTCAATAGGCTGGCCCAAACCCAAGATGTTGATTTGGCAATTCTCACAGGCGACATAGCCATGGACGGCCCCTTACACGAGGTATTGGAAAATATTGATGATATCATGACTGCCTTTGCCGATTGCGGCATACCTGTAGCCGTAACTTTCGGCAACCATGATTCCGAAAAAGGCATAATAAGCCGCGAAGATCTGATGGCCGTATATAATTCCTACCCCAACTCAATTTCTATTGATGACGGCGATCTTCTGCCCGGTTGCGGCACCTATAACATCCCCATCCTGTCTTCAAAAACTCAAGAAACCGCCTTCAACCTTTGGGTTATTGATTCAGGCGACTATGATGAGGAAGGCCATTACGGCTATGTCCAGCCCGAGCAAATTGACTGGTATGTCAATAAGAGCAATGCTCTCAAGGCCCAAAACGGCGGTCAGCTTGTTCCTTCCATGGTTTTCCAACATATTATTGTGCCTGAAATATACGACGCACTCATAGAAAAACCATTTTGGGTGCCCACATCCGTAAAGCGTATCTATTACGATGGAAGATATTATGTTTTAAACCCTGCCAACACAAAGGCCGGCCGTATGGACGAATACCCCTGCCCACCCTATTATAATTCCGGCCAGTTTGAGGCTATTGTCAGGCAAGGCGATGTCTTGGCTATGTTTTTCGGCCACGACCATTCCAACACCTTCGTGGTTGAACACAGGGGTGTTGACCTTGTAGCTTCGCCCAAATGCGACTTTGTCGGCACCTACGGCAAGGATTACGGTGCAAGGCTGATAGAAATAAATGAAGCGGATACAAGCACTTACAGCACCGAACTCATCCGCTTCGCTTCCCTTTTCACCTTTGCCGACCTCAACCCGGTAAAGCTGGCGGCCGACGGTGTTTCGCTTGACAGCCTTGAGTTTAAGGCAAGGCTTCTGGTCCCCTTCTTTGCCCTCTTCCACAAGCTTGATTATTTTTTCACAACAACCGTGGGTGAAATTGTAACCGGCGTCAAAATAGATTATTCCAAATAAAATCGTATAATAAAAGCAAAACAAGGGGCGTAAAAACGCCCCTTGTTTATTTTGATATTTTATAAGTAATCAGTCGTCGTCGCCATCAAAAATTGAATCGAACACAACTTCAAAACCGTCCTCGTCATCGCTCTGCCTGATAAGGGGGTCGTTTTGCTCTATGACCGAAGGCCTTTGAGTTTGATCTTGTGGCCTTGATTCCTGCGGATTTTGTTGAGATCCGTCAAAAAAGTCCAAACTGCCGGTAGAGGCAAAAGCAACATCCTGCCCGCCGGAACCCGAACTGCTTGCAGCCGTTGATGAGAAATTAAAGTCAGTGTCGCTAAACGAAGATTGAGGCGTTGGTGCAACTTGACTTGAGCTGTCAAAACCGGTGGCAATCACCGTGATGCTGACTTCATCATTAAGTTCCGGATCAAAGGCCAAGCCCCAGGTGATATCGGCATCCGGGTGTACCTTGCTTGCAATTGCGTCGGCTGCCTGTTGAACTTCTTCAAGCGCAATATCTTCCGAAGATGTTATACAGAATATAACACCCGTTGCACCGTCAATGCGTGTTTCAAGCAGCGGGCTGCTGATAGCCGCGCCGGCTGCGGTTAAGGCCTTTTCTTTACCCGAAGCCTTACCAAAGCCCATATGAGCATAGCCTGCCTCTTTCATAATGCTGGACACATCGGCAAAGTCAAGGTTGATATAGCCGGGGATTTTAATCAGCTCGGAAATATTTTTTACACCTTGCAGTAAAACTTCATCGGCCAGGGCAAAAGCATTTACAAGCGTTAAGCCCTTAGCATCCATGGCGTGGAGCTGGTCATTTGGGATAACTATGAGGCTGTCAACATGTTGGGCAAGCTCTTCTATGCCCTTTTCAGCCTGAGTCATGCGACGGCGCCCTTCAAACTTAAAGGGTTTTGTCACAACACCTATGGTCAAGATCCCCTGCTCTTTCGCAAGCTTTGCTATGACAGGGGCAGCACCCGTGCCCGTACCGCCACCCATACCGGCGGTTACAAAGACCATATCGGTCCCCTTAAGGGCGTCTTTTATGACATCGGTACTTTCTTCAGCGGCCTTTTGGCCCACTTCGGGCCTGCCGCCGGCACCTTGGCCTTGCGTTGCCCTTTCACCAATTTGAATTTTATGGGTCGCTTTTGAATGAATTAGAATTTGCTTGTCTGTATTGACAGCAATAAATTCAGCACCCAAAACACCCGATTCAATCATCCTGTTAACGGCATTGCCACCGCCGCCACCGACACCGATGACTTTTATCTGAGTGGCGCTTACATATTCGTTGTCCAGCTCGATTGCCATTACTCTTCCTCCAAATCTATAAATGGAATATGCTACCCAGCACACATTTAGTCTCAATAATACTATCATGTGCGCTAAGAAAATTCAAGTTAATTTTCTGTCAAAAATCACTCATTGTTTCCGGCTACGAAAATAACTTTATCATTGTTACGCAAATCCAGCACTCCACCCTGCGTAAGCGAAGCTTTTTCACGCTCTTTTATGGCCTGATGGGCAGCCTTGAACTTTCTCTCTAAACCCGAAACATTGCCCAAACGCAAAAGAAGTGAATCCTTGTAGAGCACGGTCAAATTTTCAGAAGCCCTGATATCGATTTGGCTTATGTTTTCAAGCTCACTTGCAGCCAAAGCGACTAACAATTCTTTTAAAATGTATAAATCCAGATCTTCCGGATCTTTTTCTTCATCAAAAACCAAGCTTTTCCCCTTTGTTTGCTCACTCAAGGCGTTGCAAAGCACAAGCGGTAAATCATCACTGCTCGGTTGTGCAAGGTAATCCAAAACCTTACCTTCTTCATTTATGGCAAAGTATTTGTATTCACCGGCCTTAACATAAGCAAAATCTTTTGTCGGATTTACTTTTATAACAAAGCTACCCAACAACTTTCTCTTTATTTCAGCTTGCCCTATGTAGGGCAACTTTTCTTCAATCATTTCTTGTGCAAGTTCAATGTTGCTTAAGAAAAGATTGTCCCCGGCTTTGAGCCCCGAACTTTCTACAATTTCATCTTCTTTATAGGGGCCCGACTCACCCGAAAGTTTTATATCTTTTACTTCAAACAGAAAAAAGAAGGCAGAGACCGAGGCGACAAGCACAATCAAAATCGCCAAAAACGAGACTATGGCTTTTCTTGTTTTTCTTTTCTTTTCTTCTTTTTCTTGTGATTTACGCTTTTCTGCCCTGCTGATAGTATTTGGCATAGCATTTTTTTGACTTCTTGCAGGGGTCTTTTTCAAGTCTGCTCTCCTCCTTCGGCTTATTTTAGTTTTTATTGACCAAGCTTACAATGCAATCATAAATTCGCTCTGAAGAATCATAGACGGCCATGCCCTTGGCATTAAGCCCCAGCTGTTTGCGTTTTTCTTGGTCCTTGAGCAAATTGTCCACCGCCTTTATGAGGCTTTCACCGCTCAAATCTTTTTCTTCTATCATAAACGCCGCATCTTTTTCAACCAAGGCCATGGCATTGTGAAACTGATGGTTTTCAGCTACATTTGGCGAAGGTATCAAGATTGATGCCTTGCCCAAGGCTTGAATTTCACTCAAGGAACTGGCCCCCGCCCTGCTTATAACAAGGTCGGCAGCGTTCAAGTAGGTAGCCATATCATCAATATATTCTCTTATATGAACATTTTTTTCCTTTTCCGGGTCAACCCCCAGGGCCTTTAACTTTTCCAAAAAAGCTTGAGTGTTGCGACCGGTAGCGTGTACAAAATAAATATCCGCGGGGGTGTATCTGGCAGCTATTAAGGCTAAAACCGCTTCATTTACCGCCTGTGCACCAAGGCTGCCCCCCATTGACAAGACCAAGGGGCGGTCTTCCAAGCCCAGCTTTGCCCTGCTTTCTTCGCGCGACACATTCAGTAAATCCGAACGTATGGGCAGGCCCGTGTTGACAAAAGGAGCCTTGCTCTTAAAGCGCCGAGCCGCCTTTTCAACGGTTAGCATAAGGCAGTCGGCGTTTTTTGCCACTGCCTTATTGGCCACACCGGGGTAGGCATTTTGTTCATGAATGGCTGTGGGGATGCCCATTTTTTGCGCCTGGCGTAAAACAGGCCCACTGACATAGCCACCCATGCCGATAACAGCGTCGGGTTTAAATTCTTTCATAATTTTCCGAATTTTCTTGCCGGATTTCAGGATTTTAAAAAGAGTTTCAATATTGCGCTTTATGCCCTCGTAATTGAATTTTCGTGAAAAGCCGCTCATCTCAATTGTTTCAAAGGCAAAGCCCGCGGCGGGCACCAATCTGCTTTCTATTTTATCTGCGGTGCCTACAAATAAAATTTCAGCCTTGGGGCATTTTCGCCTTATAAAACCCGCTACCGCCAAGGCCGGGTTTACATGCCCGCCCGTGCCGCCGGTTGCAAATAATATTTTTTTACCATCCAGCATTTTCTTCCCCTTGGCTTTTATTTTTTACTGTCTGCCGCACGCGACACGCTTAAAACCGTGCCGATGGATATTGCGTTTACCATAAGTGAGGAACCACCCGAACTTATAAAGGGCAAGGACATACCGGTGTTTGGCAGCATGTCTGTAACTATGGCAATATGCAAGGCGGCATGCAAACAAATTTGTAAAACCAGGCCCATAACCAAAACACTTTCAAGGCGGCTGTTTGCCATGTCTGCTATGTGGAGGCCGCGCCAAAGTATTAAGACGAAACAGCCGATAACGAAGCCCGCTCCGATTAACCCCAGCTCTTCATAAATAATTGAAAAGACAAAGTCATTGGCCGACTCGGGAAGGTAGCCGAATTTTTTTATAGAATTGCCGTAACCCTTGCCAAAAAACCCGCCTGAAGCAATGGCTTGTAAGGCTTGGTTGATCTGATAGCGGTGGTTGTCCGGACTGTAATCTTTGTCCAGCCAGGAATAAATTCTTAAAAGCTGCATTTTAATGCCGGCAAGGGATGATTTTTCATTATCACTTGCCATTGTTCTGATTTGCGAAACCGCGCCGCTGAAGATACCCCCGCTGCCCTGCCCGCGAGCCGCCAACCAAAACACAAGCACAAACAAAAACAAGGCGAGCGCAGCCAGGAAAATCCAAGGCAGTATCCACTTTCGATCAACATCGCTCAAAAGGGCCATAAATACACCGATGGCAAGTATTATAATGGCGCCGGACATATGACCGCCCAGCAAAACCAGTAGAGCGAAAAAACCAGCCACGGCCATATAGTTGTAGAGCAAATAAGGTTTTTTCAGCAGCTCCCCCTCTTCACTCTTTTTAACCAAGCTTGATGCCAGGAAAAGGGTAAGAGCATACTTGGCAAATTCGGAAGGCTGAATATTGAGCCCTATGATCGGTACTTTTATAAATCTTTTAATACTCTCTTTACCGGCTATGGTCATGGGTGAAGCCAGGGCATAGAGCAACAAAAGGCAGGCCAACAAAAGAATTAGAGGTGAAAACATTTTTAAGAGCCTTATGTTAATTCTGGAGGCAATGAACATTAAGAGTATGCTCAAGGGCACCATCAGTGTTGCACGATCAAATAAAGAAAAACTATCGCCCAAGTTGAAGGCTGCACTTTCTTTGAGTGAAAAGTCCATAATCATACCGAAGACAATCAAGCTCAAGGCGGTCAAGGACAAGGCTAAATCCGTCTGACCTTTGACAAAAAAGCCTTCTCGCTTGATTATCTCAAACTCTTCATAGCTTTTCACAAACAGGCCGACTGTGGGTAAAAAAATTTTCCCCCTAAAAAAACCGTCTTTCTTTTTGTCTGTTCTTTCCATCTTGCCTCAACCAACCTTTAAGCAATTTGACCGTAGTGCATAATTGCAATAGCCGTAAGCCCACCCAATATATTGACCAGGGTAAAAACTTTTACCACTTTTTTTTCAGTCCAGCCGCTTTTTTCAAAATGGTGATGAATGGGCGCCATTTTGAAGACGCGCCTGCCAAATACTTTATATGAAAAAATTTGAATAACATCGGACGCACCTTCAATAACATATATAAGCCCGACCGGCAATAAAATCAAAGGTGTGTTCAAACAATAAACCAGTGCCAAAACCATGCCGCCCAGGAAAAGTGAACCGGTATCACCCATAAAAACCTTTGCCGGGTTTTTGTTCCAGACCAAAAAGCCCGCACAGCCGCCTGCCAATACGGCAGCCAACATACCGACCCCAAACATTGATCGCATCAAGGCTATGACTAAAAGAGCCAGGGCGGTGGTCAAGGTGACGCTGGCGCACAGGCCGTCAACCCCGTCGGTGAAGTTTACGGAATTGGTGGTTGCATACATTACAATTGCACCAAAAACCCAAAAGAAGGGCCCCATTTCCACATTGCCCACAAAGGGCACAAACATATAAGGCTTACCCTTCATGCCTAAATAGAGGCTGGCCAAATATGCAAAAATAATTACCAGTTGCAAAATAGTTTTCTGTTTAATGTTAAGCCCTTTGTTACGCTTTTTAAGTATTATAATAAAGTCATCCATGAAGCCGACCAGAGCGAAGGCGAAAGCCATGAAGACCCCGCTCCAAAATGTTGTTTGCATAAGTTCGGCAGCCAAAAAATCACCGGTGACAATATTTAAACCCATAAGTTTTGAGGTAAACAAGCCGACTGCCAGGGCCACCGCTGTCGCCACAATGAACATTATACCCCCCATTGTAGGTGTTCCTTCTTTTACCTTATGGGTTTCCGGCCCGTCTTCATGTATTTTTTGCCCGATTTTATATTTAAGAAGCCAGGGAATAAGAGCAAAACCCAGCACCGCTGTTACAAAAAAAGAAACTGCGGCTGTTAAGAATATTAAAAGATAGTTATTCATTTGTACCCAACTCCCCATATAAAATATCTATGACATCTTCCAACCGCATCCCTCGGCTGGCTTTAAACAAAACAGTATCCCCCGGCAAAAGTAATTTCAGCAGCTTATCGGCCAAATCATTTTTGGAATCAAAATCCATAACGGTTTTTACGCCAAGCTCACGCGCCCTTTCGGCACTTTTACGGCTTTGGGACCCATAGGTCAGCAAGATATCAATTGAGTTTTTTGCCACGGCCTCACCTGCTTGACAATGTGCCCGGTCGGAATATTGACCCAATTCCAACATATCACCCAAAACCGCAATGCGCCTTTTGGATGAATATTGGTTTAAGACATCCAGCGCCGCCAAGAGAGAGTCCGGGCTGGAATTATAGCAATCTTCTATAAAGGTAAAACCTTGAACTTGCCTTATTCTTTGGCGCATGCCGGCAGGCTTATATTCTGCCAAGGCCAGGGCTGCGTCTTCCGGTGATACGCCGAGTTTTACCCCAACGGCAAAAGCCGAAAGAGCGTTATATATATTGTGTCTGCCCAGGGTGGGAAGAGTAAGGGCTTGGATTTTGCCCTCGTAAATGATATCAAAGCTTGCTGTGTTGCCGACACTTTCTTTTACAACAGCTCTAAAATCACAGTTTTCTTCTTCAATTCCAAAGCTTATTATTTCATATTCGCCCGGATCAATGGTCATTAAAAGTTTGTCATCGGCATTTAAAAGCAAGCTTGAGCCCTTATCCATCCCTTTTAAAATCTCACTTTTAGCAAGCAAAATATTTTCGCGACTACCCAAGTTTTCTATATGTGCCACGCCTATATTTGTCAAGACACCGATATGGGGCTTGGCCATTTCGGACAAGCGCTCGATTTCGCCAAGATCGCTCATACCCATCTCAAGCACGGCAGCTTCAAAGGAGCTGTCCAGACCGAAAACAGTCATGGGCAGGCCGATTTCATTGTTTAGGTTCCCGCGATTTTTTAAGGTTTTGTATTTTTTAGATAAAACCGCGGCTGTCATTTCTTTACTTGTGGTCTTACCCACGCTACCTGTTATGGCAACCACTTTTAAGTCAAAACGCCTGCGATACCAGGCGGCGATTTTCATTAAAGCCTTTCGGCTGTCATCAACTATGAGCTGCTTATCTTGGCCGACAGCCATATCTTTTTGCCCCAAAACGGCAATGGCCCCGCCTTCAATGGCTTTTTTAGCAAAGTTATGGCCATCAAAGCGATCGCCCTTGATGGCAACAAAAAGGCAGTCGGCTTCAAGCATGCGGGTATCCGTACAAATACCGCTGATGCTTTCGTCCCCCTGCCAGGCTAAACCCAAAGCCGCGGCGACATCTTTTAAGGCTACTTTTTCCATACTTACACCCCTAATGCCGTCAGGCTTCTTCTTTTAATATTTCCTCAACTATTTTTCTTTCATCAAAATCTATCGTTTTGTCTGACAAAATTTGATAAGTTTCATGCCCCTTACCTGCCAAGACGATTATATCACCCGTGCGAGCTGTAGAAAGCGCCAAGCGGATAGCCTTTTTCCTATCAACTTCAACCTTTACGGGCCTTTTAACCTTCTTTGTACCTACTAAAATGTCTTCTATTATGGCTTGCGGGTCTTCTGTTCTCGGGTTGTCCGAAGTTACCACTATAAGGTCGGACAAGGTGGCGGCAATTTCCCCCATAAGCGGCCTTTTGCTTTTGTCACGATCGCCTCCGCAACCAAAGAGGGTTATAATACGCGCTTCGGCGGCACTGCCCACTGCTTTTAGCACATTTTCCAAACCGTCGGGTGTGTGGGCAAAGTCTATAATAACTGTGAAGTCCCTGTCGGTCTCTACGACTTCCATTCTGCCCGGAACACCTTCCACCTTGGCAACCGCATCTAAAACTTCATCAAGTTCAAGACCCAGGCCAAGGGCGCAAGCGACGGCAGCCATGGAATTATAGACAGAAAAGAGCCCCGGTGTAGCAAAGTGAATTCTTCCTATTACACCCTTGCCCACAAATTCGTATTTTATGCCCCTATCGTAGGGCTGAATGTTCTTGGCGGTAAAGTCTGCAAGGTCGGAGCTTGCTGAAAAGGTTAAAACGGGAATATCCAGGCCCTCTTTGTAAAAGTCAGCCCGAGGGTCATCGGCATTTATCAGTGCCGACTTGCTTTGTTTGAGTAAAAGTTTTTTTGAGGCCTTGTAAGCTTCCATGCTGCCATGATAATCCAGGTGATCGTTCGAGAGATTTGTGAATATCCCCACTTCGAATTCTATGCCGGCTACCCGTTTTTGATCCAAGGCCTGTGAGGACACTTCCATAACACAATAAAGACAGCCGGCGTCAACCATTTCCCTGAATAAAGAGTGGAGCTCGAAGGGGTCCGGGGTTGTAAGCGTGGAATCATACACCTGTTTGCAAGTGTAATTTTTAACAGTTCCGATAAGGCCGGCCTTATGGCCCGACTTTTCAAGAAGGTCTCTCAAGATAAAACCTGTCGTTGTTTTTCCGTTAGTTCCCGTAATCCCGATTATTTTTAGCTTTTTTGCAGGATTATCAAAAAAGGCCGCACAAGCCAAAGAGTAGGCTTGACGAGTATCATCAACCAAAATTTGATTTTCAAGCCCCATGTCTTTTTGCAGCATAACCGCCAGGGCCCCATTTTCAAGGGCCCAAGCCGCCTTGGTGTGCCCGTCAAAATTCGAACCTTCAATGCAGACAAAGAGGCAGCCCGGAGTCAATTTGCGTGAATCATCGGTTATTGCGCTTATTTCCCGGTCTTCATAACTGCTCTTTGTATTTATTTCTTTTAATAAAAGAGATAATTTCATTTTTCCCCTCACTGTCGGCCTATCCGCCCAATTCCGCGGTAATTGTGTTCGAATCAAAGTTTACGCTTATTTCACTGCCATAGGCAACCTCTTTGCCCACTTCAATATTTTGAGCTTCGGCAAAAAGAGCCTTCGAAATAGATATGTTGCCCTTGGCCTTCAAGTTTAAGCCCAAATCCGCTGCCAACTTGTAGGCTCTGTCAATATCCAGACCTGTAAAGTCAGGCACCTTTACAAGCTCTGTTTCCGCATCTGTCTGTGTAAATAAGGCAATTACACCTTTTTTTGCTATTGCTGCCCCTTGTGCGGGGTACTGCTTTAAGATATGGGTGCCTTGGCCGAAGATTTTGTACTTGATATCTGTATTTTCCAGGGCCTTTGCAACTTGTTGGATATCTAAACCAAGCAGGCCCGGTGCCCTCATATTAAAGGTTTCCAGCTCTTTTGAGTTGTAAATAGGTTCCACATTCAGGTATTTTAAAGTTTTTTCCAAAACGCGACCCGCAACCGGTGCCGCCAATTGACCGCCGCCGATTATTCCAACAGGTTTGTCAACCACAATCAAAATCGATACCTTGGGGTCATCGGCAGGTGCAAATCCGGCAAAAGAAGCTACATAGGGGTTTTTTATTTTATTTGCTTTTTCCTCCAGTTTTTCCGAAGTACCTGTTTTGCCGGCAACCCTGTAACCGGGTACATAGGCTTTTTCACCGCTTCCCCTTACGACTACATCTTCCATCATATCGACCACCTTGTCCGCAGTGGTTTTTGAGATTGCCTGGCGGCGAAGATGGGGTTGCGTTTTTTCAATATTGTTGCCCAAGGAATCAATTCTGCGCTCTACGATATAGGGTTGCATAAGCCCGCCTTCGTTGGCAATTGCGCTGATTGCCGTTATCAACTGTAGGGGGGTAACATTGAAACTTTGCCCGAAAGAAGAGGAGGCAAGGTTTACCCGAGTCATTTCGTCGAATTTATGGAGTATGGAATTGTATTCTGCCAGTTCAAATCCGGTTTTTTCCGTAAAACCAAAAGCTTCTAAATACTTTTGAAAAACATCTCTACCCAACCTTAAGCCTACACTGATGAAAAACGGGTTACATGAATTTACAAGTGCTTGTTCCAGTGTTTGCGTACCGTGGCCTTGTCGCCTGTGGCAGGCCATGCTTTTATCGGCTACTTGTATCCTGCCCGTGCAGGTATAGGTTTCACCTTCGGACCAAAGCTTTTCTTCCAGGGCCGCAGCCGCAACAAAGGGTTTGAAAACAGAACCCGGTTCATAGCGCCATAGGGCCAGGGGGTTTTGCCATTGTTCTTGATGAGCTTCACCTATTGTTGCATGGCGTTGTGACACTTCTTCATAGCTCACCCGATTCCTGTCGGAGGGATCAAAGTCCGGTATGGAAGCCATGGCCAGGACAGCACCTGTTTTCGGTTCCATTATAATACCCATGGCTTTATAGCCCTGCGAGTTTTCATAGACCTTCTTCAGTTCTTCTTCCAAAAACCTTTGGATTTCAAGATCTATTGTCAAAATCAGGTGATTTTCTTCGGGGTCCACCCGTATGGACGGGGCGCCGGGGATAGCTTCTGCCTGCGTATTGGTAAAAGTTACAACCTTGCCCGGCGTACCTTGCAAAAGCTCTTTTAGATTGCCTTCGACACCATAGCCCACACTTTTTTTGTCTTCGGTTTCAAAGCCCATAACTTTTGAAGCCATATTCCCCAAAGGAAAATCCCTATAGTTTTTCATACCGATAAAGATGTAGTTTTTATAGGGCTGGACGATACGATAATTTTTTTTTATTTTATTATCTTTTTTTAAGGCAGTGTATATATAATTTTTAATCTTGTCGCTTTTTTTGAGTACCCTGGCTTCTTGTGTTTCAAATTCTTTTATTTCGCGGGCAATTTTTTCTTCTGTTTTGTTTACCCTGTCTTTTATGGCTACCCTGCCCCTGGCACGCAAAATATCTTCATAATAATCGTCCGCTTCAAGCCCCAAGCTTTGGGCAAGAAGGTCCAGCAAGTCTATTCTTACATTTTTATCCAAGGCTTTTTCCAAAAGAAAGTCCAGGTCCGACTTTGCTATTGTCAGGGCGCCATCCTCTGTTTTTACATACAGCTTGTTGAGCTCGTCTATATCTATTTTATAAACTTGTGAAATGTCTGAGAGCAGCTTTTTTCTCAAGCTTTCGGTGTTGACCAACTCAATTGCCCAACCGCTTACTGTTTTCGCCATTTCAACCATATTGCGATCGTAAACATTTCCCTTTTTTGCAAATTTCTTTTGGTCATAAATCTGCTGAGATTCGGCAATTTTCCTCAACTGCGGCCCATTGACAAGGCCGGTACGGGCAAGCCCCACAAGGCCGGTGCCAAAGCCTGCGACCAGAAGTATAATCACAAGCCGTTTGCATTTACTTATAAATTTTTTCTTTGGTAAAATACGCATTGCAAGCCCTCGCCCGGTCTATATATTGGTCAAACTGCGGAGCCCCGGCCCCGCAGTCTTAAAGTTTTTATTCAGTTGTCGCTTGTTTTTCTGACATATGAGGGAATTTCACTTTGATTAAAATTAAAATAATGTTTTTGATATTCTTCGATTTTTTGCATGCGACTTCTTTCTATAAAGGCCATGAGTTCGTCTCTGCTTATTTCATCGCTGACATTTTTTTCATAAGTATCGGCCCAAGCCAAGGTATTAATATATTGGTCTTTTGCAATTCTCAACTCCCTGTCCGCAACACGCATGCGCGTTCTGCTTCCGGCAAGAACACTGGCACACATGAACAAAACCAGAACCGCAGCCGTAAACCTGCGTATTTTTCTTTGCCGTTCTTCATATTCCCGGCGCTTATCTTTTTTGCTCCGAGTTTGCACCTTCATGTCGGACTTTTTGGTCTGCTTTGGAGACTGCTTTGGCACTGCGGAATTTACATCATAAGCCGCACCTGAGCCGTGTTCATATCTTTCCATATCCGGCCTCCTTAAAACACATACTTATATTACTGCAGTTTTTCAATCGTTCTTAACTTTGCGCTTCTGCTGCGCGGATTTTCTTGAATTTGCTTGGCGTCGGGCTTTATAAGCTTGTGCGGCAATCGACCTTGGGGCTTTTGGCCACACACACAAATTGGAAAGTCCCTTGGGCAAACACAGCCCGTGCAAAACTCCTTAAAAGTGTTTTTGACAATTCTGTCTTCCAAGGAATGAAAGCTTATAACAACAAGCCGCCCACCGGGGTATAAGACATCAAACATATCCCTTAAAGTTTCTTGGAGCCTTTCGAGTTCGCCGTTGACTTCGATGCGCAAGGCCTGGAAGGTTCTGCGGGCCGGGTGGCCGCCTTCGCGCCTTGCGGCTGCCGGGATGGCAGATTTGATTACTTCAACCAATTCCAAAGTTGTTTCTATAGGCTTTAACTGCCTTTGCCTCACAATCGCTCGTGATATGGAGGGGGCAAACTTTTCTTCACCGTATTGATAGAGAATTTTTTGTAAATCCTTTTGCGAGCGTGTGTTTATGATATCGGCCGCCCTTATACCTTCCATCCCCATGCGCATATCAAGCGGGGCATCATTATGATAGGAAAAACCGCGTTCGGGGCTGTCAAGTTGGTGGGAGCTCACACCCAAGTCCACCAGAATACCGTCAAGGCCTTTTATTGAACGCTGTGAAAGTATTTGTTTGATATTGGTAAAATTATCAAGCACAAGCTCTACACTTGGATAGGCAGCTAAACGCTCTTTGAGCACTTCAATGGCTTGAGGGTCACGGTCTATGGCTAAAAGCCTGCCTTCCTTGATTGTTTTGGCAATTGGGCTTGAATGCCCACCACCGCCTGCGGTACAATCAACATAGAAGCCGTCACTTTTAAGTTGTAGGGCATTGAGCGCTTCTTGCAAAAAAACCGGGATATGATTAAAATCCATCTCATATAACCTATATGGACAGGTGAATTTTCGTCGTGCGGCCGCCTAATGCCAACTTTTCTTCATTTCGTTTTTGTTGCTTGTCGTATTCATCGGGGTTCCAAATTTCCACCCGTTTCCATACACCCAAGACAATCACTTCTTTTTCTAAGCCGGCAAATTCACAAAAGTTTTTGCCAATGGTGGCTCGGCCCTGTTTGTCTAATGTGGCTGAAGCAATGTTCATATAAAGCCTGCGTTGAGTATCATTGAGCTCGCTGCCTTTTAGTTCTGAAAAAACCTCTGCCACTGCCATTTCCCAATCTTCGACACTGTATAAGTACAAACATTTAGTGCCGTTGAGGGGTTTGTAGACCATGAATTCTTCACCCAGGTGGTGGTGAAACTTGGAAGGGATGGCAAGCCTGTAGTTTTTATCAAGATTATGCAAAAAAGCTCCGGCATATTTTTGCATTTAACTGCCCCCTTCCACTTAGAATTGTAGTTTTACCGCCTAAGCGCCTAATATATGCTTCAAAACTGTAGTTCAACCGCCTAACGGATAGCGTGAACCCCCAAAAACATTGTTCAATCACCTATTTTATCCATATAGTAAACTATATTTGTCTTTTTGGCAAGTGTTTTTTTGAAAAACACTTGATTTTGTCTATCTGTTTTTACTGGCTTGATATATTTATAGAACCATCCACAATATATTGTGGATGGCAGCAAAAAGCCGCAGTTTGAAGATTAACTTCAAACTGCGGCCAAAATATTTTATTTATTTGTTTTTACTTGTGCCTTACTGCCCTATTCTTCATCTTCCCAGTTGTGCCAGACGGATTGAACATCGTCATTGTCTTCAAACATTTCCAACATCTTTTCCATGTTTTTAATATCTGTTTCGTCCGTTAGGGCGGTATAGGTCGAGGGAACAAATTCTATTTCGGCCGAAGCAAAAATATAGCCCTGGGCCTCCAGTGCGTCCCTAACAATTCTGAAATCCGCAACCTCTGTTTTGACCAGAAAAATTTCTTCTTCGTTTTCAAGGTCCGAGGCGCCGGCTTCAAGGGCATCTTCCATGAGGGTGTCTTCATCTATTCCCTCACTTTCGATTGCCAGAATGCCCTGACGCTCAAACATGAAAGAAACAGAGCCTTGCTGCCCTAAATTGCCACCGTATTTATCAAAATAATGGCGCATTTCACCCGCGGTACGGTTGCGGTTATCGGTCAAGGTTTGCACTATCACCGCTACACCGCTCGGGCCGTAACCTTCATAGACAATCTCATCAAAATCAGCCGAGCCGCCTTCGCCCGCCGCTTTTTTAATCACACGTTCAATATTGTCGTTTGGCACATTGTTGGCTTTTGCTTTTGCTATGGCATCTTTGAGTTTTGCGTTTGTTGAAGGGTCGGGCCCCCCTGCTTTGACGGCAACAGCAATTTCACGCCCCATTTTGGTGAAAACTTTAGCTCTTTGGGCGTCTGTTTTTTCTTTCTTCCTTTTAATGTTGCTCCATTTTGAATGACCTGCCATTTTACTCCGCCCTTTTCTTTATTTTATGCTTTGATTTTAACACCCGATGGCCGTCTGTGTCAATTGATTGACGGTTCTTGATGCAGAACCTTTAATTTAAGACTCTTGTGTTGCCAGATTAAAAATTTCATGCAGGCGTTCAAAGTCCCCGCTCAAATAAAGCCATCCTATTAAGGCCTCAAATCCGGTGGCTGCCCGATATTGAGCAAGATTTGCATTTTTGGGCCTATGGCCGGGATTGGCGTTGCGGCCCCTCTTGAAAACATCTGTTTCCTCCCGACTCAAGGTGGGGAGTATTTTTTCTGCCGCTTGCGCTTGAGCTTGTGCGCAGACAAGTTGTGCGCACATAGCGTGTAATTTACCAACCGGCCTGTTACCCATGCTTAAGATTTTTTCTTGTACCAGCAAGTTAAATACCGTATCACCGATAAAGGCTAAATTCAAAGGACTCAAAAGCGTGGGGTCTTCCTTGCCTTTATGGTATGTAGTCAAATTCGAAATCATATATTGAAACCGTGTCCCCCCTGTTTATTCCCCTTTTTTCAAGTGCTTCAATTATTCCGCTGTTTACCAAGACCCTTTGAAAATATTGTAGGGATTCATAGTCGTCAAGGTCGGTTCTTTGAATAATCTTTAAAATCCAAGGCGCTTCAACAAAATAAACACCGTCATTTTCGGTGATGGAAAAGCCACTGTCTTTTTGTTTTTCAAACAACTCAAGCGGTATGGCCTGGACGGGATAGCGTTTAACCGGCGGCAAGCTTTGAAGTTTGGCCGCTATTGCCTTGACCAGCTCCTTTGTGCCTTCGGATATGGGGGCACACATAGTGTAAAAGGGATATCCTGCCCCTTCTATATAGTCTCGCAAACGCCGGATTTGCTCTTCACTTGCCAGGTCTGTTTTGTTTGCCGCCACTATTTGAGGCAGAGCCGCAAGTTCCGGGTTAAAGGCCTGCAGTTCTGAATTTATGGTTTCAAAATCCTCTATAGGGTCGCGGCCTTCACTGCCGGCTGCATCAAGTATATGCACTAACATTCTGCAGCGTTCGACATGACGCAAAAACTCATGGCCCAGGCCTACACCCTCGCTGGCACCTTCAATAATTCCGGGGATATCCGCCATTACAAATGACTGCCCTTGGCCTATGTATATAACCCCCAAAACCGGTGTAAGTGTTGTAAAGTGATAGTTGGCGATTGTTGGTTTTGCCGCACTTACAACAGAGATTAGGGTTGATTTGCCAACATTTGGGAAACCCAGAAGGCCGACATCGGCAGTTAATTTAAGTTCCAGCTCTATTTCCCATTCTTCGCCGGGGGTTCCGCTCTTGGCAAAGTTCGGAACCTGCCGTGTGGCTGTTGCAAAGTGGCTGTTGCCCCAACCGCCGCGGCCGCCTTTAGCCGCAATAAAGGCTTCATCGGTCAACATGTCGGCCATTACGGCACCGCTTTCCGACTCACGGATAATAGTGCCGCGCGGAAGCTTTATTAAGAGGTCAGCCCCCGATTTGCCGGCCCTTCGGCTTTTGGAACCGTCGGCCCCGTTTTCGGCAACATATTTACGCTTATATTTAAAGTCGGCAAGGGTTGCAAGGTTGTCATCAACTTGAAAAATTATATTGCCGCCCTTGCCGCCGTCGCCGCCGTCGGGCCCGCCCGCCGCAACATATTTTTCACGGCGAAAGGAAACTGCCCCATCGCCGCCCTTGCCTGCCTTAATTTTTATTTTTGCCTTGTCTACAAACATCCAAAACTCCCATCGCTAAATCAAAACAGCCGGGGTTTTTAAATAAGACCCTTGCGTGCTTTTTTAACTACATCAACAAACTGCACCGCCTTTTGGCTGATTGCCTTATAATCACCCGTTTGGGAAGCCGCCGTCAACGCACCGCCAACCCCTAAAGCCACTGCACCCGCTTTAATCCAATCTGCGGCATTTTCAAGGCTGACACCCCCGGTAGGCATCATTTTGGCATAGGGTAAGGGCCCCTTAACAGCCTTGATAATGGCGGGGCCAAATAATTCACCGGGGAAAACCTTTAAAATATCGGCTCCCGCTCGCATTGCCATAACTGCTTCGCGCACGGTCATTACGCCGGGCATTACAGCCACGCGATATTGGTTGCACAAGCTAACCGTGGCCGAATCAAAGTAGGGGCTGACTATATAATTTGCGCCTGATAACATTGCAAGCCTCGCTGTTTGGGCATCCATTACGGTGCCCGCACCCAAGAGCAGGTCATCACCGTCATAACGCTTTGCCAGGCTTTCAATGACCTTGTCGGCCCCGGGCACGGTGAATGTCAGTTCAATGGCCCCGATACCGCCTTGTAAACAAGCGTCCGCTATGCGAAGGGCCTCATCGGCAGTGCCTGCCCTGACAACAGCCACAAGCCCGCTGTCACATATTTTTTTGAGTACGACTTCCTTATCCATAAGGCACTCCTTTTAATTTCAGCGTTTAACTCTTGCTCCCTTACCTTCGACCAAGGCCCGAACTTCACTTTTGCTTGCCATAGAAGTATCACCGGGTGTTGTCATGGCAAGGGCCCCATGCGCAATGCCATAATTTAAGGCCCTTGCAGGGTCACCGATTTCCATAAGTCCGTAAATAAAGCCGGAAGCAAAGCTGTCGCCCCCGCCCACTCGGTCATAGATTTCCATGTTTTCAAAATTTAAGCCTTGGTAAAATTTACCGCCCACATAACAAATGGCCGACCAATCGTTTATGCCCGCGCTTTTTACGGTTCGCAAGCTGGTACCGACCGCCTTGAAATTTGGGAAGCTTTCGACCGCCTTTTCAATCATACTCATGTAGGCATCGGCATTAATATTTTTCAAATTTTTATCAATACCGGCAGTTTCAAGACCCAGGCAGGCCACAAAGTCTTCTTCATTGCCTATCATAACATCCACATAGGCCGCAATTTCCCTGTTGACTTGGCGTGCTTTTTCAAGCCCACCGAAATTTTCCCACAGTGAGGGGCGGTAGTTTAAGTCGTAAGAAACAAGGGTTCCGTATTTTTTTGCCGCTTTAACCGCTTCTATAACCGTTTGGGCACTTGTAGCCGAAAGTGCGGCAAAGATGCCGCCCGTGTGAAACCACCTGACACCCAGGCTGCCGAAGATATAGTCCCAGTCAAAATCACCGGGTTTAATTTGCGAAGCGGCTGTGTTGCCTCTGTCGGACACACCCAAGGCTCCCCTGACGCCAAAGCCTTTTTCAGTAAAGTTTAATCCGTTTCTGGTATTTCTGCCGATGCCGTCATAGTCAACCCACTTTATCAAGGAAGCGTCTACACCGCCTTGCAAGATGAAATCTTCTATCAAACGGCCGACCTCATTGTCTGCCAAGGCGGTAACCAGTGCTGTCTTTAAACCAAAGCAACGCTTGAGCCCGCGGGCAACATTATATTCGCCGCCGCCTTCCCAAACCTTGAAGTTACGGGTAGTCTTTATACGGCCGTCACCCGGGTCCAGGCGTAACATAACCTCACCCAGGGCCAACAGGTCATAAGTACAATCACTTTTGGCTTTTACTTTTAGGCGCACCGGCTTTCCCCCCTATTTTTATTTTAGACTCCGGAGTAGGCGGAAAAACCGCCGTCTACAGGCAAAACTATACCCGTTATAAAACCCGAGTATTTTTCATCACACAAAAAGAGAAGGGCACCCGTTAAGTCTTTTGGTTCCCCAAAGCGCCCAAGCGGAGTGTGGCCCAGAATTTTACCCGATCTTTCCGTCAAGGAGCCGTCCGGGTTGTAAAGCAAGTTTTTATTTTGGTTTGTTGAGAAAAAGCCGGGGGCTATGGCATTAACCCTCAAGCCCACGGGGGCGAAATGAACCGCCATAAACTGTGTGAAGTTTGAAACGGCAGCCTTCGCCGCGGAATAGGCCGGTATTTTGGTAAGCGGCTTGTAGGCGTTCATTGAAGATATATTAAGAATGCAAGCCTCTTCTTTACCCACCATATCCAAAGCAAAAACCTGGGTTGTAAGTAAGGTTCCCAAAAAGTTTAAATTGAAAACATATTGAATGCCTTCCGGATCCAAATCGAAAAAAGTTTTTACATCTTGAGCTTTTTCACTTATGTCCTCAAGTTCAAAGGTCTCTTTTGTTGTATTGCCCAAGGGTGAGTTGCCCCCTGCACCGTTTATTAAAATATCACAAGTGCCAAACTCTTCATTGATTTGACGGCGTGCATTCTCTAATTCTTCCTTTACCAAAACATCACAGGAAAGGGCCAGGGCCTGACCGCCTTGAGAGCGAATTTCATCCGCTACCGCCCGCGATGTTTCTATGCTTCTGTTCAAGACTGCGACCTTAACCCCGCGCGCAGCCAAGTCTTTGGCGAAACCGCGGCCCAAAACACCGCCGCCGCCCGTTACAACAGCTACCCTACCTTTTAAGTTTTCATGATTCAACATTTATTTTACCCTCTCTGTCATATTTCTATCTTTTGATCTGAAGCGCTTGACTTGTAAACAGCCAAGACGGTTTCAAGGGCTTTGCCGCCCTCGTAGGCATCAATGGCAAAGGGCCTGCCTTCTTTTATGCAGTCATAAAAATCGGCTATCAGAGCCGTATGCCCGCTACCCCAGCAAGCTTTTCCGTAAAGTTTCTTTTCACCGACTTCATGCAAAACCTCAATTTCGCCGCAGGGTCCGATTTTATAAAGGTTGTCACCCTCCAAGCGCAGTTTAAGGTTTTCACAAACAAAATCGATCATGATGGGCGCATCGTTATAGTTTGCCAAGGTTGCATAAAAAACACCCTTGGCACCTTGATTGAAATCCATCAAAATGGTTGCGGTGTCTTCAACTTCAATAACCCCTTGCAGGTGATCGTTGGCTGTGTGGCCTATAAGCTCTTTCACACCGCCGCCCGCCCTTTGCATCAGGTCCAGTGTGTGTATGGCTTGGTTGATGAGAACACCGCCACACTCTTTGTCTAAAGTTCCGTGCCAATCGTCGGAATAGTAGGCTTGACCTCGATTCCAAGTAACAAAGCCCCGCATACCCAAGAGTTTGCCCGTGCTTTCGTCCGACAGCACTTCCATCAATTTTTCCGTAGATTCGTTATATCTGTTTTGAAAGCAGACGCCCACTTGAAGGCCCGTCTCATCTTGTGCCTGCCTTAATTTTTGCAATTCATCCAGGTTTACGGCACAAGGTTTTTCAATAAGGACATGAATCCCTCTTTTCATGGCATTCAAGGCCATGTCGGCATGTAGGTAGTGGGGGGTACAAATATGCAAGACATCCGGTTTCTGGGCATCCAGCATGAGGTCAAGGTCTGTGAAAGGCTCCGCACCGGTCAGATCTGCCGCCGCCTGTGCTCTTTCGGCTTTAATGTCCGCCACGCTTATAAGTTTATTGCCGTCTAAACTTTTAATGGCAGCAAAATGTGATTTGGAAATACCACCGCAACCCACTAAAGAAATTTTCATCAGTAACCCCTTTCAGGCTTGTGTTTTATGCGCCGGAATAATTTAGCTGCCGTAGGTGGAAGAAAGGTCTTCTGTTTTACTTTCTTTTACTTCCTTTTTCTCTACTGTGGAAGAGGCTATTTTTTCTTGCAGTTTTTCATAGAATAAATCTTCGTCAATGGGCAAGCTGACTTCTTGACCCAGCCAGGAAGACAGGTGGGCCGCATTCGAAATCATAAGGCCGTTTATGCCTTCTTCGCCTTTTGCAACCAGCGGCTCATCGCGTATAATGTGGGCGGCAAAAGCATTCATAACACCGACATGTTGCGGGTTATGGCCGTCTGTTTCAGGTGTGGTCCAGGTGCCCTTGGGTCTGCTAAAGCCACCCTTGGCCGTGACCAAATGCTCACTTGTTGCGACTTCCAAACTATAAAGTTTCAATTCGTTTTTTTCGCAAATCATATGGCCCTTGTCCATAGTTATTTCAAGCCTGTTGGTGCCCGGTGCATCACCCGTGGTGGTGATAAAAACACCCGTTGCACCGTTGGGATATTCGGCGTAGATGGTAACATCATCTTCAACCTCAATATTATGCCATTTGCCTTCATGGCAGAAGGCTCTGATTTTTGAAGGCATACCGCAAAGCCACTGCCAAAGGTCCAGGTTGTGCGGACTTTGGTTTAGCAAAACACCGCCGCCTTCGCCGGCCCAAGTGGCCCGCCAGCCGCCCGAATCGTAGTAGGCTTGTGTGCGATACCAGTCGGTTATAATCCAGTTAACGCGCCGGATTTCACCGTATTGGCCGCTGTCAATTATTTCTTTCATCTTTCTGTAAAGGGCGTTTGTGCGCTGGTTGTACATTATGGCGTAAACACTGTCGCTGCGGGCAGCCAATTCATTTGTTTTGGCCACATTTTTGGTGAAAACTCCGGCCGGTTTTTCAGTCAAAACATGCAGTCCCTTTTTTAGGGCATAGTCTGTTAATGGGGGGTGGGAATAGTGAGGCGTTGCAATAACAACCGCATCACATTGGCCGCTGTCCATCAATTCTTCTGCCGTATCAAAACAAAGCACTTGAGGCAGGCTGTCTTTTACAAGATCAAGACGGTCGGGATTGATATCCGCTACGGCGGTCAAGCGCATTTCTTTTAACTGGCCGTAGTAATAATAATTGAAATGGCTGGTCCCCATGTTACCCATGCCGATTACACCAAGGCGAATAGGCTGCACTTTTTCAACAATTTTGTGCAAGGCGGCACAAGCGGCCGCAAATGATTCTTTGTTGCTTTTGTAGGTAAATCTGTCGGACACGGACAGGGATTCGCCTTCTTTTTCCAAAGTTTCAAAGCCGGCGAAAACCTTCAGGTGCGGTTCAACCGACAAGACGCGTGCACCTTCTTTTTGAGCAAAGCGCCTGATTACCTCTTCAAGGTCACCGTCGCCCTCGCCCGCCGGCACCACAAAGCCGCTACCCTTAACGGCGTCTTTAACATGTATGTATTCGATATATGGTTCCAGCAGTTCGTAAGCCGGCAAGATATCAACATCGCACTGAATAAAATTAGCCGGGTCAAAAATACCGCCCAGCTTGCCTTCAAAGCGCTGCAAAAGTTCCAAGCAGCGTTCCGGTGTGTCACCGTAAATGCCTTTTTCGTTTTCATGGCAGCAGAGTATGCCTTTTTTATCGGCATAATCCACCATTTGCCCAATACGGTTGAAGACTTCTTCTTTGTATTCTTCATGGCTTTCATCTTCCGAAAAATAAAAGCTGAACATGCGGATGTACTCGGTATCAAGAGCCAGAGCGACATCCACCGTGTTTTTGAACATTTCAAAATGTTCTTCAAACTCATCGTCTATGCAGATTTTGCCGTAAAAGGAACCGACTGAAGATACCTGCATGCCTTCGGCATCCAAGAGTTCTTTGAGTTGCTTTGCTTCTTGGACGGAAAATTCCGAAATGTTTTTACCGTTTACCCCCCGAAGCTCCATATGGGTGATACCGTTTGCCTTACAAGCGGCAATTTGCTCATTGATATCCTTTGCCGCCTCATCCGAAAAAGCCGAAAAAATAAACCTTGCCATTTGTCTGCCTCCACTTCATATTTTTTCACAATTACTTTAACACATACGCATATAAATTTAAAGGGCAAAAGCCAAGTTGGGGCCATATTTAGGCTTAAATAAAAACGCTCCGCCGAAGCGGAGCATCTTTTATGGGTAAGATTAATCAGTAGTTTACACTTCTCATTTCAAAGTAGGCTTTTGAATGGGCACAAGTCGGGCAAACGGCAGGTGCCTTTGTACCGACATGCAAGTGGCCGCAGTTGCGGCAGAACCAAACAACTTCTTCACTTCTGGTGAAGATTATGCCTGTTTCAAGGTTTTTAAGAAGCGTGCGATAGCGTTCTTCGTGGCTTTTTTCAATTTTTGCGACAAGTTCAAACAAGGCCGCAATTCTTGTAAAGCCTTCTTCATGAGCTACTTGGGCGAAGTTTTTGTACATTTCTGTCCATTCATAGTTTTCGCCTTCGGCCGCATCAAGCAAGTTTTCTGCGGTTTTGGGTACACTGCCACCGTTTAACTCTTTGAACCAGAGCTTGGCATGCTCTTTTTCATTGACGGCTGTTTCATCAAAAATAGCTGCTATTTGTTCAAAGCCTTCTTTCTTTGCTGCAGAAGCATAATAATTATACTTGTTGCGTGCCATGGATTCACCCGCAAAAGCTTCCAACAAGTTAGCTTCGGTTTTACTGCCTTTTAATTCCATTTGCCGATACCTCCCTAAAAAAATTAGATTTTACAAATCTGTGCAAAATTATAGCAATAAATTTATGATCTTTCAAGTGTTCAAACACTATAAAATCACAATTAAAGATGTGTTTGGATTATTTCAAAAAAACCGCCGCATTTTCCCTAATATATTGGGCTGCCGCTTGATAGGCATCAACATTTTTTAAAATCGCAGCAAACTCCTTGTCTGCCTTGTCTATTTCCTCTTTCATGAACGAAACTTCTTCATTGTCACTGTCATAAGCTTGACATTCGTATTTGTAAAGTTCTTCTGCTTTACCGCCTAAAATCAATTCGACAGCCTCTTGGGCGTCAACTGTCAAGGGCGGCCCGCTAATTTGGAAAAACCGGCTGAGTTTTTCTTTGGAATCTTCCAGAAGGAAATAGAAGGCATAAATGTGTCTTTTTACTTTAGGCAATTTTGCGTAAAGTTCTTCCGGGGCCTCCGCCTTCTCAAGCTCATCTTGCAAGTTCAAGGCCAAGCCCGCCAATAAGTCCTCGGCCGGTGCCTTTTCAAGTTTTTCTTGAGTGAGCTGCCCGTATTGTGCCTTTAGTTTGTTTTCGCGCTTTAAGTTTTCAAGCAGTTCCCGCCGAGCCTTGCCTGATTTCTGGGATGCCTTGTAGGCCTTATAAACCACAAAGGCGGTTAGAACACAGACTGAAAAAAACAGGGCGCTGAGCCAAGGATATTGTGCAAAAGCCGCAATAAATTCCATTTCTTCCCCCAAATCGACTTATCTTTCCTTTTTTTCGACAAGAGCCTTATAGATTTCACCTTTTTTAATAGCAGTGTTTTTTGCCACACTTTTGGCCGCCTCGTTTAAAGACAGGCCTTGGGCCATTAACTTTTCCGCCTCGCAGACCATATCTTCAAGTGAAACTTCCGGCTCGGGCGGGCTACTGTCCCCTTCAACTATGAGTACAATTTCGCCCCTTATGTTTTCGTCTTTATATCTTTGTGAGGCTTGGCTCAAGCTGCCAATTACCGTCTCTTCGTGTATTTTGCTGATTTCGCGCACTATTGCTATCTCGCGCTCCCCAAAGGCTTCATATAAGTCTTTTAAGGTATAGGGCAGCTTGTGCGGTGCTTCATAAAAAACCATAGTCCGCCTTTCAGTTTTAAGACTATCTATGTGTTCACGCCGCTTGCGTTTGTTTGTGCTTAAAAAACCCTCAAAGCAAAAACGCGCCGACGGCATGCCGGACAGAGAAAGTGCCGCCACAAAGGCCGTGGGCCCCGGTACCACTTCGACTTTTATCCCCTTTTGCCTGCACAGGCGCACAAGATCTTCACCCGGGTCGGAAATGCCGGGCATGCCCGCATCACAAACCAAGGCACAGCTCTCGCCCGCGGCTATGCGTGCAATAATCTCTTCACCCTTTTCAAATCGGTTGTGCTCAAAATAGCTTGTCATGGGCTTTTTAATCCCGAGATGATTTAATAATTTTAGGGTTACTCTGGTATCTTCCGCGGCTATGAAGTTGCACTTTTCAAGTGCCTTGACAGCCCTGGGCGAAATATCACCCAGGTTACCTATGGGGGTGCCGACTATAACCAATTTACTCACTGTTTTCCCTCACACTTCATCTTTTGCCTGCAAGGCCTTTGGGGTTCGAAACTCGTTTTCATAATAGGGGCCAAAAACCTTGAGCATCTCGGGGCTGTGCTGCCCCTCCNNGTTTTTTAGGGCCAGGTTGGGCTCAATTGTCATGCCGGGCCTGCCACCCTTTCGCCCTTCAACCAAAACAAGCCAGGGCGCCTTTTCTAAACTTTGAACAACAAGGCGCATTCTCTTTGGTTCAATGGCATTGGCCTTCATGGCCGAAAAAACTTCGCTCAAGCGTTCCGGCCTTTGACAAATGCAAAAGCGCCCGCCAAAACGCAGCAAAATATTGGCTGCCTTTGCCGCATCATTCAGGCTACAGTGTAATTCGTGCCTGGCTATGGCCTGTGCCCCGTCACTGCTTTTGATACCGCTGTTGAGCGCCTTATAGGGCGGATTTATGGTAACCAAATCATAGGCTTCACGGGATAAACTATTTTGGATTTCTTTCAGGTCGGCTAAAACAGGTTGGATTCGCCCTTCTTCAAGCTCACTGATTATTATAGCCTTTTCCAATTGCTTTATGGCTTTTTCTTGGATATCCACCGCGCTTATTGACTTGCAAGCCCCTTCACGGCACCAAAGCAGGGGTATAATACCACAACCCGTGCCCAAGTCGCAGGCCCTGTCTTTTCTTTTGGCGTTTGAAAAATAGGCCAACAAAAGTGCGTCGGTCCCAAAACCATGTGCTTTTGACACCACGGCATAGATACCGCGACCCAAGTATTCTTTTTTATCGTTTAAAATATTCTTATTCATTGAAACAGCCTCGGACAAATACGCAAACACTCTTGCACTTCAAACCTTTAAGTTTAAATAAGCTCAATAACAAGGAAAACGCCCGAGCCAAGCTCGGGCGCCCTACCTTCTTACTTAGTCAACCGGGTTTGGTGCGTCAACGGGGCAAACTTCTGCGCAGTTGCCGCAGTCGGTGCAAAGCTCGGCATCGATAACATAGATGTCGCCTTCACTGATGGCATCAACAGGACATTCCGGCTCGCATAAGCCGCAAGCGATGCAATCATCATTGATAAAATATGCCATAAATAATCCTCCTTAATTTGAATCGATACTAATTTTATCACAAACTTTTTAAAAATCAAGGTATTTTAACTTCAAACTCACTTTTTCAAGCAATAACTTACTGCCCGGGTCTGTTTAAACCGAGGTTTAATCTTCATCCTGATTTTTTCTTGCAGCAAAATCACCCTTACCGCGGCTGATTTTAACTTCATCGCGGTGAAAAACTTCAGGTAAGCCGTCTTCGTATCGGTCCAACCTGACCTTTAGTTTACCGGTCAGTATGTTGGATTCCAACACGGTCCCGCGCCCCAAAGGTGTTTGAACCCAAGCCCCTGCCCTGGGGGTTATTCTGCTGAGTTCTTCATAGGCTTCTTGCTCATACTTTAAGCAACACATCAACCTGCCGCAAGTTCCGCTTATTTTAACGGGGTTAAGCGACAGGCCCTGTTGCTTGGCCATTTTTATGGTTACCGGGTGGAAGTCATGCAAAAAGGTCGAGCAACAAAAGGGGCGGCCGCAAATCCCTAAACCGCCAATCATTTTTGACTCATCGCGAACACCTATTTGCCTGAGCTCTATTCGAGTTCTGAAAACGCCGGCCAAGTCCTTTACCAGGGCCCTAAAATCCACCCTGGCATCGGCCGTGAAGTAAAAGGTAGCTTTGTTGCCGTCAAAGGCAAACTCCACCCTGACCAATTTCATGTCTAAACCATGGTGTTCGATCTTTTTAAGACAAATGTCAAAAGCTTCCTTTTCTTTGGCTTCGTTTTCTTCTGCCTTTTCTATATCGCTTTGGGTGGCTATTCTAACAAGCCGCCTTAAAGGTTTTACGATTTCTTTGTTCTCAACCTCATGGTTTCCGACAGCCACTTGGCCGTATTCCAAACCGCGATTGGTTTCGACAATAACCATTTGGTCCTTTTCAACTTTTGTTTGATCGGGATCAAAGTAATAAACTTTACCCGCATCACTGAATCGAACTCCTACAACTTCTACCATTTTATAATTTACCTTCCTTGGGTTAACGATTATTTTGCACAAGCCTTGCGCAAACAAGCGCAAATTCTTGTAATTAACAAATTATTGTTGGCGTTTCTGTCCGGCGCCAAGGCTAATTCTTGAGCCTTTTCTGCCATGGCAAGCAAGGCTTCGGTCGAAAAGGCCCGGGCAAGCCCGCTTGCTGTTTTTTCATCGTCAAGCCTTGTTTGGGCCCCGTGTTGCAAGGCCAAGGCATCACGGATAATCCCAATAAAAGCCGCCAAGCTTAAGGGGATTATCTGCCTTTCTTTTTCAAAAACCGCCAAGACTTTCAGCAATTCATAGTCTTCATCTTCTATACAAGCAAGGGCCATCTTACGGGCTGTTTCTTGAGCTAATGCCGCCTTTTTAGGCTGAAGCCCGTCGCCGGGGTCCAAATCGCCAATATTAACAGACATGCAGCGCGACAAAACCGTTGGTAAGAGATGGCCGGCATTCGTTGCCTCTAAAATAAAAAAAATGTAATCGGGCGGCTCTTCCAAGATTTTCAGAAAAGCATTTTGGGCGGCGGCATTCATCAGTTGAGCTTCTTTGATAATATAGACCTTGGCATCGGCCTCATTTGGGACAATGTAAACTTCATTTTTTAAGGTTCTGATTATATCAACCGAAAACTGTGCCCGATTTTTGTCTTTTTCAATTTCGGTCACATCCGCATGTTGCAAGGGCTTTTTAAGCAAATTTTCAATATTGACCTTCCTGCCCTTGCCAGGCCGCGCGAAAGACTTGACACAAGCTTCACAAGCCAAACAAGGCCGCTGTTCTTGCGCTTTGCACACCAAAGCACCCGCCAGCAACCTTGCCAATTTAATGCGCCGATCGGTAGCTGCGCCTTCTATAAGAAGAGCGTGTGGCAGCTTGCCTTGACCCAGGGCATTGCTTAAAGATTCTTTTGTGTTTTCGTCTAAACCCAGACCCCAAAAATTCATAAATATCACATTTTGCCCGCCCATGGTCGCAAAGCAACCAAGGCCGGCTGATTCTTACAGTTTGTGGAATTCGTCAACATCCAAAACAAAAACAGTGGCTCCCCCGACTGTTACCTCGATGGGCATGGACATAAAAGTCTCACCCGCGAAGGAAGGCCCGGTTTCAACCATCTGTGTTCGCTTACTGCTGAAATTTTTGATTATTTCAATAATTTCAGCAACGCTTTCATCGGCGGCACCGATAAGTAAGGTTGCATTGCCGGCACGCAAAAAACTGCCCGAGGTGGAAAGCTTGGTTGCACTGAACTTGTTTTTTGACAGTTCGCTGAGCACTGCATGACAATCATCGTTGTTGACTATTGCGACTATTAGTTTCATTAAAACCGCCTCCGCCAAAATCATAAAAAGTAAGACAATTAACTTGCCGCTTATCTCACCTATTTATTATACAGTATAGGTTCTTATTTTACAACGCAAATATCATTATAGCCTTGATCAATCAAGGCTTTCACCTCCCGAGCACCGATAAGCTCACCCGGGATCACTATGGGTATGGCGGGCGGGCAGGGGCAAACTGCCGTAGCCGCTACCCTACCCAAAGCCCCTTGAGTGGCAATGCGCTCATCTTGGGCTCTTATTGCTCGGCTCGGTGTCATTACAACCCTTGGCAAACCCTCTTGACTTTTATTGTCCTCACTTTTTTCAAGGTCTTTTTTAAGCTTTAATTTTGAAACTTTAAGCAGTGCTCGGTAAAGTGTTTTAAAATCATCATCACTGTTGAAGGGTGTGGGTATCAAGATAATCCCTTCCGGCCCGGCATATTCGGGTTCCACCCCCTCTTGGCGCAAGAGGTCACCGACCTCCCGGCCCTTTAAGGCAAGGTTTTCACAGGTGAAGGCAAGCCGCATGGGGTCGACCTTGCCTTGGGGCATTATAAGCCCCAACTTTTCAATTTCTTCTTTGAGTTTCATTACTTTATCGGCTGTTTTTTTCAAGTCTTCTTTGCCCCTGTCGGCCAACCACAGCCTACACAAGTCCAGCGAAAGCATTATGGGGTAAGATGGGCTGGTTGATGCAAAGAGTGCCATGGCCTCGCGCACCTTTGGCAAATAGCTTGAATCGCTGATATTAAGCCAGGCACCGCCGGTCAAGACCGGCAGGGTTTTATGGGCCGAGTCGGCACTCATGGTCGCTCCTTGCGCCAGAGGGCTTGGATTTCCTTCCAAAAAATATAGATGAGCGCCATGGGCATTGTCTACCAAAAGCGGAAGCTTATATTTGTCTGTTATTTTGCTGATACCCCTTATGTCGCTCATGGTGCCGAAGTAGTCGGGCGAGGTAAGAAAGACGGCCTTGGCGTCCGGATTTTCTTCAAGTGCCCTTTCAACATCCCGAGGCCTTATTCTGCCCGCAAAAAATTGACCGGCACTGTCGTCCGGTAAAACCCAGATGGGCTCTATACCCAAAAGAGCCATTGTGTTTATCACACAACGGTGAATAACCCTACCACACACAAGCTTACCGCCTTGAGGCAGGGCCAGGCGCAACATGGCATTTATGCAAAGTGTGCAACCGCCGGCGCTCATAAAACTGCCTTGACTTTCAAAAAGCGCGGTGGCCAATTCTTCCGCCCGGCTTGTAGGCCCCTCACCGTCAAAAAGTGAGCCGGTGTCGGGTATTTCCGTAAGGTCAAATTCCAAAACCCCTGCAAGGGGTGATAGGGCTTGTGCCCATCCCTTATGGCCCGGCATTTGAAAGGCTGCCCTTTTTTTAGCTTTGTGCGCTTTTATTGCATGGTAAATAGGCGATGAATTCATTTACTTCATCCTTTATCTTCGTAGTTGGTTATAATAGTGGCAAATATTAGGCTTAAACCTCGTAAAGTAATATGCCTTTACTCGCTTTTTAATCCCTGCCTTCAATCAGCTTCAAATTTCGCTCTATTACCTCTCGTCCGCGCCAGGCAAAGGCTCGGCCTTTTATCTCGTCACCTGCTTGAAAGTGTGGTTTGAAGCTTTGGCTGAATTGTGTCAGAGGATTTATTTGTGCTCCCCGATTCATGGGGCAAACAAGTTGGCAAATATCGCAACCCCATGCAGAGGCAGAATTTTTGATCATAAGCTCTTCTTTAGGGGTCAATTGCCCCTTCTTTTGGCTTATGTGGGACAGACAAATTTCTTTCTTAAACCCACCCGCCTGCCCCAGTGCCCGTGTGGGGCAGTGCTTGCTACACTCACCGCAGTTGAGGCAAGACTTGCCTTCATCTTCATATGTTTTGCCCGCCAAAGGCAAGCTTGTTATAATTTCACCAATAAAAACCCAGGAGCCGTATTTAGGGTTAATCAAAAGGCCGTTGTCCCCATAAGCCCCCAAGCCCGCTTCAACCGCCGCTTTCACTTCGGGTATGGGAGAATTGTCGCAAAAGGCGGCGAAACCATGGCCGGGAAAAGCTTCTTGCAAAAGCTCAACCGCACTATTCAGCCTATCCGACACTACCTCATGGTAATCGCGCACAGCCGCATAAGCGGAAATATTAGAGCCTTGGTAAGAAGACCTACCCATATAATAAGGAAAAAGAGCTACAAGTATACTTGTGGCTCTGTCCGGTATATCTTTAATTTTTGCGCAGGCTATAAGCTTGTCTGCCACGGGCGCGTAAGAGCAAACACCCCAAGCGGGTGTAAATTTATCCATCACCGTTTTCACAAGCTCATCCATTTTAACACCCAACCTTAAAAGAGCGATGAAAGGGCAATCATAAAGGGCATTGTTATAATAGACAGAAGGCTTACTATTGCCACTGTTTGCGAGGCAAAGGCCGTATCTCTTTCATATTTTGCGGCAAACATAACCGTATTGTTTGCCGTTGGTGCACTGGCCGATATGATAAGGGCCGTCAAAAGATTGCCCGTTAGGCCAAAGAGTTTGTATATGAGCAACATTATGAGCGGCAAAACTATCAATTTGAAGAATGAGACTATGATTATTCGCCCATCGGAGAAAAACCGTTTGAAGTCTACACCGGCAAGGTAGGTGCCGAAGATCAGCATGGCCAAGGGGGTATTCATGCTCGCTATATAAGCGATTGGGTCAAAAGCAATACGCGGGAGACTGACACCCAATAAAAACAAGGGCATGCCCACCGCGACCGACAAGGTACCGGGGTTTAAAATCAATTTTTTATAATCAAATCGACTTTTGCCGCCCTCGGGTTTTTCACTCATAATATAAACGCCGTGTGTGAAGACAAACATTTGGTAGGCCATAATAACCGCCGAGCAGTAAAAAACACCTTCGGGGCCTATCAGGGCGTTGGCCAAAGGCAGGGCCATATAGCCGCAATTGCCGTAAACACAGGCAAACTTTAAAACCGTGCTCTTGTCGGCATCCCCCTTCCTGAAAAAGGGTATGTTAATCAATGCCGCTACCAGGTGCAAGAGTAAGCCGCAAGCAATGGCAATAAAAAGCCCCTTTGATGTTTCGCTTGTTTTTTCAATTTGTAAAAAAGAATGAATTATGACCGCAGGCGTTATAACATAAAATAGAAGCCCAGTGCAAAGCTTGGCAATTTTTTCTGTAAAAACGCCAACCTTGTCAGCAATGATCCCTATGATGACAATGATATAAAGAATTGCCACCTGTTGGGCGGCAAGCTTCATACTTCCGAAAAAGGCTGTATAATCTAACAAATCAGGCATCCTTCCCAACTGAAAACTTTACTTTGTTCAATATGAAAGCCAAGATAAAAACAGACAAGGCAAGGTCTATTTGTTCCGGCGGCGACAATGAAACCAAGCGGTCGGCATAGCCCGTAACACTCATTGCAAAACGGGGGACAAAACAGAGCAAACACATCAAGGCCGCATTCAAACCGTGGGCTACCATGCGCCAGTCTGTTCCCCTGTGGTTAACGCGGGCAACAAGTTGAGCAAAGGCCAGAAAGAAAAGCATAAGAAAAACAAGGCAAACCAGCTCAAAAAACAAGTCCGACACCCTTAAGAAGCTGATGGTGCGCATGAAGCGGTGAAGAATACGAAAAATTGCCCAGACCAAAGGCGAAAGTGCCAAAAGCTTTAATTTTTCGCCATTGTTTCTGCCTGTAAAAAAGTCCAAAGCCAAAACAAGAAAAAACAAGGCTGCCACTATAGCAAAGATTGCTTGCAAAAGCATGGGTATGGCACCCGCTCGCATGGTAAGGTTTGAAATTTCATTGCTGCTGGCCGACTGAACCCCGTAATACAAGAGATTAAAGTTGTTGGCCATGTTTATTGCGTCAAGAACCATGGCCACGGAAACATAAAGCGAAGCAAAGCCCACAAACATTCTTTTTTCAGCGTTGAATATGAAAGCAATTTCCGACTTTTTGGCCATGGATAAAAAATATATTAAGAGAAAGGCCAGGGCCAAAACAGCATAAAGCAGGTAAACGGTAAAGCCGGAATCCTTGTAAAAACCGGTATGGGGCTCGATTATTTTGACATATTGATAGGCTCTGATCGGCAAAGCCAACAAGAGCCCCAGGGAAAAAACACCCAGCATGGGTGCTGTATTTTTATTGAAAAGTTTTTTTAACATTAGAAAACCACCGTATTAATTTCTACCAACGCTCTTCCTTGGGTATATATTCACCGCCACTGGCCGCCTCGGCTTCGCGACGGTCGGCCAAGGGAACATAGTTGCGCGGATGCGATACGCTTTTATAGGCCGGCCTGATAATACGCCCGCAAGTCAACAGCTCTTCAAGCCTGTGGGCAGCCCAGCCGGCAACCCTGGCAACAGTAAAGAGGGGTGTATATAAATCTTCCGGTATATTAAGCATTTTGTATACCAAGCCCGAATAAAGGTCAACATTGGCGCATATCTTCTTTTTATCGCCCTTGGCCTTGTAGAAAACTTTAGGTGAAAGACGCTCCACCAGTTCGATTAGCTTGTATTCTTCCTCATATTCGGTGCCCATGGCAAAATGCCTTGCGTTTTCTTTCAAAATAGCGGAGCGCGGATCGGAAAGTGTGTAGACCGCGTGCCCCATGCCATAGACCAGGCCTGACCTGTCACCGACTTCGCGGTTTATCAGCCTGACCAAATAGTCTGCTACCTGGCCTTCGTCGTTGGGGTTTGCAATTTCTTCCTTCATCATCCTAATCATTTGTGCAACTTTAATGTTGGCCCCGCCGTGCTTAGGGCCCTTGAGCGAACCTATCCCGGCTGCTATGGCCGAATAGGTGTCTGTCCCTGCAGAGCTCAAGACCCTGGTTGCAAAGGTTGAATTGTTACCGCCGCCGTGTTCGGCATGGATTATAAGGCACAAGTCAAGTAAGCGGGCCTCTTCTTCGGTAAACTTGCGGTCTGATCTGGTAAAGTGTAAAACAGCTTCGGCTGTCGAATGTTCCGGTTTTAAGGGGTGAATATACATACTCTTGTGATAATAATGGCGCCTTTTTACCTGATAGGCATAGCTCATTATGGTTGGCAATTGTGCTATTAGTTGGATTGACTGCCTGAGTACATTTTCAGCCGATAAGTCATCCGGGTTTTCGTCATAAGAATAGAGAGCCATTACCGAACGGGCCATTTTGTTCATAATGTCCGGCGATGGGGCCTTCATTATCATATCTTCAATAAAATCTTCGGGCAATTCCCTACACTTGCTTAAAATTTTCTTAAATTGAGAGAGTTGGTCGGAGTTGGGCAGGCGCCCAAAAAGCAAAAGCCAGACCACTTCTTCATACCCGAAGCGTTCTTCCTTCTGGCAGCCGTCAACAATTTCTTGCATATTTATGCCGCGGTAAATCAGTTTACCCGGGGAGGGTACCCTTTCACCGTCGCTTATGTAATAGCCGTCAACACTGCAAATTTTAGTAAGCCCGGCCATAACGCCCGTGCCGTCCGGGTTGCGCAAACCCCTTTTGACGCTGAAGCGGTCAAAGTATGTCGGCCTAATTACATTGTGCTTGGTCAGGACCGAACTTAGTACCGCAATTTCTTCATCCGAGATGGGTGAAATATAGTTAGACATTAGATCATCGCCCTTAAACAATAATAATAGTTATAATACAACAATTAAGGCTTTTAAGTCAAGGTTACACCTGCCAAAGGCCCTGTATGTGCCAAAGAAGTTTTTAGGTCAGGCGATGGATAAAGAGGCCGCTCAAAAGTTTAGGCTCAAACCAGGTTGATTTTGGCGGCATAATTTCACCCGCATCGGCAATGGCCATGAGTTCTTCAACAGTGGTCGGGTACATTGAAAATGCCAAAGCCATCCCTTGGTTGACCCTTCTTTCCAGTTCGGCCAAGCCCCTGATGCCGCCGACAAAATCTATCCGTTGATCCGTGCGGGGGTCTTCTATGCCCAAGACCGGGCCTATAAGATTGTCTTGCAAAACAGAAACATCCAAAGATTTTACGGGGTCTTTTGAATCAAAACTACCCGGCTTTGCGGTCAATTCAAACCATTGGCCGTCATGGTACATGCCAAAGCTATGAGCTTGCTTGGGGGCGAAAGCTGCCTTGCTTGCAACTTTTTTAACTTCAAAATTATCTGATATTTCACTTAAAAACTCTTCAAAACTTTTACCGGCCAAATCTTCTGTCAAACGGTTATAATCCATTATGGCCAATTCATCAGCCGGGAAAGCAACCGCTAAAAATCGATTGAATTCTTCATCACCGCTGTAATCGGGGTTTTGTTCACGACGCTTTTTAGCAACGCTGACAGCGGAAGCGGTGCGGTGGTGGCCGTCGGCTATGTAGAGGCTGTCCATTGCGGCAAATTCACGATCAATTATGCCAATCAGTTCGTTATCGTCAATGGCCCAAACGGTGTTGCCGACACCCTGGTCCGTCACAAAGTCATAAAGCGGCTCATTTTCGCTCTTATAGGCGGCGACAAGCTTGCTGATGGTATCGTTTTCTTTGTGAATAAGAAAAATCGGGCCGGTATTTGCATCTAAAGTATCAACATGGCGGGTTCTGTCAATCTCTTTGTCGGCTCTGGTCAGTTCATGTTTTTTAATCTTATTGTTCAAATAATCGTCAACCCCGGCACAACCAACCAAGCCTGTTTGACTGCGCCCGTCCATACGCTGGGTGTAAATGAAGTAACGGGCCTCGTCATCTTCAAGAAAAACACCTTCACTTACCATGTTTTCAAAATTGCTCTTGGCTTTTTGATAAACTTCTTCACTGTAAAGATCGGTGCCTTCCGGCAAATCAATTTCAGCCTTATCCACATGCAAAAACGAATGTGGCTTGCCGACTACCATCTCTCTCGCTTCCTCGGAATCCATAACATCATAGGGTAAGGCCGCTACATCCTCAGCCAATTCGGGGGTCGGGCGCACTGCTTTAAAAGGTTTAAAAACTGCCATAAATCTCTTCCTTCATAC
>LSQX01267687.1_pt1 | contig 43464 bp, 43 predicted proteins | sample 654561 | NCBI WGS metagenome assembly LSQX01 (sample SAMN04489861, study PRJNA283612) | anaerobic digester metagenome | isolation source: 4 biogas reactors fed with cattle manure at either 37C or 55C with and... | place: Denmark: Kongens Lyngby | collected 2014 | reverse complement strand
CAAATGAAGACACTCTTTTCATAGTGAAATTTTCAATGCGATATTATCAATCAAAAATAAAGTTCTAATTTAATGATAAAAAACATGTTAAATCATATTCTTAATAGAAATAGCAATAAATAAAAATTGCGAACGCATGAGTTTCCTCACGCGTTCGCAACATATTTAGTAAAGTATGAAATTGTTTTTACTGCAGAAGTGCATATCGAAAAGTTGGATGCCCACGCTCTCCGGTATCATTGACAAGTCCGGTGAATTTAATTTTGTAGTAATTTCCGTCTACATCTTTCAATACGAAAAAGACATCATCTTTAATGCTTGGTGACATTCCCGGACCGCCTCCGTTGCGCCATTTGTCGCCAATGCCACGTTGATCGATTTCAAAACTTCCTTCAACAACATCGGCTTTTNNTTTGTAAAGGAATCATATGCTGAATCTGTATCCGACATCATATATGCTTTTACATTTGAGAGTCTGTTGGTCACGACAAAATCGGTATAGCCATACGATCCGAAAGTGGGTATTTCATTTGTAAAAACGGTAAATACCATATCCCAATTTTTCCCGGGCGATACTGCAACCGTAGCATGCGATTCGACACTGTAAAATTCAAAATCACTTCCCGGATTTTTGCTGATCCGTTTGGATTGTATCTGATTTCCGGTAGCATCCAGTGCACCGTATTCGATGATGTAATCATTTCCGTCACGAATAAATCGAGCTTTTATCCAACCTCTGTGATCGCCGGTAACTTCAACACTTCCAACAGGAGGAGTTTCTGTGCCTACATAATATCCGCGATTGATTAGATACACCTCATTTTCATTGGGATTTTCTTTAACTTCTGCAATTGCAGTGTTTGAAATGTCACCGGTAACTCCATCAATATACTCCATATTTGTTTCGTCAAATGTTCCAACGGCAACAATATCGAACAAATGAGACACCGAAGCAGTTGTGACAGCTTCCATATCGGCTGTTCCCAATGCTGATGCAGCCATATAAACCGAACCGTTTAATTTAACTCTGAATTCATCGCCGTTGTGGAAAGCAAAATCCCAAATATCTCTTTTAGATGCAAACGTTGCATTGCCACTTAAATCTATAAAAACTGAATAAGGCTCATTGGGACCTCCCACTTGCGGAGAAAGATTTCCACCTACAGATGCCGCATCGTAAAAAAAGATTTCCATACTGGTATTTCCACTGATTATTGTATTGGAAACCGAGCTTTCAGTCAATGTGAATGTGAGTTTCCACTCCTGATCTTCAGGTGCATTGTTGATTTTATTTAAAATAAATGTAGTTCCGTTTTCACCTTGAGAGAAAGGGACTAAAATTTTATTGTTATCAACAGGCGGATTGGTAGTAAAATCTCGATTAATTCCATAGACGGGACCATCAGAATCAATCACAACTGTCAATTGCCCCGAAGCGGGTGCGGGACTGCTAAAGACAACATTGATTTGCACTTCTGCATCATCACTATTCAATATTAACGACGGATTTTCAAAAGCTACGGCAAATTCTTCACCCGTAGGATCGTCGTCTTTACTACAGTGAACCAGAAAAAGTGTGAGAGAAATTAAGAGGAAAGATTTAAATATATTGTTCATAACATGATGAATTAGATGATTTATTTAAGTTTATATTCTGAGGTTGTACTGAAGTTTGACGAAATACGATCTTCCGTATCCAAGTAAAAGTGAAGACATCGGATTGGAATGAAGTTCGCCTCCACTGAAAGCTGTACTGTTTATACGTATTACGTTCAACAAATTTCGGGCGCCTACGGTCAATTCAAATCGCTTGTCAAAAAAGTGTTTTCGAATTGAAGCATCCAGCCATTGGAAACTGTCGCGTTTTCCTTTGGTCATCACATTATCGCCTTGATACTGTCGCTGTACGTATTCTTCTTCCGGTCCGTTAAATTTGTACAGCACTGAAATCAATGTTTGTGCTTCGGGAAATTCATAAGATAAATTGGCATTCATGGACAACGAATACAAAAAGTCATCATTCCAGTTTTCTTCGCTGTTAATTGATTTCGATTGCCCCGCAAAAACAAAACCGGTTCCGAACTGTAAATTTCCAAAACCAAGTGTTTGTTGATAAGTAAGTCCCCACGTTCTGAATTTATTAATGTTAATAAATTGATACACCAATGGCGTGGTATTGACCACCGCGAGTTCAATGCGATCGTCCACATTTAAATAGTAGCCTGACAATTTATTGGACCAGCGCACCGTGGAATCCCGAAACCAATAATCTTTTTTAAGATGCAAAAAAACGGAAGATCCACGTTCAGGCTGAAGGTTTTCATTTCCGAGAACATTGTGATTTACATCGACAAAATAAGTATAGAGTTCATCGTAATTGGGATTTCTCGGTGAAGTTCCTACAATTGCTCGCAGTTCGTAACCGTTTGGCAATGCATATTTTGAACTTAAACTCAGAGCCACTTCATTGGAAAAAGCGCTGTTCATCATATAGCGAATTCCCGGACGAATATTAAATTTATCGGTGAGTGCTAATTCTGCAGATCCAAAAAAATCATAGGATTCGGAGCGCTTGTTGATAGGGTCTTGAATAAATTCACCGGAAAACGGCGATGCAAATCCTTTAATGTTAAAAAGTTCGTATCCCAATTGGACTTTGAGCGGAAGAAATTCCAACGTGCTTGAAGTAGTTCCTTTAGAATAAATCCCGTTTTTAGATTCCAATTCATAATGTTGGAGATTTCTTTTTTCTCCGGTTTTGATAAAATAGGTAAAATCATCCACCTGCCGTTTTTGTTCCTGATAAGAAAACGTCCAATTATAATCCCATTTTTTTGCGAATTTACCTTCCACGCCGAGATGGTGAAACATTCTGTTCGTAAAATGATCTTCGTCTGATGCACTCGGACGGGTGATTAAAGTGGCAGGATCGGGATTCTCACGTACGGTTCTGTTGTATCTTTGGATGGCTTCATCAAAATATTCAATTCTATAAAACGCGTTGAAATTTTCGTGATTGTATCGCAACAGCCCTTTGACAGACCACTGTTGTTTAGGTAAAAATTCATATCCTCTCAAACCGTCATTCAAAAGGTGATTTTTACCTTTTCTTTCTCCGAAATGTCCTTTAAAATCTTGGCGGTAAAAAGATGCATTTGCATACCATTTATCAGAGATGTTATGTCCGATACTAAGCGATTGGATGTGTCGCCCTTTATCGCTGAGATTGTATTCGTTCCCAATGGTTTCTTCTTGAATATAAGGGGTGATTTCCCACTTGTGACGCGATGACTTTTTGGTGATGATATTGATAATGCCCGAAACTGCATCTGCTCCGTATTCCACACCCATAGAGCCTTCGACAATTTCAATTTGTTCGATATCATCTAAATTAATTTGAGTAAGGTCGGTATTGTTTCCCAGCCCCTCTTCATTGAGCAATGGAATGTTATCAACCAGAATTTTAAAATACTGCCCGTCCAAACCGAATAGGGAAACGGAGCTTTTCCCTGTGGAACCGTTTGGGAATATTGTAAGATTGAGCGTGTGGTTCAATACATCGGTCAGATTATTTGCTGCCAAACGTTCAATTTGACGGCGGTTGATAACTTGGACTTCGTAAATGGATTTGGAAACAGATTGTCTGTTGTATTGCCCGGTTATTACAACTTCATTTAAAGCTTCAATTTTTGAGGTGTCTTGATATTTTACAATGTCGTGAGATTGTTGTGAATATGCCGAGTGGATAAATAATCCCGATAAAAATACAAGCCTCAAAATACAGCGATTCATAGTAGCATTTCGTTTATGGCACGCAAAGATAATAGCTATTATTTTGATTTAATCTAAATAAGACGAAAAAGTTTGTATTTTTATTTCGTCGCCAACGTTCTGTTTTTTGCAAATCTGTATTCGTTACTTTCAATAAAATGAATCAGTTGCTTTATTTTTTGGTAAGAAATTTAATTATTACCGGTGCTGTCACAAGTAGGACAATTCCAAGAATGACATATTCCAAATTCCGTTTTACCCATACATTATCTCCGAGAATGTATCCCAAAGATGTAAGGCTCACTACCCATATTGCCGCTCCGAGGATGTTGTATAATGAAAATTTTTTCAAATCCATTCTCACCATTCCCGCTATAATTGGCGCAAATGTTCTAATAACCGGAAGGAAACGTGCAATTGCAATGGTAAACCCACCTTTTCTTTTATAAAAGTCACGAGCCGTTTCCAAATGTCTTCTTTTGAAAAACCAGGTGTCTTTTTTCTCTTCAATCAGAAATTTAAATTTATAGCCGAACCAATACCCAAAATAATTGCCTAAAATGGTGGCAGTCATAAAAAGAAGCATCCAAAAAGGCAAATTAAGTATTCCCGAATCAAAAGGATAATGACCCTCGTTTGCAGAAGCTATCAGCATTCCGGACACGAAAAGCAATGGATCTCCCGGAAGGAAAAACCCGAAAAACACTCCGGTTTCGATAAATAAAATAAGCAGTACCAGATAAAGTCCGCCGTTCTGCATAATCCAATCCGGATCGATAAGATGTTGAATTAATTCAAGGATTCCTTCCATTATTACTTAAAGTTTAAAAAAGTGCGACTTTAAAATCAGCTTTTGATTTTTCATTTGAACAGAAGACTTTAAAACAATGGGAATACATTAAATTAATCCATTTTATAGCATGAAATATACTGATGCCGGGTTTTTGAAATGGTTTGAAAATTGAGTGATATTTTGATTTTAAAAGACAATTTATTGGTTTCAAGGAAATGAAAACATTCATACTCATAAGTAATTTTAGAACAGCGTTGCGTTAAAAAGTGAATTGAAACATATTACGCAAAAATCTCTTTTATTATACTGTCTGCCTGTTAATAATTTCAAAATTTATACTGCACTCGTAGTGTAAAAATATTGTCTTTTTTATCAGATTCAAATCCTGCCAAATTCGGAGTTTTTTCATTCATTGTCCAATCGTAATATGCTGTAAGCATCAATCCTTCATAAATATTGAAATTTAAACCTGCTCCAAAAGTTTGGTAGGCGATATCTCCTTTGTCGGTTCCGTTAAGTCCTATTTCATCTCCCGAGACTTTCGTGTTGGGATCGTAATAATCATATTTTGCGACAAACGACAGACCGGTATTTTCCAATGCTTGTACCAAAGTGAAATATCCTCCGTTAAAATTTCTTAAATAAGTATCAAAAGCAGGAGCTTCGGAATAATTGGGACTGACGGAAGAGGTTCTGATACCGGGCTGCTTTCCGGCAACATATTCTGCCCGTATTTGAGTTTGACCGATGGCATTGGCTATTTTCAATTGAACATCTGCTCCTACATATTCTCTTTTTGCATAAGCTCCCAGATTATTTACATCATCATCCAAAACAAAACCGACATTCGTCATAGAATAAACATTTTCCGTTCCCTGATAAACGCCGCCATTATAATAAGAAATTCCACCAGAGAGATGCATGCTGGAGGAAACATCGTCTGCGATTGTCAAATGTCCTATAAAATCTTTTCTGTTATCGATTTCCGGTTTCAATCCGTTTCCTGCTATAAGTGCCAATTCCAATTTCAGCAAACTCAAGAATGATTCTCCCGGTGCTTGAAGTGTCAACATCATTCCGATATCGCGTTCGTCGGGAAAAAGTGTGGTAATCATTCTGGATCTTTCGGGCGATTCTCTTCGCGATGAAGAATAAGAAATTTCATGACCAAAAGGACGGTTAAATATCCCGACTCGCAATGAATTGGTTCCAACCCAAGGGTCTTTTACTGCAAGATACGCATCTTTAATCCCGACGCCTTTTTCTGTCATATCCAACTGAAACACTCCGGAAATTAAATTCTCGGTATATTCCAATTTCAAACGACCACGACGCACTCCGAATCGATTAAAGGGCTGATTTATATCGGTATTTGCTTCTCCCACTTTCAAAGAAGCTTCTTCTTCACCGTATTGAAACTGAGCTTGAATATATCCGGAAAACTTAAAAGGGGAAGTAGTACTTTTTGTCTGATTTTCAGATTCCGAAGGTGTTTTTGATTCATGCTGTTGAGCAAATGAAAAATTCACTATCAAGAAACAGCCTAATCCAAAAAAGATTTTCTTCATTTAAAGGTTTTATTTATCTGAATAAAGGCGGCAAATTTACTGAAATATCTTATCAGATTCTTATTAAAACAGCAATCAAATCGTAACCTTGGATTAAATCGAAAAAAGAAAAAATTGGATAAAATTTAATTTCTGAACAGCGTCAATAATTTTCTTACTCCCCAAACCAATAAGAAAGTGATGAGTCCGGCAATCAAACCCAAAACGAGACTCACTAACAATTCAGGAGCGGCTGTTTCAAATTTTTTCAAAAACGGAATGTTGTGTAAAAAAAGTCCGCCGGAAACCAATAAGAGCGCAATAGTTCCTACAACGCTCAATATTCTGATAATCACAGGAAGTGAATTTACCAAGAGCTGCCCGAACCATCCTAAAAATCCTTCTCCTTGAGTTCTTTTAATGAGTTTAAAGCCCACATCATCCATTCGCACAATCAAGGCAACCACTCCATAGACACCCACCGTTGCAATAACCGCCACAGTAGAAACTGCAGCAATCCGCAACCATAATTCTTGATCGAGTACCGTGCTTAAGGCAATGATGATAATCTCTACCGAAAGGATAAAATCTGTTCGGACAGCATCATTGATTTTAATTTTTTCCAATTCTTCATTTCTTCTGCCTTCTTCGATAGGTCTGATTTCAGGTTTTTGCTGTTTTCGGTGAAATAAAAATTCAATTACCTTTTCTACACCTTCATAAGAAAGGTAGGCTCCTCCGACAATTAATATGACAATTATGGCCGGCGGATAATAAACATTCAATAAAAATACCGCAGGAATGATTATGATTTTATTCAGGAATGAGCCTTTGGTTATGGCCCATAACACGGGAAGTTCTCTTGAAGATACAAAACCCGTGGATTTTTCAGCATTCACTGCCAAATCGTCCCCTAATATCCCGGCAGTCTTTTTGGTAGCTACTTTGGCAGCAGAAGCCACATCATCCATGAGCGCTCCGATATCATCCAATAATGCAAAAATTCCTGATGCCATACAGTTTGTTTAACTGTAAATTTATTAAAAAGAACTTTCGCTTTTGGAATTGTGTCTTTATTTTATCAATTATTTGAGAATTAGAAAATCAATTCCTTTACGTACCAATAAATCATCATTAAGCACCAAATCAATTTGAGTCCCGTTCCAAGTAAAAATCCCATAAAAGAACTGTATGCAATTTTCAATGCACGTGAAAAATCTTGATAATTTACTAATAATTCTCCTGCTAAAGCACCGACGAAGGGTCCCAATATAATTCCGAAAGGACCAAAAAATATTCCCACAATCGCTCCTAAAAAAGCACCGCGTTCTCCATATTTAGAACCTCCGGTTTTACGAACAATGAGACTTGGCAATACATAATCCAGCAACACCAACAACAACGTAATTCCTGCAGTTACAACTAAAAAAGTGGTGCTGAAAGTTACATACTTTGTAAAACCAGCGAGCAACAATCCAATCCACGAAATAGGAGGTCCGGGCAGCACCGGAAGAAAACTTCCCAAGACCCCAACAATCAATAACAGTCCGGCAATGATAATTAATACGACATCCACGATTCTTCAATATTAAAAAATGGGTGTGAAAATCAACTCATCTCGAGACGCATTCCACACCCATTTTGAAAATTTTATTTTTTAACCTTTTATCTTCTATCCAAGAAAATTGAGATAAAATAAAGCAGTGTTGCCAACGAGCCGATAGCTGCCACCACATAAGTTCTTGCAGCCCATTTTAACGCATCCTTCGAACCTTCGTATTCTTCCGGCGTTACAATGTTATTTGTTTTTAACCACACAAGCGCACGTTTGCTAGCGTCAAACTCAACCGGAAGGGTGATGAAAGCAAATAAGGTCGTCATTGCAAACAATCCGATTCCGACGGCAAAAACCCAACCTCCGATTAAGGAACCTGTAGCATAGAGAATAAGTCCGGCCATAATTACAAAATTTGACAATCTGCTCGCTACACTAACGGCAGGAACAATGGCAGAACGCATTTTTAACCAGCGGTATGCCGTGGCGTGTTGAACTGCGTGTCCACATTCGTGTGCTGCTACTGCAGCAGCAGCGGCATTCCGTTGCATATAAACTGGTTCGCTTAAGTTTACGGTTTTTTTGGTCGGGTCGTAATGGTCGGTTAATTGACCACTCACTGAAATCACCTTGACATCATAAATTCCGTTATCTGCCAACATTTTCTCGGCAATTTCTTTTCCGCTCATTCCATTTCTCAAATGGATTTTGCTGTATTTTTTAAATTTAGTTTTTAATTGATTGCTGACCAACCAGCTTACCAAAAATATAATTCCGGCAAGTAAATAATATCCTGTCATTTTTAATTTATATTCTTTATATGTTTACCATGCTCTCCTTACAAAAAACGTGCAAATTAATGTACGATGTTTACAATCTTGCCGGGAACGACAATAATCTTCTTAGGAGATTTTCCTTCCAGATAGTGCTGTGTTTTTTCATGTGACATAACGGCAGATTCCACTTCATCCTTTGACATTTCCAAAGGCAATTTTAAAGTAAAACGCATTTTACCATTAAACGAAATGGGATATTCTTTTTCATCTTCTGTTAAATACGATTCATTAAAAGTTGGAAATGCAGCATTTGAAATACTTTCATTATGTCCGATTTTGTGCCACAATTCTTCAGCAATGTGTGGCGCATAAGGTGAAATCAGAATTAAGAAAGGCTCCAAAACTTCACGAGCATTACATTTTAATGCGCTCAATTCATTGACGGCTATCATAAAAGTAGAAACCGAGGTGTTAAAACTGAACGCTTCAATGTCTTCTTGCACCTTTTTAATGGTTTTATGCAAAACTTTCATTTCCGGTTTAGAAGCCGATTTTTCCGAAATCAAAAACTTTCCATCTGTACCCGAATGATACAGTTTCCACAGTTTTTTCAAAAATCCGTGAACGCCTGTTATGCCGGCTGTATTCCACGGTTTGGATTGCTCCAAAGGACCTAAAAACATTTCGTACATTCTCAAAGTATCGGCACCGTATTGCTCACAAATGTCATCGGGATTGACCACATTGAATTTAGATTTGGACATTTTTTCTACTTCACGAGAAACTTTAAACGTCCTGTCTTTTTCAAATATGAACTCGGCATTTTCAAATTCAGAACCAGAGCCTTTGAATGCCTCTACATCCAACTCATTGTGAACATTGACAAAATTGACATCGACATGGATTGGATAGGTTTTGTATTGTTCTTTAATATTATCAGAAACATATCTATTTTCACCTTCAACCCTGTGAATAAATGCACTTTCTCCCAAAATCATCCCCTGATTAATCAATTTTTTAAAAGGCTCGTCGACAGCAACAAGTCCGCGGTCATATAAAAATTTCACCCAAAAACGGCTGTACAATAAGTGCCCGGTTGCATGTTCGCTTCCGCCGATGTATAAATCGACATTTTTCCAATAATTCAATGCTTCGGGAGAGGCAAAAACTTCAGCGCGTTTTTCATCTTCCATATATCTGAAAAAGTACCAGCTACTGCCTGCCCATCCCGGCATAGTGTTCAATTCCAGAGGAAAAACGATTTTATTGTCAATTTTTTTGTTATCCACAACAGCTGCATTCCTTTCATCCCACGCCCATTCGGCAGCGCGTCCCAATGGCGGCTCGCCGGTTTCGGTCGGCAAATATTTTTCCACTTCGGGAAGCTGAAGCGGCAAGGAGGTTTCCGGAATTGGATATGGCGTCCCGTTTTTGTAATAAATCGGGAATGGCTCGCCCCAATAACGCTGACGGCTAAACACTGCATCACGCAATCGGTAATTTATTTTCTCTTTTCCGACTCCTTTTGCTTCCAACGCAGCAATAATTTTTTCCATCGCTTGTGCATAGGACATCCCATTTAAGAAATCGCTGTTTATAAGAATTGAATTTTCTTTGCCTGAAAATGCTTCTTCAGAAATATCGACATCTTTAAAAATAGCGGGAATCGGCAACTTAAAGTGTTTTGCAAAATCATAATCACGTTGATCGCCGGCAGGGACACCCATCACGGCGCCTGTTCCGTAACTTGCCAACACATAATCCCCAATCCACACGGGAATTTTTTCTCCGGTAAATGGATGTTCGGCATAAGCCCCGGTAAACACGCCGGTTATTTTCTTCACATCGGAAAGTCTGTCGCGTTCACTCCGTTTTGCCGTTGCTTCAATATATTTTTCTACTTCTTCTTTTTGTTCTTTCGCAGTTATTTCAAGAACCGCTTCATGTTCGGGTGCCAAAACCATAAAACTCACTCCGAATATCGTATCGGGACGGGTGGTAAAAACCGGGATTTTCACCGATGAATTTTGAATTGCAAACTCCACAATTGCACCTTTACTTTTTCCAATCCAATTGGTTTGAGAATCTTTCAACGGTTGCGGCCAATCAATTTTGTCTAAATCATTCAACAACCGATGTGCATAAGCTGTAATTCGCATAATCCATTGTTTCATTTTTTTGCGAACCACAGGATAACCGCCGCGTTCGGAAACACCGTTTACCACTTCATCGTTTGCAAGGACAGTTCCCAGTTCGGCACACCAATTCACTTCGGTTTCTGCAAGGTATGTCAAACGATATTTCAATAAAATTTCTTGTTGTTGTGATTCATCAAACGCACTCCATTCGGAAGCAGTAAAAACCGGAGCATCCTCATCCGAAGCTGCGTTTATCTTTTCATTCCCTTGATTGGCAAAATGTGCTATCAGTTCTTCAATCGGGCGCGCCTTATTTTGCTCGTTGTCGTACCAACTGTCAAACAATTTCAAAAATATCCACTGTGTCCATCGGTAATACTCCGGATCGGAAGTTCGTACTTCTCTGTCCCAGTCAAATGAAAAACCGATTTTATCCATTTGTTCACGGTAACGCAAAATATTAACTTCAGTAGTTTTTGCTGGATGTTGCCCGGTTTGTATGGCATATTGTTCAGCAGGCAGACCAAACGAATCATACCCCATCGGGTGCAACACATTAAATCCGCGATGACGCATATAGCGGGCATAAATATCACTTGCTATGTATCCCAACGGATGCCCGACGTGTAATCCTGCTCCCGATGGATAAGGGAACATATCCAGCACGTAAAATTTGGGTTTGTCGCTTTTGTTGGATGCTTTAAAAGTTTTATTCTTCGCCCAGAACTCTTGCCACTTTTTTTCTATTTCGTTATAATTATATTTATCCATTCCTTTGTGCTAAAAAATAATTAGCTGCAAATTTACGTTTATTTGAATAAGTAATCATTCACGTAAACCGTTTGCATTTAAAAGATTTATTTAGTTTAATGACAATCTTTCCAATGAGACGGTCAACAGATACAAAATTACTTGTATTTTTACACCCAAATTTACCGAACATCTTATGAGTTCCTCTTACGAAAGATATCAAAAACGGCGATTAATATCCTCCTATTTTTCAGTGGTTATCAGCATCTCATTAGTGCTTTTTCTATTGGGAACGTTAGGTCTTTTAGTATTAAACTCAAAAAAAGTAGCCGATTATTTTAAAGAACAAATAGCCGTGTCTATCTTTTTAAAAGACTCTGCAAAACAAGTTGAGATTGACCAATTACAGCAAAGCCTGGCCATGGCTGAATACACAAAAAGTGCGGTTTTCGTTTCCAAAGAAGAAGCAGCGACGGAGCATCAACAGGTTTTGGGAGAAAATTTCATAGAATACCTTGGAGAAAACCCTTTGCAAAACAGCATTGATGTTCATATCCGTGCAGATTTTGTCACGCCTGAAAAAATGGATGAAATCACGACAGAAATAAAATCGAAAAATTTTGTGGATGATGTCATTTATGACAAACCCTTAATTGCACAACTGACCGAAAATGTGCAGCGCATTAGTCTTTGGTTGCTGGTTATCTCGGGAGTCTTTTTATTTATTGCTGTTTTACTTATCAACAGCAGCATTCGGCTTTCTATTTATTCAAAGCGTTTTACTATTAAGACTATGCAAATGGTAGGCGCTACCAAACGCTTCATCCGTCGACCATTTGTTTGGAAAAGTGTGCGTTTGGGAATTATCGGAGCGCTCATCGCCATGATAGGAATGGGAACGGTTTTGTATTATTTAGACCAAAGTTTTCCCCAACTCCAACTCTTGTCTGACGATATGCTATTGGCCGGATTATTTTTATTTATCCTGCTTATGGGAATATTTATCACATGGATTAGTACTTTTATCGCCACCCAAAGATTCCTAAATTTACGTACGGATGATTTGTACTATTAAAATTTAAAATATTATGAAGAAAAGACCTCAAAGCCTTCCTGAATCCGATCGACCCGAATTTATTTTCAGTCGTAAAAATTACAAGTTTATGTTTATCGGAATTGCCTTTATTCTTGTAGGTTATCTTCTTATGGCAGGCGGCGGAAGCGACGACCCCAATGTTTTTAATCCGGAAATATACAGCTGGCGACGCATTCGCTTGGCTCCAACATTGGTCCTTTTAGGTTTTGCCATACAAGTTTATGCAATTTTATTAAATCCTCATTCTAAAGACGATAATTAGTGGATTACTTAGACGCTATCATCCTTGGGATTGTTCAAGGATTTACCGAATTTTTACCGGTTTCATCCAGTGGTCATCTAGAAATTGGAAAAGCAATTTTGGGCGATACTTCCTTGCCCGAAGAAAGTTTGCTCTTTACCGTAATCGTTCACTTTGCAACCGCACTGAGCACAATCGTAGTTTTTAGAAAAGATATTATTGAAATCATTACCGGAGTTTTAAAATTCAAGTGGAATGAAGAAACACAATTTACGTTTAAGATTATTCTTTCGATGTTGCCGGCAGTGATTGTAGCTTTATTGTTCGAAAAACAGTTGGAAGCATTTTTCGATGGACAAATTGCTTTTGTCGGAGCAATGCTTATTGTTACCGCCGTGTTGTTATGGTTGGCAGACCGTTCCAAAAACACGGGAAAACCTGTTACAATAAAGGATTCGATTATTATAGGAATCGCTCAAGCTGTGGCTTTGTTACCCGGGATTTCACGAAGTGGCGCTACCATTTCCACCTCTGTCCTCTTAGGAAACGACAAATCAAAAGCGGCGCGGTTTTCATTTTTAATGGTTGTTCCATTAATTCTCGGGAAAATTGCCAAAGACATTCTCAGCAATGACATTTCAACAGAAAACAGCAATTTTGCCATTTTGGGCGTAGGATTTTTAGCTGCCTTTATTTGCGGTCTGATTGCCTGCACCTGGATGATTGCTCTCGTTAAAAAAAGTAAACTCAAGTATTTTTCAATCTATTGTGTCGTAGTAGGTATTCTTGCTATCACTTTCAGCACTTTTTTATAAATGACCGAAGAAGACTACAAAGAAGGGCAATTAATTCTGATTGACAAACCTTTGGGATGGACCTCATTCCAGGTGGTAAACAAAGTTCGGTGGTTAATCAAAAAAAAGTTTCATCTGAAAAAATTAAAAGTCGGTCATGCCGGAACTCTCGATCCTTTGGCTTCCGGACTCTTGATTGTCTGTACCGGCAAATTCACAAAAAAAATCGATGATTTTCAGGCACAGGAAAAAGAATACACCGGGACTTTTACATTGGGCGCCACCACTCCCAGTTATGACGCGGAAACGGAAATCAACTTAAGATTTAATCTTTCCGAACTTACGGAAGATGCAGTAAAAAACAATGTTTCACACTTTATCGGAAAGATTCAACAACAGCCCCCGATTTTTTCAGCTTTAAAAAAAGAAGGGAAACGGCTTTATGAATATGCCCGCTCGGGTGAAGAAGTAGCTATTCCTACGAGAGAAATTTTAATTTCAGAATTTGAACTTACCCGTATTGCCATTCCCGAAGTTGATTTTAGAGTGGTTTGCAGCAAAGGAACTTACATCCGATCATTGGCGCATGATTTCGGAAAAAAACTAAACAACGGCGCGTATCTTTCCAAACTCAGGCGTACCAAAATCGGAGATTTTCACGTTGACAATGCAGTTTCTATCGAATATCTCGAGACGATTTTGCGTTAAAATATCCATAAGCACCAGAACAATAGACAATTAAATGTCGATTTTTGTAAGATAAGCTTGAAAACATATGAATTTCAATTATTCTTATAGAGCTTTTTTGATTACGCTGTTGATTTTTGGAGGATTGGCTTTGATTTTTATGAGTATAAAGTTTAAATCTTTCACCAAAGAAGACGCGCTTATTTATGAAATTGAACTTGAAACTGTTGAAACCGAGGTAGAAGAGGAAAATAACGAATCCGAACTTGCTTCCGATACAGAAATTGAAACTAACCGCGCTTTTAATCAAGCTGCCGAAATTGCCCGCTTAAACCGAGAACAACGAATGATACGTAACGAAACTGCACAAAGAATGAAAGAAATAGACAGAGCGCTTTCACCGGAAAATCTGAAATTTACTAATGACAACAAACCGGATTCTTCGACAACAAAATCGTTGGAAAAACGTAACGATGTTTTGAATGAAAAAACAGCCGCTGAAGATAACAGAAATACCACTATTTTTTACAATCTTCCCGGAAGAGAAGCTTTACGTCTTCCGAATCCGGTATATACGTGTGAAGCACCCGGAAAAATAGTGGTTACTATTGAAGTAAATTCATCAGGAATTGTGAACAGAGTAAATTACAATCGCACCGCCTCTAGCAGTACCAATCAATGTTTAATCGATGCGGCTTTACACTATGCTCAACGCGCAATTTTTACGGGAGATGCATCAAGAAACAAACAATTGGGAACCATTACGTTTATTTTTCCCGGACAAAATTAAAAACTTATGAAACGCTGCAGTTGGTGTAAAAACGATGCTTTGTATATGAAATATCACGATGAAGAATGGGGCGTTCCCGTAAAAGATGACGAACTGTTTTTTGAATTTCTGTTACTGGAAGGTTTTCAGGCAGGTTTAAGCTGGATAACCATCCTTAGAAAACGTGAAAATTTTAGGAAAGCATTTGACAATTTCGACTATAAAAAAATTGCAACCTATGACGAATCCAAAATAAAATCCTTACTTCAAAACGAAGGAATCGTTCGTAATAAACTCAAGATAAATTCAGCGATTAGCAATGCGAATGCATTTATGCAAATTCAAAAAGACTTCGGAAGTTTCAACAATTATATTTGGAAGTTTGTCGAAGGAAAAACGGTAGTCAATAAATGGGAACGTCATGAGGAAATTCCTGCCCGAACCCCGTTGAGCGATACCATCAGTAAAGATTTGAAAAAGAGGGGATTCAACTTTGTCGGAAGCACTATAATTTATGCTTTTTTACAAGCCACAGGTATTGTAAACGACCATTTGGAAAGCTGTTTTCGTCATGGTGAAGTTGCTACCATTCATTTTAAATAGTCAATAAATTCCTGACGCGAGATTTCTACAGCGCCGAGACTTGCAGTGTGTGCATTATAAACCTGACAATCGATGAGGTGATAATTGTTTTTCAAAGCATAGTGTACCAGAAAATAAAATGCCACTTTAGATGCATCGCTCACCAAACTAAACATGCTTTCTCCGCAAAAAATTTTCTTGTCTTTTAAATCGATTCCATACAGTCCTCCAACCAGTCTATTTTGTTCCCAAACTTCAACAGAAACTGCATGATTTTCCGCATTTAGTCGGCAATAAGCTTCAATCATGGCAGACATTATCCACGTTCCTTTTTGTCCTTTTCGTTCAATCGAAGCGCATGCATGAATTACGTTTTCAAAAGAAGTATTCCACGTTACTGTAAATTTCCCGGAACGAATAGTCTTTCTCAGGCTTTTGGAAACTTTAAACTGTTCGGGAAACAGTACCATCCTCGGGTTGGGACTCCACCACAAAATGGGTTCTCCTTCGGTGTACCAAGGAAAAATTCCGGAATGATACGCATGTAATAAGCGTTGGGAAGACAAGTCACCGCCAATAGCCACCAGACCGTCTTCCGTTGCTTGATTGGGGTCGGGAAATGTCATATTTTCCAACAACCACATTTTTAATTGATTTTGAATAGGATATTAATTAAAAAGGCAAATCGTCGTGTTCGTCTTCATTAAAATTATCCGTAGATTCAAAAGGCTCAATAGGAGGCATCGGAGGAATATTTTGATCCGGTACGGCTTGCGCTATATTCTCAATTCGCCATCCTTGAATGCTGTTGAAATATTTCGTTTCTCCCTGCGGATTCACCCATTCTCTTCCACGGATATTGATGCTGATTTTTACATCCTGCCCCACTTGAAAATTATTGAGCAAATCTGTTTTATCCTGAATAAATTCAATGAGAATGGTCTGAGGATATTGTTCTTCGGTGATAAGAACCATTTCGCGTTTACGAAAACCGTTGTTTCCGTATGTTTTTGTCTGGTCTATGAGTTTTATTTTTCCTTGTAGTTCCATTTCTTAATTCTTTTATCGTCTGTGTGTTCTATCTTAATTTTCTTTTAATTTAATTTCTTTTGCCATCAACACATTCCAAGCAGTTTCAATTTTCCCGTCACACAGCAATTCTTGTGCACATCGATGAACTTCTTCCGCTGTCGCTTCTTCTATAAATTGAGCTTGAGTTTTGTTTTCCAAAAAAGCGGCTACAGATTCAAAGGAAGGAAGTTTTTCTACATTTGCCAACATCCCCAAATCATTTCCTGTCAACACCCGGCTGTTACGAATGTTTTCGGGCAACTGATCAATGCCGATACCAATGGTTGTCAATGGTTTTGGAACGGAAAACAAGCCGTTTTTTGCACGGGAATACCAATTTCCTCCCAAACGCGATACGGTATCAATTTTAAACGGATCAATGGTGCCGTGTTCGTCCAGAATTTCTTTCTTTATATGAAAAAGCACCACTTCACATATTATTAAATTTCCCGCTCCTCCTTCCGTTCCGAGTTCGATAATCTCTTTTACGATACATTCCATCTGCACCGGTGCTTCTGCTACACGAGGCGGACGAATTTTTTCGGAAGGAATTTCGGTAAATCCGGCTTTTATAAATTCATTGACTTTTTCTTCATAATCGGTAGACGCCAGCGAAACTTGTTGTACCATATCGTAATTCACGATATTTATGACCACTTCTTTAACCTTTTTCAGGTTTTCAAATGTGTGTTTGGTAGTGTTGTCTCTTCCACGTCGTGCAGGAGAAAAAACCAAAATCGGCGGATTGGCACTAAAAACATTAAAAAAGCTGAATGGTGCCAAATTTACATGACCATCGGAATCGATAGTACTTGCAAAAGCAATAGGACGCGGGGACACTGCTCCCAATAAATGGGCGTGAACCTCTCTTGTTGAAATATCTTTTGGTGAAATTGTAATCATAAATGCAAAGGTATCAAAGATTATGGCTTGAGAAAAATGTCAATTGAACAATAATTAGCATCTTTGTGTGTTGGTCTATTTTACAGACCTTGACACTTCGGTCTTAACGAAAGTCTTCTTTATGCTACGCAACCGAACATATATCCGATGGGCTTTTATTCTCGCCTCGCTATTTATTATCAGTTTGATTTTGTGGAACACTTATAATTTCTTTAATCACTTAAAAGAAAGTGAACGTGTCAAAATGGAAATTTGGGCAGAAGCGTATCAAGAAATTTTAAGCAACAATCATCCGGATTCCAATATTGGCGGATTGGTTTTAACGGTAATTCACAGCAATACGACCACACCGATGATTTTGCATACCATAAAAGAAGACCTTTATACCGCACGCAACATTCCCGATAAGCATTTCGATACGCCGGAAAAAAGAGCGCGACTGGTCAGTAAATTCTCCTCGGAATACGCTCCTATCGAAATTTATAACGGGGAAGAATTAATGCAAGTGATGTATTACGGAAATTCACCCATCATCAACAAATTAAAATATTATCCGGCCTTGCTCATACTGATTCTCATCCTGTTTGTTATGGCCATTTATCTTTTTTATAAAACCTCCAAAAGCGCTGAGCAAAACAAGTTATGGGCAGGGATGGCTAAAGAAACTGCACATCAAATCGGCACGCCGCTTTCTTCCTTGCTGGGATGGATTGAAATTTTAAAAACCGAAAATACCAATATCGAATACGTCAATGAAATAGAAAAGGACGTGCAGCGTTTGGAAACAATTACCAATCGTTTTTCACAAATTGGGTCTTTACCTATTTTGGAACGAAAAGATTTGATTTCTGAAACAAAACACACCTTTGAATACCTTCAAAAAAGAACTTCAAAGTTGATTACGTTCAAATATGAGTTTCCTTCGCATCCGATTTACGTTTATTTAAATTCCGAATTGCTCAGTTGGACCATAGAAAACATCGTCAAAAATGGAATTGATGCGATGAAAGGAAAAGGAACGCTTGAAGTAAAGATTGTTGAACACAACAAATTTGTCTCCATTCTGGTCACTGATGAAGGAAAAGGGTTGACGAGTGCAGAGTCCAAACAAATATTCTCACCCGGATTCACCACTAAAAAACGCGGATGGGGTCTGGGTCTATCACTTGCCAAACGCATTATCGAAGATTATCATAACGGCAGAATACGTGTTGTTAAAAGCATTCCGAACCAAGGAACCACCATGGAATTGGCTTTCCGAATAAGCCGAAATAACAACCGTTAAAACACGAAGTCGGAAGTTTTATTATGAATTATAATTTTGGGAAATGGCAGTTGCCAACTCAGAAAATTCTTGGGAGGTAAGGGGAATTTTTGAAGAAAAATCCATATCGGACATTTGTTGTAACGGAATCAGATGCACGTGCACATGAGGCACCTCCAATCCAACAACAGCCATCCCTACACGTTTGCAAGGAACTGTTTTTTCTAAAGCAAGGGCAACTTTTCGGGAAAATTCCATCAATGCCAAATAATGGGCTTCTTCCATATCAAAAATTTTATCAATTTCCTTTTTGGGAACGCACAGGGTATGTCCTTTTGCATTTGGGCTGATGTCTAAAAATGCAATAAAGTTTTCGTCTTCTGCGACTTTATATGCCGGAAGTTCGCCATTGATTATTTTAGTAAATATTGATGCCATAACATTAGTCTCTTGAAATTTCCAATATTTCAAATTTAAGCAATCCGTTAGGAACTTGAATTTCGGCAACCTCTCCTGCCTTTTTCCCCAACAATCCTTTTCCGATTGGAGAATCGACAGAAATTTTACCTGATTTTAGGTCGGCTTCACTTTGTGCGACCAATTTGTATTTCATTTCCGCTCCGTTGGATTGATTTTTAATCTTGACGGTAGAATGCACAAGCACTTTCGATAAATCCAATTGCGATTCATCGATGATTCTTGCATTGGCGACAATTTCCTCTAATTTTGAAATTTTCAATTCCAACATTCCCTGAGCTTCTTTAGCAGCATCGTATTCTGCATTTTCGCTCAAGTCTCCTTTATCTCGTGCTTCGGCAATGGCATTGGAAGCGCGGGGTCTCTCCACATCTCGAAGGTAATCTAACTCGTCTTTTAGTTTTTTTAATCCTTCTGCAGTGTAATATGATATTTTACTCATAACTTCATTATTTAATAACGACTCTTAACAAATTGTATAATACGACAAAATCCCGACACGTACGGACGGGACTTACGTAAACTGAAAAATCCCATTGTCGAACGGGATTCTTAAACAAATATACAAAAAATATTAATTGCTTTACATTTTATTGTATTTTAGATTTTAAAATTAATGTTATGAGAATTTTTTCATTTCTTGTCATGATATCTTTGCTATTTCCCTCATGTTCAAAAGACAAGGAAAAATTAAATCAGAATCCTTATCTGACCAACCCCATTGTAAATCTCAATTTAAACTTGAATTTACCCGAATACAATTCATTGAAATTCCCGGGAAATTATGTCATTGCTCCCCAAGGAATCAAAGGAATTATCGTTTATGCCGTTAGTGAAAGTCAATATTGGGCATTTGATTTAACTGACCCCAATCACGTTCCCAACGATTGTTCGCGAATGGAAATTGACGGCATTATTGCCCGCTGTTCTTGCACCACCGATACAAACGAATACAACATCGTAAATTTTGGACAGCATTTGACAAACCCCGATACGCACTACCCTATGCAACAGTACAGAGCAATGCGTAACGGGGATTATGTAAGAGTTACCAACTAAATTTTAAAATTTTACCGTTAGTCCTACTAAAAAATTAATAGTTGCCTGAGGAAAATAGCCGGCTCCTTCAATGGTTGTTACAACTCCCGGCGTACTGAAATCGTCATCATACGTATAGTAATAACCGTTGGAAATGTATTTGACATTAAAAATGTTGTTTACCAAAGCTGACAAATGAATTTCACGTGCCCAGCTCATTTGATTCCAACGATAGCTGATATTAAAATCATTTATGAAATAACTCTCAAGTTTGGATTTCGGACTGTCTGTATTTCCCATATATTGTTCTCCGACATACTTGGACAATAAGCCCAACTCCAAATTTTCCATAGGCATAAACAACAGCATGTTTCCGGCAACGATGGAAGGCGAAAAGGAAATGTTCGTTTTTCCTAAGTTTACGAGTTCACCATCCTTTGAGGTAACAAAATCGATGTTTTTGTTTTCACTGAAAGTCACATTTGGAATGATGCGCCACATTTGTCCAAGTTGAAGGTCTGCGTCCAATTCCAACCCGAAGCGGTAGCTTTTTCCGCTATTTGTTCTGATGGGACGTCCCGTATCTGTCAATTCTCCCGTTAATACCAATTGATCTTCGTAATGCATATAATAGAGATTTGCATTGAAGCGAATTCCACGCCGCGGATTCCAGCGCCAGCCCAATTCGTAATCGTCTAATTTTTCAGGTGTGGAAATTCCTTCTCTGAAATCGGTACGCGAAGGTTCACGGTGTGCTCGTCCGTATGACAGATAGAGTTGATTGGCGGAATTAAATTTATAGGAAATTCCTGCTTTCGGATTAAAGAATGAAAAATCTTCATCCAAAACCATTTCCACTAAATCTGAAGTGTAGCCCGAAGTTTTGTAATTTATGAACCTCCCTTGAAGGTCTCCAAAAAGCTTCAAACCATCGGCAATTTCATACGTCCATTTTGTAAACACCGTGAATTCGGACTTTTTGGAATCTCCTTCATAATACCGATCTCTAATTTCGGAATCCGAAGCATAGCGTGCCCAAATAATTTCACCGAAATGATCGCCTTCATACATTCCGTAGTAAATTCCTGAATTTACTTCCAACTTTCCTTTTGAATATTGAACGTTGGCATTTCCTGCATAAAAATGATTGTCTAACCACCTTCTTCTGATTAAATCAGTTTGTTGAATGGTATCGGCTCCAAAAATCAATAGATTTAATCCGTAATTTTGAAAACTTTCATCTTCTCTGTATTGCTCAAAATAGCCCAATCCTCGGGTATAATTTAAGGATAAGTTTGATGTCCAATATTCATTTACTCGCTGCGACCACAATATTTGATAATGCGTTTGTTCATAATTATCAATTTCATTATCATAAAATTGAATTTGTCCGTTTTCATCAGTGTACATTCCCGATGGATTAAAAGTCCGGTTGTTTTCCAGAACGTCCAAATCCTCGATTCCGTTCCACGCTTGATAGGTTTTTTGTTTTCCTCCGAATGTCAATAATCGGATTAAGGTATTGTCTTTTTCAAAAGAACCTTGCAGGTAATATGAAAATAAATCAGAAAATGCGCGGTCTACATATCCGTCGGATTTAATAGTAGAAATTCTACCGTTAAATTCAAAATATTCCGAAATTCGTCCCGTACCAAATTTTAAATTGTGCTTGTGTGTATTAAAACTTCCTACGGAATTGCTTATTTCGGCAAAAGGATTTTCATAGCGTTCATCGGTTAAAATATTAATACTGGCGCCAAATGCTCCGGAACCGTTGGTAGAAGTTCCCACCCCGCGTTGCAATTGCAAGTTTTTAACCGAGGAAGCAAAATCGGGCATATTTACCCAAATGGTACTGTGACTTTCCGAATCGTTATAAGGGATTCCGTTGAGGGTTACATTAATTCGTGTGGCATCGGTTCCTCTTACGCGCATCGAAGCATACCCCACGCCGGCACCGGCATCGGTGGTAGTCACTACGGACGGCATATAATTCATCATCAACGGAAGTTCTTGACCTAAATTTCGATTTTCAAAATCCTCATTAGTCAAATTGGAATGCGTGACGGGATCATCCTCTTGAACACGAACTGCGCGCAATAAAACTTCTCCTAATTGTTCAACTTTTAAGGTGTCTTGAACCTGATTAGGTTCTTGTGCGTGAGCGTTAGTAATTAAAAAAAGACTAACAATTACAATAAATAACTTATTCATTCGTATAAATTTTGATACGAATAAAAGGGGCGTTATTCTTAGGTTACTAATTCATATTAAATTTAAAAACCCCCACAATATTGCTGCAGTCAATAGTTGAGGGGGTTTTTAGTGTACGTATTCCCTTGGCAGCATTACCTGCCCAGGTTCAATGGGTATAATCTCAGCCAAAACCGATGATTTTGGCACCCCTTTGAGATATTTTCGGCAAAGATACTAACTTTTTGGAGGTAAAAAAGTACCTTCGAAGATTAAAGCCATTCATATTTTATTAAAATGCGCGATTTAAAAAATCGATTTACAATTAAAATCCTTCTCGGTTATTTGACGCTGGGGATTATTGCCGCAGTGGTAGGAAGTTTTCTGTTTTCGGAAATAAAAAACTATTCCGAAGAAATAAAACCCATCGATGAACAAAAATTGGTAGAAACAGGAACGCTTATCAATCTGTTGTATAAAACCGACCGATTCTCGCGACTTGCATTACTGACGGAAAACGACGAGGATTATGAGTTGTACAATTGGAATAACGATTCTCTTTTTTTAAAAATTGAAGAGCTCAAACTGATTACTTCCAATGTTTTTCAACGAAAACAATTAGACAGCATTAAGGCACTTTTAGAAGCAAAAAATCAAAATTTAGAGCAACTTCGCATCTTGCGATTGACCAATCAAAAAGAGACTTCGTTAGACGATATTATGGACGAGGTACGAAAACTGGAAGCTTCGGTTGGTTTTGCTTCTGTAGAATCCATGGTTCGTGAACCTTGGAAACTGACGCCCCGCGAAAGACGAATTTGGCAATCGTATGCAGATTACCTCAACAGCAGCAAAGAACGTGACACCGTGACAGTAAAATCAAAAGTGGTAGATTCTATGCTGATTGCAAGCAGATATATTGTAGCCGAGGCAAAAAAAGAAAATTCCAGGATTCGGGAATCGCTCAGACAAAAGGAAAATGAACTTATCCGAAATGATTTGGACATTTCCGAGCGCCTTCGGATAATCATTGCAGGTTTTGATGCTGAAATTAAAAAAAGTGCAGAAAATCAAGCCCAAGCACGTGCCGAAGCTTTAGAGAAAACCGGACAAATTTTGAAATTTGCTGCAGTGTTGGGAATTATGACGGTGTTGCTTTTTTCTTATTTTGTGTTGGCAGACTTTTTTAAAGCAGAACGTTATAAAAAATACTTAGAAGATTCTAAAAAATATGTGGAATCCCTTTTAAAGAGTAGAGAACAACTTATTTCCACCGTTAGTCACGATTTAAATACGCCTTTAAATACCATTTCGGGATACTCAGAACTTTTAGATAACACGGCACTTTCTGACAAACAGCAAAATTATGTCAATCAGATTAAAACAAGCACAGTCTTTATTTCCGGTCTGGTCAATGATTTGTTGGATTTTTCAAAATTGGAAGCCGGTCAGATTATTATCGAAAAACATCCGTTTTTACTGGATAATTTGATATTCGACACAGGTGAAGCCGTAAAACAAGCTTATAAAAAGCCTGATGTGGCATTGAAAATTCAAATTGATAAAACAATTGAAAACCGGCTTTTTGAAAGTGATCCGCTTCGAATTCGACAGATAGTGACCAATTTGCTTAGCAATGCATTTAAATTTACGAAAAAGGGAACGGTTTCCGTACATGTGAAGCATCTCGAAACTGTAGGCGATACCGCTCAAGTTCAGCTCATTGTTGAAGATACCGGAATCGGAATTTCCAAAGAAAAACAAGAAGCCATTTTTGAGGAATTTAGACAAGCAGATGAAAGCATTTTAATGCGTTTTGGCGGAAGTGGATTGGGACTTACCATTACAAAAAAACTTACGGAACTTTTAGGAGGGAACATTCAAGTTGAAAGCGAAATTGATTCAGGAAGCCGTTTTATAGTGACACTTCCCTTAAAAAAAGTAAACAAATCCGGCAGCAAAATTTCAGAAAAACCAAATCAAAAACACATCTATCAAAGAGGGGTTATTATCGATGATGATTCCGGAATGCGCTCTTTATTGAAAGAAGCCTTAAACCAACGCGGAATAGATTGTTATTCCTTTGAAAGTTATGCAGATTTTAAACAAAGCGACAAGACTGAAAATCTGAAATATGATTTTATTTTGACGGATATTCAAATGCCCGAAACTGATGGATTTCAAGTTTTAGAAGAATTGAAAAACAAGCAGATACGCTCATATAAAAATCAAGAAATTTTTGCGATGACCGGCAATCAGCAGTTTGAAAAGGATTATTTTCTAAAAAAAGGGTTTGCTGCAATCTTAAAAAAACCTTTCCCTCCCACAGAGTTATTGGAGCTTTTACAACAAACCTACGGATATTCTTATGAGCCTTTAACGGAATCCAAGAGTACGCACATTAAAAAATCTTCCGACATTTATAGTTTAGACATGCTTTATTCTTTTGTAGAAGAAGATGAAAAAGTAAAAGAAATCATTCAGGAATTGCAACGCCAAACTGTCAAAGATTTAAAATCCTTGGACAAAGCTGTGAAAACTCAAACCCTTGCTATTATTCAAAATACGGCGCATCGTATGCTTACCATGTATCGGCAAATTCACGCGCGAAAGGTCATTTGCATTTTAGAAAAAATGGAAAATTCATCAAATTTTGAAGAAGCTAAAAACGAAGTTGAAAAATTAAAAGCTGCGTTAAAAGAATTGTGGGACGAGTTAAACCCAACCACCAACTATCAGCATACCACTATAACTTAATGCCGTATTGCGCCATTTTGTTGTAAAGTGTTTTTCGGGTGATATTCAGTAGTTTGGCCGCTTTGGTTTTGTTGTTCGCAGTTTCTCGAAGGGCATTTATAATCAGTTGTTTTTCGTGTTTCTCTTTTGAAAAATCGGATAAGTTTTGTTCTTGCGGCGGATTTAAAACTTCGTTCGGAATCACTTCAGCCGGAATTTCCGAACCTTGCGTCAACAATACAGAACGTTTGATCACATTTTTTAATTCTCTTAAATTTCCCGGCCAATTATACTTTTTAAAAGCTTCCATAACCGTATCGGAAAGCCTTAAAACATTTTTATGAAGACTTTGATTGGCTTCATCTAAAAAATATTCGACAAAAAGGTAAAGATCATCCAGACGATGACGAAGTGGTGGAATTTCGATAGAAAATTCGTTCAATCGGTGATATAAATCTTCACGAAATTTCCCTTGAGCAACAGCCTCACTGAGATTTTCATTAGTTGCGGCGATAATCCGTACATCTACTTCAATTTCAGTATTGCTCCCGACCGGTTTAATTTTTCGTTCTTGAAGTACGCGCAGAAGTTGAATCTGATTTTCATAAGATAAATTTCCTATTTCATCCAAAAACAAAGTGCCGCCGTCCGCTGCTTCAAAATGTCCTTTTTTGTCATGAATCGCGCCGGTAAAACTCCCTTTTACGTGTCCGAAAAATTCACTTGCTGCAATTTCATTCGGAATGGCGCCACAATCCACTGCTATAAAAGGTTGGTCTTTTCTGTTGCTATACTCATGAATTGCCCGCGCCGCAACTTCTTTACCCGTTCCGCTTTCTCCTTCAATCAGCACATTCATTTGGGTGGAGCCTACTAACTTTAAATACTCGTTAAACTTTTTAGAAATAGCGCTTCTTCCGGTGACAAACGATTTTTCTACTGCTTTTTTATTTTGAGGCGATGCGGGTTTTGGACTCGGTTTTTTTGAAATTTCTTTATCGGATTCGTCAATAACCATCAGTAATTCTTCAGGTCTGAACGGTTTTGAAATATAATCCAATGCGCCTCGTTTTATGGCTTTTACCGCAGTACTTACATCGGCATACCCGGTCATTAATATCACTTTCAAATCGGGTTGCAACTGCTGTCCGAAATGAAGCAAATCCAATCCGGAGTCATCCGGTAATTTTAAATCGGTAATCAGAAAATGGAAAGCTTGCTTTTTAAGAACTTCTCTGGCTTCTTCCCCCGTTGTTGAAAGTAGGATTTCATAGCCTTTTTTTTCCAAAAAAGCGCCCAACATTTTTCCAAACGCAACATCATCTTCTACTATGTGGATTTTAACCGCCATATTCTCTATTAAAATCCGTAAAAATAGAGACTATTCCGGAGGCAATATTTAAAAATTTCATAAAAAAAGACATCCTGAGTTAGAATGCCTTTTAAACCAATGATTTTAAAATCATCAAATTAGTGAGAAAGGACTTGTGGGGCAGTCATTTCTCTACCTTTTTCATCTACAAAGATGGTTTTTACTACATTATCGCTTCCGAGAACTTCCAACTGATAAACTCCTTTAGAATTTCTGCTCGCTTTTTGGATGCTGGAATTTTTATACTTTTCACTTACGAAATTCTTAACCGGAGCCGGAACTTTCACAGGGTCCACTACAACTTGTTGTTCTAAGCTCTTGGTTCCGGGAGCTTGTTTTATCGGTGTATTGCTTTGGGTGGAGAGGTTCTGATTTTTTTGTTGTTGCAACTCTGTTGTTTGGGTTTGCTTTTTAGTTTGCAATTCTTTGGATTGTGCCTGCATTGCTAACATACCTCCAAGTACAAAAACCAGTGATAAAATTATTCTTTTCATAATAAATTTCTTTTTTGTTTTGAATTCCTTTTCGAAAGATATAAAATATTTCACAAGGAATTACATCTTCCAAAAATATTTACTGAAACAACAATGCCACTTTATAAAGAGTATATTTTCAACGTTTTACGCCTTTTCAACCAATCAAATTATCGTGTAAGAATTATACGATGTGGTAATAATTTCACACTTCCGGCGGCCGACGGTGTTTCTTTTTTAACGCTTGTTGTTTTTTTATTTTCAAACGCTTTTCGATAACACTTTGCGGAACTTTCGTTTTCTTTCTCTTTTTAGGTTTCTTCAGATTGGAAGTTATTAACTCCAACATTCTTTCAATTCCTAACGTTTTGTTTTTATGCTGACTTCTGGTTGCGTCGGATTGAATTCGCAGCACCCCTTCGGATGAAATTTTGGTGGCGAGTTTTTTCCGCAAGATTTCTTTTTCAATTGCAGAAAGCGCTTTGGAATCTTCAAGATTAAAAGAAACTTCAACTTTGGTCGCTGTTTTATTTACGTGTTGCCCACCGGCTCCACTGCTACGGATCGCTTTAAATTGTAGTTCTTTTATAAATTCCTCAACATTCATCCCTCTTGGTGCGCCTCGTTCAACAAATCGTTTACTGTTTTGACAGGATTAAAAGTCAACAAGGGAACTTCCACAAAAATGGTGTTCCACTTTGCCATTGAACCGTTCCAAAGTCCGGGAAGTTCCAGCGCTTTAATCGGTTGCCCCTGATAGGATTTTTCGGTTATAAAACCCGTGTCCGGATTTGTAAATTCGGAGAGATTAAATTTATTTCCCAAATAATCTCTAACTCCGCAAACGACATCAACCGGATTAAAATGCGTTGCATTTTCAACGAGTTTCTTTTGTTCGGGATGGTTATGATCAATTTGTGACATTTCCACAATCTGATAAGAAACAGTACCGTCTTGTTCGGCTACCAAAAAAGGACCACCACCCGGAGCACCCGTATTTTTTACAACGCCACAAACGCGAACAGGTCGGTTTAACAAACGGATTATTTCCTTTTGTGTTTCGGGCACATTCGGAAGTTTCATTTCTTTTCTGATAAACTTTTTCGCACTTTCAATAACCGCTTCATTTGGTGTGTCATTTAATTGTCTTAGCAACGAAAAAATTTCGTCCTGAACTTTTAACAGTTTGCCGGCAAGCATTTTTTTATAAAACCCAATGCTATCAACTAATTTTTTGTGAGCCACATTGTCTATGTTTTTAATGAATATTACATCCGCATCAATTTCATTTAAGTTTTCCAAAAGTGCTCCGTGTCCGGCAGGGCGAAACAGAAATTTTCCGTTTTCATCCACAAAGGGTTGATTGTCTAACGTAACAGCAACAGTGTCTGTACTTTCTTTTTGAAAGGAATAGCTTACCTCAAACGAAATTTGTGATTCGGCTTCCAAAGAGGTTCTAATCGTTTCAAATCGTTGATGAAATTTTTGTTCATGCTGTGGCGAAACCGTAAAATGCACTTTAGATTTTCCTTTTGAAACTGAATATTTTAGACTTTCATACAACTGCTCGTCAAAAGCAGTTAAATACCTATCATTTTCTTTGTGAAAAGGAATCAATCCTTTAGGAGTATTGCTGAAATTCAAGCCTTTTTCATCAAGCATTTCCCGAACGTACTCATAACAGCTTTTTCCTTTGGTTGTTGCGGATTCATTTTTATTTTTTTCAGACAATCGATTTATAATAAGCTTATGAAAAGGAAACTGCTCACGAGATTCAAAAAACAATTTCAATTCTTTATTTTCCGGATTGGATAAAAACGCGTCAATGTTCATCTGTTCCGGATGGTAGGTTTCCAAAAATTGATGTAAAAATTTGAACATTCGCGTTGCAGCACCGGATGCGGGAACAAATTTAACCACTTCCTTATCTTCAACGACAGCTTCATAATTGCGGACATAATGATTTTGTTCGTCCTCAGTAAATTTATGAATTCCTTTTTCTACGGATGCAGGCTCAATAATTTTTACAAAGGGAATTCCCTTTCTGAAAACCTCTAATTGTTTTTCAATATCGATGGTTGTTTGATTGTTCATTTTTTTTTGGAGTTAGTTGTATTTATATATCAATTAATTTATCAATAATTTTTATGGCTTTTTGCAGGCGTTCTTCACGATTTCCTTTCATAATATGATATTGAAATCCGTTTTGCTTTAATTCATTTTCAAACATTTCAAACATTTTCTCCCTATCAAAAGGTCGATCTCTCATACCATCTGGTTCCCAAGGCACATCAATATTTGTCAATAAATAAATCTCCTTATCACTCTTTGAAATGTTATTCAAGATAAAATCGGGAACGAATCCATCGTAATAATATTTACTATAAACCTTTAATTCAAGTAAGTTGGTGTCACAAATTAAGAGTTTATCTACCTGACTTGCAATTTTTTCTTCCCACGCCAATTGTCCTTTGGCAATAGGGATTAAGTCCTCTTTTGATATCGGTGTTTGGTGCTGCTCCCATTTTTCTTCCAAATAGCTACGCATGTATTCCGGAACCCACGCTGTTTTGTAGTGTTTCGCCAAATCTGCAGACAACGTAGTTTTTCCGGTAGATTCAGGANNTGAAGAGCCGAGAAGTGTCGTTTCCGGTTTGTACAAGAGTTTTTTCCACGCTTTGTATCCGTATATTGATATAAATACAAATAAAATAAATTGAAAAGAAGTAAATACCAGTCCTTTGTAAAAATATAAAGGAATTGAAATAAAGTTTCCAACGAGCAAGAATATCCAATTTTCAATTTTCTTTCTTGCCAATAACCACATCGCGACAAAGAAAATTGCAGTTGTTAAAGTGTCTACATAAGCAGTCCAATCTTCCCATTTATCGAAAATCTGATAAATAATAAATATAAAAATCAGCGTACCTACAAAAATTGCTGAAGCAATAGAAACTTCCTTTTTGTCCATTTTAGTAATGGGAATATAATGCGTGTCATCAATCTTTCGAGTCCAGAAATACCAGCCATACACACTCATTGAGAAGTAGTAGGCGTTGATTATCAAATCGCCCAGAAGTCCGTAAATAGCAAGCAAATAAACAAAAATTGCGGTACTGATAATTCCGGTGGGATAGATTAAAATATTATTTAATTTTGAAAACCAAGCGCTGATTATTCCAAAAAAAATAGCGGTCAATTCCAGAATGACAATGTTGGTCGGAACTTCGGCATATTGGGAAAACAGCCAATCAATAATTAGGTTCATAATTGCTTCTGTCGCCCTTGACTATTTTCATGTAAATTAATCCGCGATCCACTGCTTCAAGTGCTGTTTCTATTTCTGAGTGAAGCACTTCCATCACAGCATTATATTCTCCGAAAATCTGAGTACTCAACGCATTTTCTTTTACTACCAAACCTGAGTTCCGGAGTTTTTTAATGAGGTTAATTATCGCAACTTCATAATCATCTTGTAAAGGTGAAAGTGTGAGTTCTACTGAAATCTTCATAATAATTGTTTTGAATTTCAAACAAAGGTAAGTTTTTTAAAAGTGTAAAACCTGTGCAGATGCGGGAAGCTTTAACTCAAAAAATACTAATTTTCAAAAACAGTTCCCATGACCACAATATCTGCTCCGGCTTGAAATGCACGATCTCGTTGTTCTTTTGTTTTTATTCCGCCGCCTACTATCAATGGAATATTAACATATTTTTTTACTTTGGCGATGATTTCTTCACTCACCGGAATTGTTGCTCCACTTCCTGCTTCCAAATAAATCATTTTTGTGCCCATATAAACTCCGGCTAAAGCGGTGTGTAGAATTTTATCAATTTCATACTGTTTCATAGGTTTGGTGTTGGTAATTCTTGCCACGGAGGATTGATTTCCGCCATCAATCAACAAATAAGCTGTGGGAATCACTTCCAAATTCATTTCTTTTAACCGACCGGCGCCTTTAATTTGCTGATTAATTAAATACTCCGGATTTCTGCCCGACAAAAGCGAAAGAAATAAAACTGCATCTGCGTTTTCCGTGAGCTGCGAAAAATCACCCGGAAACAGTATTACCGGAAAATCGGTTTTATTTTTTAATTCTTTTACGGTTTCTTCAATCTTTAAATCGTTGGTTGCACTTCCTCCTACAAAAAGAAGCGCTGTTTCTTGTGGAATTTTAGTTAGAAAAGATGCGAGATTTGAATTGTCAAATTTTTCGGGATCGATTAAAACCGTCAAAATTTTATTGTTCCGGTTTATCAAATTGCACAGGGCATCGTATACTGTCGATTTCATATTTTTTGATTAAACGTATAGGCACAAGTAAACCCTTCAAACTCAAAAAAATGCACCTCATACACTGCGGTTCTATTGCCATAAACAATTTTTGCTGTCGTTTGATTTTCGTCCAAGTCAAAATCGGCAACATCGATATGTCTTAAAAAACTCACTCCCCGTTCTGCAAAACTTTTATACAGCGATTCTTTTGCACACCAAACAATGGTCAATTTCCGCATCAGCGCGTCATCATTGGCAAGGGTTCTGTATTCTTCTAAAGGTGTGAATTTATGTGCAATTCGAATGATTTTTGAACGTTGTTTTTCAATATCGATACCCACTTCGCTGTCCGAAATGATAATCGCAGCAAATTCGTAGGAATGTGTAATGGAAATAAATTTGCCGTCTTTTAAATGAGGTTTGCCATTTTCGTCATAGTATAAATCAAAATCTGAGTATCCTTCAATTTCAAGTAATTTACGAATGCTTAAAAAGCCACGTTTATGAATGTCGCTTTTCATTCTTTGAACGCGCAGCTCGCATTTATCGGTAAGCGTAATTTCTTTTGACAATGCTTCGAAAGATTCTTCTATCTTCCAAATGAGCACTTTAGTTTGTGAATCGGGAATTATTGTACGGTAAAGAGGCATCTAAAATGAATAGAAATGTGTATTTTTGCACTTTGGTTTTTGAACTATTATTCAAAGATAACCATATCAATTAGTATTATAAATTTAAAAGTATTGAAATTTTATGTCGACAAAAACAACTCCATACGTAGCATATAAAGTTAAGGATATCTCATTGGCAGATTGGGGAAGAAAAGAAATTGAACTTGCGGAAGCAGAAATGCCCGGATTGATGGCTCTACGTAAAGAATACGGTCCATCGAAACCCTTGAAAGGAGCGCGTATTGCAGGATGTTTGCATATGACCATTCAAACAGCCGTTCTTATTGAAACCTTGGTTGAATTGGGCGCAGAAGTTACTTGGAGTTCTTGTAATATTTTCTCTACGCAGGATCATGCCGCAGCAGCCATAGCAGCAGCGGGAATTCCCGTTTATGCCTGGAAAGGAATGACGGAAGAAGAATTTGACTGGTGTATTGAGCAAACCTTGTTCTTTGGCGAAAAGCGTGAACCGCTAAACATGATTTTAGACGATGGTGGTGATTTGACCAATATGGTTTTAGACCGTTATCCGGAATTAACAGATGGAATCAGAGGAATTTCCGAAGAAACCACAACAGGCGTATTAAGACTTTACGAACGCATGAAAAAAGGCACTCTTCCAATGCCTGCTATTAACGTGAATGATAGTGTAACCAAAAGCAAATTTGACAACAAATACGGATGCCGCGAAAGTGCTGTAGATGCTGTTCGTCGTGCAACCGATGTTATGCTTGCCGGAAAACGAGTAGTCGTTTGCGGTTATGGTGATGTCGGAAAAGGAACCGCCGCTTCATTCCGTGGTGCAGGAAGTATTGTAACCATAACGGAAATTGACCCGATTTGTGCTTTACAAGCAGCGATGGATGGTTATGAAGTCAAACGCTTGGAAAGTGTTGTTGAAACTGCAGACATTTTCATTACGGCAACCGGAAATAAAGACATCATTCGCGGAGAACACTTTGAGAAGATGAAAGATAAAGCCATTGTTTGTAATATCGGTCATTTTGACAATGAAATTGAAGTTTCGTGGCTGAATCAAAACCACGGTGCATCAAAAGTGGAAATCAAACCTCAAGTTGATAAATATACAATTAACGGAAAAGACATCATTCTGCTTGCCGAAGGACGTCTGGTAAATTTAGGATGTGCAACAGGACATCCGAGCTTTGTGATGAGCAACAGTTTTACCAATCAAACCTTGGCACAAATTGAACTTTGGAATGAGAGTGACAAATACGAAAATAAAGTTTATACCCTTCCAAAACATCTCGATGAGAAAGTGGCACAACTTCATTTAGAGAAAATTGGTGTTGAATTAACTGAACTCAGAAAAGACCAAGCGGAATATATTGGAGTCTCGGTTGAAGGGCCTTTTAAACCTGATTATTACAGATATTAATTTAATACGTTATTTAAAAAATAAAAGGAGCAGCTTTTCAGGCTGCTCTTTTTGATTTATCATATTTCTTTTTTCCTTATTCCACAGTTACTGATTTCGCCAGATTTCGCGGTTGATCCACATTTCTGCCCAGCATAACTGCAATGTGATATGCCAATAACTGCAACGGAATGGTCGTAACCAGCGGAGTTAAAACTTCAGGAGTTTTCGGAACTTCCATTACGTAATCTGCCATTTCACCCACGGTAGTGTCTCCTTCAGAAACTACGGCGATAATCTTTCCTTTGCGCGCTTTAATTTCTTGAATGTTACTAACTACTTTGTCGTAATGCTCACTTTCAACGGCTATTACAACCACAGGCATTTGCTCGTCAATTAAAGCGATGGGACCGTGTTTCATTTCCGCAGCAGGATACCCTTCGGCATGAATGTAAGATATTTCCTTAAGTTTTAAGGCTCCTTCAAGTGCTACCGGAAAATTATAGCCTCTTCCGAGATATAAAAAGTTTTTGGCATTCATAAAAACAGCAGCAATTTCTTTGATTTTATCTTCTGTTTTTAAAGCAATTTCAACCTTTTCGGGAATCATTTCCAACTCACTCAAACAGCGCATAAATTCAGATTTGGAAATCGTTCCTTTTGCTTGAGCTAAACGCAAACCAATCATGGTAAGCACGGTAATTTGAGTTGTAAATGCTTTGGTTGAAGCTACTCCAATTTCCGGTCCGGCGTGTGTATAACTTCCGGCGTGAGATTCTCTTGAAATGGAAGAACCCACGACATTACAAACTCCGAACACCAATGCGCCCTTTGATTTTGCCAACTTTATAGCTGCCAAGGTATCGGCTGTTTCACCACTTTGAGAAATGGCAATGACCACATCTTTTTCTGTAATTATCGGATTTCGATAACGGAATTCGGAGGCATATTCGACTTCCACAGGAATCCGTGAAAGTTCTTCAAATATATACTCAGCAACCAATCCTGCGTGCCAAGATGTTCCGCAAGCAACAATAATAATGCGCTGTGCATTTAAAAACTTCTCAATGTGATCTTCCAGACCACCAAGTCTGACAATTCCTTCTTTTGCAAGCAAACGTCCGCGGTAAGTGTCAATTATAACCTCGGGTTGTTCATAAATTTCTTTGAGCATAAAATGATCAAATCCACCTTTTTCAATTTGCTCAAGATTTAATTGCAATTCTTGAACGTAGGGAACAATCGGTTTGTCATCGATTATTTTTCGAAGGCGTACCTCACGACCCAAGCGAATAATTCCCATTTCACCATCTTCAAGATAGATTGATTTGTTGGTATATTCAATAAACGGAGAAGCATCGCTTGCGATAAAATATTCATTCTCACCGATTCCGATAGCCAACGGACTTCCTAGTTTTGCTACGACAATTTCATTTGGTTTTTTCTTGTCAATTACTGCAATCGCATACGCCCCGACTACTTGGTTGAGAGCAATTTGAACTGCTTTGCCAAGTTTTACGCCTTCATTTTTCTGAACATCTTCAATCAGGTTTACAAGAACTTCTGTATCTGTATCGGAATAAAACGTATAGCCTCTTTTTTTCAATTCTGTTTTTAAAGAACCGTAATTTTCAATAATTCCGTTGTGAATAATTACCAATTCACCATTGTTTGAAACGTGTGGATGACTGTTGATGTCGTTCGGTTCTCCGTGTGTAGCCCAGCGGGTGTGACCGATTCCGAAAGTTCCTACTCTGCTAATCTCACGAGCAGCCTTTTCTTCCAATGTAGAAACCTTCCCCTGCGTTTTGCATACTTCTATTTCATTTCCGTTATAAATCGCTACCCCTGCACTGTCGTATCCTCGGTATTCCAATCTTTTTAAGCCTTTTAAAATGATTGGATAGGCATCTTTTTCACCAATGTATCCTACAATTCCACACATATATATAATTTAATTTGGTTCTGTATAATAAATTTGCAATTTTAATTTTTTTTCCTGACTTGAAGTAGAATTTCCGTATAAAATTGTGCCTTTCGGTGACATTACGCTAGAAGCAGGGATTTTCTTAACGTTTATAGTTTCTTCCGGATTAATTTTTTGGAAGTCCATATTTTTAACATTTTGAGAAACCACAATACCCAGTGGTGCATTCAAACTGTCTTTGTTGATTAAATCACTTACGTAATTGGTAATTCGCAATTTATAATATTTTCCTTTGTTGTCAATTCCTCGTTCCAAAGGTTCTAAGTGATTGTTAAATGCAGTTGCAGGTGGAAGCCCGTTTGTAGGATCAACGAGGTAATCAATCAAAACATTATTCGTTTTTAAGTTATAAATCGAAATTCTGTCCGGTTCCGAACTGCCTCCGGCAATCATATCCTGATTGACATATAATTTTAAGCTGGCTTCGTTTATCAACCATTTTTTTGCGCGTAACAATTCCAACTCATCGGCAACTCCGTTGTTGTCGTTATCCTCTCCGAAAAGTTTAATTACTGTAAGAATTCCTTCTCCGCCTCGCAGATAAAGATTATTGTTGCCATTTATGGTATCGGGATTTTGAATTTCAGCGAGCATATGCGAGGGCAATGGAGCGTTTTCAAAAACATTGACACTTACACCACCTAAACTCATTTCAAATACTTGATCCTCCCATTCATCTTCCTCGTCCTTGTTGCTGTAATGTAAGGTTACTTTCGCTTCAGAAGTATTAAAAAAGAATAAATTTCCATCATTTTCGGGCACATCTACTTTAAAATACAATCCTCTTAAGTAATCTCTGAAGTTGTTGTTATTTCTCAATTCGTTGGAACCTTCTTTGTCGATAATTTTATTCTGGAAATAATCATTTGACAAGGCGATGCGTAAGCCGGGCGCGATTTTTTCTACATTATCGCCCTTTTTAATCGGAATGCCTTCTTTTGAGGGTTTGAAATCTTCGATTCGTCCAATTTCACTTCCGATAAAATTATCAAAATCAGACCCTTGATTGCTGTAATACGGTTGAATTTCTTCAAATCCGGTAGTGGGATCGAAATCTCGCAAGTAATATCCCGATTCGTACACACTGATATTTATGGGTGAATTTCCATAAATAGAATCCAAGGTGTAAGTCATCGTAGTATCAACCGGGATTTCTTTGGAATAAAAAGGAATATACACAAAAACACTATCCACACGTGCACTGTCTCCAAAAACAGGATTATTGACCGGCAATAAAATTTGAGATACAAAATTGGAGGTAGATTTTCCGAAAACCGGATCATTGTAAACTCCCAATCGGTATGAATCTAAACGATTGGTCTGCACCGAATTGATTTTTTTACTGTATGCGATGATGGTGTGAGAATCATCTAAAATGCCGTTAGGCTCTTCATCGCCGATGATTTCAGAGCCTATGGTACTTATATCTTCGTGGCATGACGAAACTGTCAATAAAGCAATTAATAACAAGCCCGCATAATATCCAATTTTTCGATTGTTCATAAATCGTGTTGCTGATAAATTATTCTAAATGTTCTTTGTAGAAATCGATGTATGCTTGAGAGAACTCTTCCATTGCCTGATAATCCAACACAGGTTTTTCTGATGCATCAATATATTCTTTCAATTCGGGATGAATTTCTTTAGATCCGATAATTAATGCGTCCGAATTTCGAATGGCATTTTTCATCATATTTACATACGTTGCTTTCTTCATTTTTTCGATAGCATCATCATCAAATTCATCAAATTTGAGTTTGTCCCAGGTTTTATCACCCAACTCGCCTTCAAATCCTTGATTGTAAACTGAAAATACAATCTTGCTGTTTTCAAATAACGGTTCATTGCTGTAATATTGTTTAATGTACAGCGGCAAAAATGAAGCGAGCCATCCGTGGACGTGAATAAGATCGGGAGCCCAATTTAATTTTTTTACAGTTTCAACAACTCCTTTGGCAAAGAATATGGCACGTTCGTCATTATCCGGAAACATTTCGCCGTTTTCATCGGTATACGTTGCTTTTCTTTTAAAATATTCGTCATTGTCAATAAAGTACACCTGAATTCGTTCTTTGGGAATGGTAGCCACTTTTATTATCAAGGGCAGGTCCATATCATTAATCACCAAATTCATTCCGGACAAACGGATTACTTCGTGAAGTTGGTGTCTGCGTTCGTTGATATTGCCGTAACGAGGCATGAATATTCTAATTTGTCCGCCTGCGTTGTTAATCATTCTTGGAGCTTCAAACGACATTGAAGAAATCTCGGTCTCCGGCAAATAAGGGATTACCTCTGAAGACACATACAAGACTCTTTTATCTTTCATCTAATTTAATATTTTTGGGATTTATTATAACGATACTAATGCTGTATCTACATTTTAAAAACACGCAAAATTACGAAATTTTATGTAGATTGCCTTGAATATATTAATTTTGCCCGCTCAAAAAAAATTTATGCTCACCTTTACCGAGAAAGAATCCCTGATGCGGCATCTGAAAAATTTAAAAAATCAACAGGTTTCTATTGGTTTTGTTCCCACTATGGGCGCCCTACATAATGGTCATTTGTCGTTGGTGCAAAAATCAGTTGCCGACAATGACATTACGGTAGTGAGTATCTTTGTCAATCCGACACAATTTGACAATCCTTCCGATTTAGAAAAATATCCGAGAGATTTAGAAAAAGATATTTCTTTATTGGAGCCTTTCAACTCAAAACTGATTGTTTTTACACCCTCAATCAGTAATATGTATGAAAACGGACTTACTTCTGACACCTATTTTTTTGATAATCTTGAAAATGAAATGGAAGGAAAACACCGAAAAGGTCATTTTGACGGAGTAGCGACGGTGGTTTCCAAATTGTTTGAAATTATCAATCCCAACAAAGCTTATTTTGGAGAGAAAGATTTTCAACAACTTCAGATAATACGCAAGATGGTGGCTCAAAACGGGCAGAAAGTTTCCATTGTAAACTGCCCTATTGTCAGAGAAGACAACGGCTTGGCAATGAGCTCCAGAAACGAGAGATTATCGACGAAAGAAAGAGAAGAAGCAGCCATTATATATCAAACATTGAAAGAAGTAAAGGAAAAATTTCACAGTGAAAATATTGAGACCTTAAATAAACTTGTTACGGAACGATTTTTGCCGTATGCGAATATGCAATTGGAATATTTTGAAATTGCTGATGAAGAAACCTTAAAATCCGCTAATTCTAAAGAAGCAAACAAAAAATATCGTGCTTTTATCGCTGTTTTTATAGGCGGAGTAAGATTAATTGACAATATTGCTTTATATTAATTTTTATAATTTCCTATGTTATTACATGTAGTAAAATCCAAAATTCATCGTGTACGCGTAACCAGCGCCAATTTAAATTACATCGGCAGCATTACTATTGATGAAGATTTGATGGATGCGGCAAATATTATTGCCAACGAAAAGGTGCAGGTAACCAACAATAACAATGGTGCGCGTTTTGAGACGTATGTTATCCCCGGTAAACGCGGTTCGGGAGTTATTTGCATAAACGGAGCCGCTGCACATTTGGTAAATGTGGGCGATATCGTTATCATTATGGCTTATACGTGGATGGAGTTGGAAGAAGCAAAGCAGTTTAAACCCAGCATCATTTTCCCTGATACACTTCGCAATAAATTGGTAAAGTAACTACAAAACAGTTGAATATAAAAGCCGTTTGCAATTAGTGTAAACGGCTTTTTTGGTTGTATTCGGCTACGCAGCGACAAAATTTGGCTAAATCGTCAGGGTGAGTTTCAAAATGGTTGCCAACCACTACAAGGTCGGCGTCGCTGTCCATTGCCGCTGTGAGTTGAGTGGTAGATACAATGCCGCCGCCCACTATCAAAGGAATGTGGCATTCTCGTTTCACCGCTTTAATAGTATCGCCCGAAATGGGGCGTTTCGCCCCGCTTCCCGCTTCCAAATAGATTAATTTGCAACCGAGCAGTTCGCCGGCTATAGCCGTTCGGGTAATTAAATCGGTAGCGTCTGCCGGCAACGGTAGTGTGCCACTCACTTGCTCAACGGCACTACGGCATCCGCCGTCAATAAGCAAATAGCCTGTTGATATAACTTCAACGCCCGATTGCTTGATTCGTTTTGCGGCTTTAATGTGCTGATCAATAATGTATTCGCTGTTTTTCCCCGACAGCAGCGACAGCAAAAGAATAGCATCGCATCGGTCGGATATTTGCATCGCATTACCCGGGAAAAGCACTACGGGAATGTTGGTTAGTGCTTTAATGGCGATAACGGTTTGCTCTACCGATTTAGTGAGTTGGCTGCCGCCGACCAAAATAAAATCCGGTTGCGCTTTGTCTGTTTTTTGTATAAGTTGCGTAAGGCGCTCACCGATACATTTTTCAGGGTCAATTAGTACGGCGAACAGTTTTTTACCTGCTTTCGTTTTGTCAATAATATAGTGGTAAACGGTTGACATATCATTTTACAATCCAAACCAATACAAATTCGGGAAATACACGATAGTGAATAATGTAGTCGGTGGGCTGTTTGCTGCATGTTTCGCGGGCTTCCATAGTTCCTTCAAGGTAGGGGTGAAACACGTCAATATGCAGGTCGGCTACGAAATCGACTTTTTCCTTTCCGATAATTTTGTACAAAGCTTCTTTGGCTGCCCACATCAGCGTAAGTTGTGTTTTTTCGGTGCGCACGTCCACATAGCTCTGTTCCATTTCGGAGAGAAATCTCGTTTTAACGCGTTCCACTTTTTCCGAAATTTTCTCAATGTCAATGCCGACTGCTGCTGTGGGATGAAGCAAAATTGCAGCATAATTTCCTGTATGTGTGATGCTTATTGAATATGAGCGGTCGGTAAGATAGGGCTTACCGTTAGCTTCGTAGGCGATTGTTTTGGTTTTTCCAAGTACGCTGTTTAGTAGTGCGCGCGTTGCCAAAAATTCCAATTGGCGTTTTTTACTGCCAAATTGTTCTATCTGTGCGCTGATAATTGGGTCGTTGTCCAGCAAATCAAGCAACTCTTCTTTGGTTTCTGTTATTTCCCATAAAGCCAAAATAGCGTTGTCGGTGACTGTTTCATTTAGTATTACCATATTTTTTGTTTGTTATTAATTTTTCCACGAAAAAGATTCTATCAGTTGTATAATGTCCTTGTGTATAAATTCGTAGACAGGTTGAATGGAGTCAAAGTTTGGTAAGTTGTTGAAATAGAGCGCTCCGCGAAAAAAATGAGAAACACTGTCCGTTAAAAAAAATTGTGTCGGCGAAGCTGTATTGCCACTAATATCGTATAAAATGCCGTAAACGTGTGCGTCGGCGTTTTCAAACAGACGTTCGTTGATAGATTCCGCTTTGATAGTGTGTTTATAAACCAATTCACGCGACTCTTCAGTAATTTTTCTAAATTCCGCCGGAGTAATGCTTTTGTAGCTGCAATGAATGTTGGCGTTCAGTTTGGGATAGCTGATATCAATCCAGTTTTTTTGGTCTTTCCGATATGAATTGGGGGTTATTTCTGCTTGAGTGGAACAATCGAACGAGCAAGGAATGTCCGTCTTGCTTTTTTTGTAAGTAGCTTCGGTCAAATCAATGCGGTAGTAGCCGTAAGGGCGCGGGTAAGGCTGATTGCAGGCAGATAACCACAATCCGACAACGCCTAACAAACAGAAAAATCCTATTTTAATTATCTTTTTCTTCATCTTCTGTTTTGTCGCCAATAATCAGTTTTATCTTTTTGATGCGCCGATTGTCTGCTGCCAATACTTCAAATGTGTAATTTTTGTAGAACAGTTGTTCGTTTTTCACGGGAATTTCGCCTTTTATTTCCAGCAACAGACCTGCCAACGTGTCGGCTTCTTCGGCTATTTCATCAAATTCCGAAAGAGCTATGCCAGTGGCTTTTGCAAAGTCGTTCAGCAAAATTTTCGCTTCAAAAATGTATGTTTTTTCGTCTATTTTGGTGTAGAGCTGTTCTTCTTCGTCGTATTCNNAATGCCCGATGTGCCACCAAATTCATCGACCACAACTGCCATGTGCACTTTGTTGGTTTGAAATTCTTGCAACAAATCGTCAATCATTTTTGTTTCCGGCACAAAATAGGCAGGGCGTATTAGTGTTTGCCATTTAAAAGTGTTATTTTTGTTTAGGTGCGGTATCAAGTCTTTTATAAATAAAATGCCACGAATGTTGTCGTCGCTTTTGTCGATGATAGGAATGCGCGAATAGCTCCATTCTACAATGGTTTTCAGCACTTCATCAAAAGGTGTGCGTATGTCAATGGTAATCATATCCAATCGCGAAGTCATTATGTTGGCGACCGTTACGTTGCCGAAGCGCACAATACCTTCCAAAATCTCTTTTTCCTTGTCAATGGCATCGGTGGTGAGTTCCAATGCTTGTGACAGTTCATCGACCGACAAATTGTTGTGCGAATGCGTGGAAAGTTTGCGGTTTACCAATCCCGTAGAACCTACCAATATTTTAGCGAACGGTCGTACCAGCGATTGCAACACTTTCAGGGCAGGAGCAAAACGCTCGGTAACTTTTACCGCATTTTTCGAAGCGTACACTTTGGGCATTATTTCGCCGAACAACAGCAGTACAAAGGTAATGATAACAGATTGCATAACAAATTTCCACACCGGCGTGAGATTGAACAGATTGTCGATGAGATAAGCACCGAGTACCGTAATCGCTACATTTACGAAGTTGTTGGTAATCAGTATTGTTGCTAATAAATAATCTGATGATTCGCGCAGTTGCAGGGCGGTGCGTGTGTTTTCGGTGTTTGCCGACTCCAAATAGTTAAGCTCTTGGGGAGAAAGTGAAAAAAAACCGGTTTCCGAAGCCGATACAAAACCGGACACGCAAAGCAATAAAATAATGATAATCAATATTAATCCGTCTGAAAAAGTAAACGGATTGACAATGCTCAAAAGCGTTAAAGGAATACTATCCAAAATAATAATGAATTAATGAAACAAAAAAGGACAGAAACAATCTGTCCTTGCAAAAGTAATCATTTTTAATGAGATAAAGGATTTTCCATCCTATTTTTCATTAAAATGGTAAATCATCGTTGATTTCTTCAACGTCAGGTTCTTCATTAACAATAGGAGTAGCACTTTCAGCAGCAGCTTCACTGCTTTGTTGCTCGCGTTTGCCAAGCATTTGCATGTTTTCGGCATAAATCTCTGTTATGTAGCGTTTTACGCCTGTTTTATCTTCATACGAACGGGTTTTTATTTTACCTTCGATGAAAATTTGGCTGCCTTTTCTCACATATTTTTCGGCTATTTCCGCAAGATTTCTCCAAAGAACAATGTTATGCCATTCTGTTCTATCCGGAACTTGAGTTCCGTTAGCCATTGTATAACCTCTTTCCGTTGTTGCCAATGGAAAATTAGCCACTGCTACACCTTTTTCTAAATAACGCACATCGGGATCTTTTCCTACATTCCCAATTAAAAAAACTTTGTTAACTGACATAATGGTATTAATTAAATAAGTGATTGAAATGTGAGGTCAAAGTAACGATTTTTTTTTTATTCTAACAAATAATTTCGTATAAATTTAAACTAAAAATTTATAAAGAGCAGTAAATTAGTGTTTTAATTTATATCCCGTTCATGCGTAATTTTATGTTACTCAACACTTTTTTGGTATAAAGCGGAAAATCGCCCTGCATCATCCAGCCGTAATAACCGATGTCTTTGCTCAACACGTCTTCTACTTTTTGTCCTTTGTATTTCCCGAAGTTAAACACTTCTTCGTTCTTTTCGTTATAGATGATGCGCCCTGCAAAGTCGGCGTTTTCATTGAATGAAGTGTATTTCGAGAGAAATTCGATGTTGTTTTGGAGGGTCGGGTAACGGTCGAGTTGCGCTTTCAACACTTCGTAAGTGGCTTGCGTGTCTGCCGCAGAACTGTGTGCGTCTTCTAAAATTTTGTCGCAATAGAATTTGTAAGCTGCGCTAAGCGTGCGTTGCTCCATTTTGTGAAAAATCACTTGTACATCAATAAAATTGTGTTTTTTCAGGTCAATATCCACGTCTGCACGTAGAAATTCTTCAGCCAATAGTGGAATATCGAACCGATTGGAGTCTGTCTCTTATACAC
>LSQX01286927.1_pt1 | contig 43465 bp, 29 predicted proteins | sample 654561 | NCBI WGS metagenome assembly LSQX01 (sample SAMN04489861, study PRJNA283612) | anaerobic digester metagenome | isolation source: 4 biogas reactors fed with cattle manure at either 37C or 55C with and... | place: Denmark: Kongens Lyngby | collected 2014 | reverse complement strand
TTCAGCTTTACCTTCTGCTTTGCCTTCGGCTTTGCCTCTGGCTTCGACAAAATCTTTTTCCGCTTCGGCATCGCGACGAAACTTCTCCTTAGCCTCAAGCAGAGCCATAAACTCTCGGTTTTCTGTAACTTTACGATAATCTTGATAAATCTGGTTCAATGCAGGATCTTCGAATACTATGTCATTGGCCATGTCATCCTCCATTTGGTTGGCATTATTTAATAAATATACCAATTTTTCAATAGCGGCGCTATTTTTATTTATAGCCTGCACTTTGGGCATCTCAACATAAACCATCTGGTTTTCCTTGAGCACACAATTTTTGTAAATGGTATGGGTGGGAATAAAATTATGGGTGATTTCGGGAAAATCCTTGAAAATTACGAAGTTTAAAAAGCTAATCCCATAGCTGGTCTTAATTTGCTTGTATTTGCTTCCTATTACCAATTGATTACCGTGGATTTTCGACAAGTAGTAATAACTGCGACCTATATAGTTGTCCTTATTTTCCAGCTGAATTTCAATATTGACTAATTCATCATTACTTGTTTTGGCTTTGATGTCATAAACCACCGACTTATCCAGCAGAGCTGTGCCGTAATCCTTGGAATCCATAATGGTAACATGCACAATTTGCTGTACGCCAATTTCAGCAAAAACCGCATTAATCAGATAAAGTAAGTTGTTTTTGGTTTCTTCTCTACCAAATACTATGTGGAATACGCAGTCGTTGCTAAGGGAATAATTTTTTTTGCTCATTTTAACCTCCTTTGAACAAATTTCTCGCCATACTACTATAGACGACAAAAGGAGGACTTTGTGCCACTTTAAATGAAAAACTTTAAAATAACGGTTAAAACCACTCGATGTCCGTAGGCGATTGCCGTGTTATCTCCATACCCCTCTACAGATAAGAAGTGAGTACGGCGATTTCTACAAACTAACTACTAACTACTGCCCGAGAATCCTGTGGCATCACCCTACTAACTACTCCCCGAAAAGATTGTAGCTTCACCCTACTCCCCGCGACGCTTGTAGCATCTCCCCATTAATTTTCTAAATTTCCCCCATGGCGAAAGCGAAGAAAATCACCTTTGACCAGCATTACCAGCAGCTCTTTGCGGAGCGGTGGGAATCCCTGCGTCATGCGTTGCTGCAAGAGGTGGACTATCATTGCTTGGATTTTGGCGCCGAGCCCTACTATTTGGATCGAGCTTCGTATATAGCAGCGGAAGCTTTGGGGGTGCGCCCCGGCGACCGCGTGTTAGATATGTGCGCCGCCCCCGGGGGTAAGTCGTTGGTGATAGCCGCCGCATTGGCCGGCACAGGCTTTTTGCAATGCAACGATAGATCTGCCGCCCGCCGCCAGCGTTTACAACGAGTTTTAGAACAAAGTTTACCCCCCGCATGGCAGGGCAACTTAGAGATTAGTGGCCACGATGGCACCAATTTTGGTCGTTACCAACCCGCAGCTTGGGACAAAATCTTGCTCGACGCGCCTTGCTCCTCGGAGCGCCATGTTTTACAATCTCCCCCGCATTTGGCCCAGTGGAGCCCCGCCCGCGCCAAAAACTTGGCCGTACAGCAATACGCTCTGCTGTGCTCAGCTGTAGATGCACTACGCCCCGGCGGCGAACTAATTTACAGCACCTGCGCCCTCGACGAGCGAGAAAATGACCAAGTCATCGCCAAATTGCTCAAAAAGCGCGCTGAGCAAGTGCAAGTGGTGTCATATTCCAGCCCCTTAGGCGAAAAAACCCAATACGGCTGGCATATTTTACCCGATCAGAGTGCCGGCTCCGGCCCCATATATTTTTGCAAAATGCGTAAAAAGGCAAAAAAACCGTGATTTGAATCACATTTTAAACAGCATAAGCTAAATAGTATAGCTTAAGTGCAAAAAATAAAGTAAAATTATAATGAGTTGGAGTATGTTTTGAACAAACCATACGAGGTTTATATGCAGAAAATTTGGAAAGTTTTATTACTTGCTGTAATAGGGGCGTGGGCAGCAACAGCTGTGGATGATTTTAGCTACGACGGTGAAAAACCCGTTTTCTTTTGGCAGGAAGAGGGTGAGGGTGAAGAAAGCATTTATATGCAGGATTTTGATGGGCAATCCAGTGAAATTGGTACTTTTGACCATGGTGTTTTTACGAGATTTGTGGATGAAGCAGAAAGTTGCCCTAAGTTTTTAGCACCAACTTCCGACCCAAATGAGTATAAAGAAATCTCTGCACAAGACAATGCTTCTGTGCAAGATTTCTGCAATGGTTGTCTCACTGGTGAAAATATTATCGCTATTCACGGTTTGGGTGAGGACAAGTTTTGGGTGCTTATAGAATCAGGGGAAGGTGAGTTTAAGGTAGCAAAAGTTGAAAATGGAACCTTACAATCTACAAGCGATGAATTAACTGGTTTTATAAGTAGCCATTATGATAAGAACTTAAAAGGATTATTGGTGCTTAAAGATTCAGAAACAGAAGGAGAAACTGAATTATGGCTTTTCCCTGATAATAAAAACCCAAGTCAAACAGAAGCAAACTTTTATAAGTTGCCAGATGGTGAAAAAGCCATGTATATATCGGAAGAGTACTATTACTTCTTAGATTATGACAAAAATGATATTGGTGTATTTGGATTAGACAACAGTGGACAAAACAAACAATTAAAAATAGTAAGTCAGCCGATAAACTTACAAAATGTTAACGTCATCGATTTTACCAGAATAAATTCCATAGCTGTTATAGAGGGCGATGAGTTAATAATTGAAGATAACATAGCAAAGCCAGAACTAATTGTTTTAGCCGGTGATGATGGGATTTATTTGCTGGATAAAGAGCTTGAGTTTAAACAGATTTATGATAATCCAGTATCTAATTTACAGATGGGTTTTTGTGAAGAATTTTTTAACCCTTCTAAAGATTTGACCGTAACTGTAGCAGCTCCAACACCTACCATAGATATTGCTAAAAGCAATTATACCATTGTCGTAGGTTCAGGAAAAGATAGTATCACTGATTTTGCTACCATTGAAAATTGTCCTGCAGAAAGTTGTGAAATCGAGGTAACTTCAAATTCTAACAACCAGGTGTTTACTGAAATAGAATTATCAACAGATGGAACATTAACATTCAGTCAAAATGGTAAAACAGGTACTGATGGATTTACGGTTAAAGCCTGTGTAGGTTATAACACCCATCAGGAATGTATTGATAAAGAAACTTTTACGCTTAGCAGTGTAGAAAGGCCAGTTATTGAGTCTAATGGCGACGATACTAAAGACGATAGCGACACCACAGGCGGTGATGATTCAGGTGATGAACCAGATTTTGAAGAACAGCTTTCTGGTAAAGTTCAGTTAGCATCTACCGGGCAAGCTCTGCGCATTACTTTGCCATCATTTAGGTCAAAGAATTCATTTCTTGACTATACATATAGCTATGAGTTAAGCTTTAGTGGAGCTCAAGACACTGTGTTTACTATAGAAAAGCCTACTTTTGAGTGGTTGAATATCCCTCCAGGAAATTGGACTTTAAATTGGAAGTTAAAAACTGATAGCAAGCTTTTAAATTGGCTTAAACCAGAGCAAAAGTCGGGTAAAGAGAAATTTACCATTGTCGCACCAAAAATTTCTTTGGAAAAAGACACTTGGACCATGCTAGGTTTTGGTCAAAATCCCTTTATTGCTGGCGATTTAGACGAAGATGCTGAGTTATATGCTTGGGATGATTTACATTCCATTGGCCCCTATGGAGGCTATAAAAATCGAGATGAAGCTGGGCCTATAAAAGCTGGGCAAGGCTATTGGTATTTTGGCGATTCCAAGGAAATTACAGACAGCAATTTTAATCCAAAACCTCAAAAAATCAATCTTGAAAGTGAAAAAACAGGATGGAATATCATAGCTAACCCCTATGGCTGGAATATTGAAATTGTAAAAAACAGTAAAGACAGCGGTGATGATAAATGCTGGGTGTGGAGAGATGTTGAATATGAACCCGTGCAAATTTTAGAACCCTTTGAAGCTTGCTGGATTAATGTTGAGCGTCCCGCTGGCTTTGAGTTTAATAATGCAGCTTATTATGACGAAGTTAAGACTGTTTTGCCAAAATTGTCCGTGGCCGCCAATGATCGCCAATGGCTTGCCCAAGTTTCTCTGCAAAAAGGCAAGTGGCGCGATAGTTACAACTATATTGGCGTAGATGATCGTGAAATCCTTGCTCCCAAGCCTCCGCGTGGCCCTGGTCAGCAAGTAGCTTTAGAGATAAAATCCCAAGGAAAATCTCTGCACAAGCACATCCAAGCGTCTGGGGATAATCTTTCGTGGGAAATTTCCGCAGAAGTTGCCGAAGCTGGCACCGCTAATTTACAAGTTCAGGGCATAGAGCATTTGTCGCGCTACAACCAGGCTTTGGTGCTCAAACAAGGCACTCAAGTACAAGAAGTTTCCCCCGCCCAAGGAGTGGAAATCAGCTTGCAGCGGGGCGCGAATAATGCCGAATTGCATTTAGTACCGCGCAGCGAATTGGCACAACTAAGTCGCGGTTTGCATGGCTTAAAAGCCCGAACTTTAAGCCACGGCGTAGAGTTGCATTTTGCCGTGCCTCTAGCTTTGCAAGGTCAGGACATACATGTAGAATGGCTAGCCTTAGATGGAAGCATTTTGGCGCGTCAAAAAGTTTCTAATTCTCAAGCTGGGAATTTCAGCATGCGATTGCACACTGCGAACCCCGTAAATGGGCTAAGCTTTGTGAGATTGCGTAGCGGTAGTAACTCTATTAGCACAAAAATTATTCACTAGAGCAAAAGTTATTCACTAGTACAAAAATTTTCCAATAAAATTTCAGCCTTATAAAGCTCAAAAACAGTTTTATAGGGCTTTTGCTTATATAAATATTATTTCTAACTAAATTTAAGAGCAAAGATTTCATTGGAGAATATATGTATCGCCCGTCTATTAAGGTTTTGGATTGCACCATCCGCGATGGTGGTTTGATAAATAAGCATCAATTTGACTTTGATTTGGTGCGTCGTGTATATAAAGCCCTGGCTGCTGCAGGCGTGGATTACATGGAAGCTGGTTACAAAAACAGCGATAAGTTATTTAGTCGCGACGAATACGGTGCATGGAAGTTTTGCGATGACGATTTGCTTTTCCGCATGAAAGATGGGGTGGAAAATGGCCCTAAAATTTCTGTGATGGCCGATATTGGCCGTGTGGAAATGGATAACATTAAAAAGCGTGAAGAAAGCCCCTACGATATGGTGCGAGTGGCGACTTATGTGCGCGATATTGATAAATGTATTCATTTGGTAAACCATTTTCATGACTTAGGTTATGAAACAACGATTAATATCATGGCTTCTAGCCGCGATAGCGGGCCCGAATTGGACGAAGCTTTGGATCAAATCGAAAAAGAATCCCGCGCCGATGTGGTTTATATGGTGGATACTTTCGGCTATTACTACCAAGAACAAATTGACGCTTTGGTACAACGCTATCGCAAGTGGATTAAAACCAAAGAATTGGGTTTTCACGGCCATAATAATCAGCAATTAGCATTTTCTAACACCATTCAGTGCATCATGAACGAAGTTAACTACTTAGATGCCACTATTTATGGTATGGGTCGTGGAGCGGGGAACTGTTCCACGGAATTGCTTTTGGGCTTCCTTAAAAATCCCAAATACGATATTCGCCCCATCTTGGATATTTTGGAATCAGACTTTGTGCCCATGCGAGAAAGTGGTGAAATGGAATGGGGTTATATTATCCCTCAAATGATTGTGGGGATCCACAATGCTCACCCCGAAGCGGCGATCCAAATGCGCAAAACTCCCGAAAAGAATCATTTCCGCGCATTTTGGAAAAAAATCACCCACCCCGTGTAGTTTTCCCACGGTCTCCAATCTAAGGTCCCCGAGTGTTTTTACTGTGAAAATCTATATGGATTAGGGTAAAAATGTATCGAGGGGGAGTTACCGAGATGCATCACCTACTACGCCATCGTTGCGTGATGCTTTTCTCAAATAAGCCCACGCTGATATTCCAATTTTTGTGTCGTGGGCTGTAGCCATATTCCACGCGCAAACGGTTGATGGCGGGCAGAATTAGGTGTAAACCCGCATAAATACTACTGCGCAAGTTTTCTGAACCCAAAGTTTCTGTCCACAGCAAAGCTCCATCCGCTCCCACAACCAAGTTTAAAGCGTAAAAAGCCTGCACCCCTGAAAGATTTACGGGCTGTCGCTTTAGTAAAGGAAATTGATATTCAAAATTGGTTATAACTTCATGTTGTCCCACAATTTCCGGAGAACTGTCGTAGGCTCGCAGGGTATTAGCTCCGCCTTGGTATAAATAATCGTAAAAAGCCATCTGCCCAGGTCGCCAGCGCAAAAGCGTAGAACCCACCCAAAGTCCCCATTTACTGGGATAAAATCCTCGCAAATCCCATAAATACTCCTGAAAATCCCCCGCGCCGCCCAAAAATCCCCCAGATTGACTCAAACTCCACTCGCTGTAAACACCTGTTTGCGGATTGTGCTTAGCATCTCGAGAATCATAGATAAATCCAATGCCCACTCGGGGAGTATAGTCGTAGTTTGCGGCGCGCAACCAGGCTAGATCTTCGGTGTGATTCACATATTTAAAGCCGATTTGCCCCCAAAGCAGGCATCTTTTGCTCAAGGGATAGTTTCCGGCGAAATTAGCGTAATAAGAGTCATCGCTAAACTGGCGCAGGGCATCCCAAGAATTAGTTTTGATAAATTCTCCGTCCCAATCCAAGGGCGCATTAGCCAACCATGGCGATTTTCCGTAAAAAGCAAATTCTTTTGATTGCCACCAGGGTTTTACAGAAGTGCGCATTTGTAATTCCAAACGCACCGCTTGTCCGCCAAAATTCAGGGCAGCAAAGGCGGCACCTAGCATCCAACCATCTTGATCGCTTTGCTTTAGAGCTGGCGCAGGCAAATATTTGAAAAGCTCCAAAAAATGATATTGCAAAATCACTCCACCATGGCCATTTGCAGGGCATTGAGTTTTAATTTCCGCAAATATTCCCAAGTCAAACAAAGCATTGACTTCTTGCTGAGCCAAAGTGGAATCGTAAAAAAAGCCATTTTGATGCTTTATATAACGCTGTACCAGGGCTTCTTTGGTGTGCTTTAAGCCCACAAATTCTATGCGCGCCACAGAATCCTGGGGAAAACAATTTTGCCCGCTTGCAAAACTTATGCCCCAAACTAACAGAAAAAACACTAAGTTTCTATAATACACAGTAGAAATTTAGTTTATGCACTTAAAGGTTGTGTAAAATGTTAAAAATATTTGTGATTTTGTGTTTGTGGAGCGGATTATGGGCTGAAGATGTGGTGTTTCCAATGCTCGCAAAAATCATTAATGTCAAAGAAGAGCCTTATTTAGCTAAAGGCGATGGCAAAACCGATGACACCAAAGCAATTCAGCAGGCTTTAAATGATCATCCCAATGGAGATTACATAATTTATCTACCCCAAGGCACCTATTTAATTTCTAACACTTTAAGTTGGCCCACGGGAAAAGACACTTCTGAGGCTTATAGGCGCACTATTTTACAAGGGCAACACAAGCTAAAAACTGTAATTAAATTAAAAGATGGTGCAACAGGTTTTGATAATCCAGAAATTCCCAAAGCTATGCTTTATACCGGTCTTGGGCCTGCGCCCAGATTTCGTAATGCGGTGCGTGATCTTACACTTTTGACGGGAAAAAACAACCCAGGAGTCATAGGCTTACGCTTTAATGCGGCGGTTCAGGGAACTGTTCATAATGTAAATGTAAAATCCGAAGACGGCCACGGGGCTATAGGTATAGATATGTCTTTTGCGCCCTATATTGGCCCTTTATTGGTAAAACATGTGGAAGTTGAAGGCTTTGATAAGGGAATTTTCACTGGTTCTCCCTATAATGGTATGACTTTAGAGCATGTTATTTTAAAAAACCAAAAAGAAGTGGGTTTGTTAAATATTGGCCAAGTGGTAACAGCGCGGGGGTTAACGGTTCGGGGTAATGTGCCGGCCATTCAAAACTATGGGGGAACAGCCAGCTTAACCCTTATTAACAGCAAATTAGAACACGATAGAAGTACCAAAGAAAGGGGACCAGCCATATTAAATGCCCAAGGAGCGGTGCTTTTTGCTCGGCGTATTACGGTGGCGGGTTATAGCGCTTCTATACAGGACGATGATTCCCCTGGGGGTGGCGTTAAGCAACTTGATGTAGGAGAATATGGTTCTCATTCCATATATAGCCTGTGTTCTTCTCCAAATAGCAGCTTAAATTTGCCAGTTTCGGAAACGCCTTTGGTGTATTGGGGCTATGTGGGCAATTGGGTGGCTATTTCTGGGGATTATGGTGGCACTCAAGATGGTGCTGATGCTTCGGATGCTATTCAAAACGCCATTGATAACGGTGCAGAAACTATCTTCTTTAATCCGGGCGGTCGCTATACCATTACCAAAGATGTATATATTCGCAAAAATGTTCGTCGTATTATCGGAGTTGAGGCGCGCATTGATGGCTCAGGAAAGTTTGTGCTCGAAGACGGTATTCCTCCCATTGTGATTTTCGAAAGGTTTGGTTCATTGGGGAGCGGAATTTTTCACAATAGTAAAAGGCGTTTGGTAATTAAAAATTCGCGAGTTCGCGGCTATGAAAGTCGTGAAATGGCGGCAGGAGATCTATTTTTAGAAGATGTGTCCATGGAAGGCCCCATGCGCATCAATTATCAGCAAGTTTGGGCGCGTCAATTGCATTTAAACTGGGATAAAGGTTCGCAAATTGTGAATCACGGGGGAGATTTATGGGTTTTGGGGTTGACCACCACCGATGGACAAAATATTATTCATACTCGCAGTAGGGGTAAAACGGAAATCTTGGGCGCTCATGTGATTGTTGGACCTCGAGCTAAATCTCGTCCTATGTTTATTGCCGATAGCAGTGATATCTCCATCGCTGGGCTAAGGGAATCTGCTCCTAAAGGCAATGCGTATTTCTCTTTGGTGCAAGAGTCGCGTCCAGATCAAACTGTTAGCTTACGGTCTGCAAATATGGCTAAAAACACCGAGGGGGGCTCAATTCTTCCTCTATTTATAGGATATTTGCCCCAAAGAGGTGTGAATCAACCCCCACAGGTTAAAGCTTGTCCGGCGCAGCTTTTGGTTTTACCTAATTGGGCACCGCTTACTGCTCGTGTGCGCGACGATGGTCGTGGGGTGGGGTATTGTACCGTTCCGGTGATATGGAGTAAGGTTAAGGGCGATGGTCGCGTGGCTTTTTCCCACCAGCGTTCGCAAAACACCTGGATTTCTTTTTTCTATCCCGGCACTTATGAGATCGAAATTGAAGCCAATGATGGTGAACTTAAAGGCTTAGATACCGCCAAAATAGTGGTTTGGGATCGCAAAATTAGCACTTTGGATCATAGTGGCGATAATGTTCCCAGCGGAAGAGGTGCAGATTCTTGGGTGAGTTCTGCAAAACCCACCCAAAACTATGGAAAGACCAAAGCCTTGCGCTTATGCGGGGGCGCAACCCCTAGCAAAGCTTATTTTCGCTTTGATTTAAACGCTTTACCTGGCCCCGTAAACGATGCAGCTTTGCAGTTTAAAGCTAAAGCGCGTCCCGATTCTCCTACCTGGAAGGTTTATGGGCTAAAAGAGCAAAAAGAATATGGTAAAGGCAAATTAAATGCTTTATGGGATGAAAACAAAATTAATTGGAACAATGCTCCAGGTTTACAGCAAAATGGGGAAATAGATATTGAATCAACCTTTTATTTAGGGGATTTAACTAAAAACCCCAACCCTAAATTCGGCTATTACTTCAATTCAAGAGCTATGACTAGGTATTTAAAGGGTTTGAAAACTAAAATAGCTACCATAATTTTAAGCAGTGAAGAAAATGGTTGTGATGAAATTGCTACTCGAGAATTAGGTAGAACAGATCCCCCTTCTTTATACCTAAATTACCACGACCCTCATCGTTCCTTGGGAGGCGAGGTTGTTAAAGGCGGTTATAAAATGTCCGCTATCAATGTAGATCCTTTTAAATTAGAGGTGAGTTTTAAGTTATTGGTGGCTAATCCTCAAGTGGTGCGCATCGAAGTGCTAAACAGCAGAGAAGAAAGAATGCTGCTGTTGCAAGATGCTATGATGGAAGGCGATGTGATGAAACCTTACAAGTTTGATGCCCGCTTTATGCCCACAGGAAATTACTTAATAAGAGTGCAAGGAGAAGGTTTTAGTGGTGAAGGACGATTTATATTGTTAAACTAATAAGAGGGGTAGGTAATATGAAGGAAAAAAAATCTAAAATCTTGTTGCTCGAAGATGAAGAAGCTCATGTTTATATGATTAAGCGAGCATTTGCGAGAATTTCACCAGAATTTGAACTGTTTTTAGTAAATAATTTGCATGATGCGCGTCAAGCTTTAGCCGATCATTTGGATTTTGTGGCCGTTATTTTTGATTTAAGACTACCTGATGGGAGAGGTACTGATTTATTAACAGATATTGCAGATTACGAAGCGCCTGCAATTGCAATGACTAGCTATGGCGATGAAAATGAAGCGGTAAAAGCGCTCAAAGAGGGAGCTATGGACTATGTGGCTAAGTCGAAATACGCTTTTAAAGATATGCCTCATATTGTGGGGCGTGCCATTAGAGAGTTTAAGCAAATACAAGAAAATAAGCGAGTAAATGCGGAATTGCATAAATTGCATCAGGCTGTGGAGCAAAGTTCCACAGCTATTGTGATTACCGATGGAGAAGGAGTCATTGATTATGCCAATCAGCGCATGAGCGAAATGACTGGTTACAGTAACGACGAACTTATGGGTAACAATGTGGGAATGTTAGTGATAAAAGAAGCTCCTATTCCCATAGATGATGACGAAGTTGGTTTATGGGAAACTGTTTATTCGGGGAAAACTTGGCGCGGGCTTTTTTATTGCCAACGCAAAGATGGCACATACTATTGGGATCAAAGCACTATTAGTCCAATTCGCGATGAAAATGGCGATATTGTCTTGTATATTTCTTATAAAGAAGATGTTACCGAAGCAATTAAAGCCAAAGAAGAAATGAAGTTAATGGAAGAGCAATTGCGTTTATCGCAAAAAATGCAAACCATCGGGACTTTGGCGGGGGGCATAGCCCATGATTTTAATAATATTTTAACTCCCATATTCGGTTTTGCCCACATGATTCTCAACGGAGTGGAGAAGGATTCCCAAGTGCATTCCGATGCCTCGCACATTATCAAAGCCGCCGAAAGAGCCCGAGACTTGGTGCGCCAAATTTTGGCTTTTGCACGCAAAGGCGAACAAAAGCGTGAGGTGCTCAAATTGAGTGCTGTTGTTAACGATTCCGTAAAAATGTTACAGGCCATGTTGCCTTCTTCTATCAAAATTAACGCCGAAGTTTGCGATCGTTGCCCGCCGATTTTAGGAGATGCCACCCAGTTGCACCAAGTGATTATGAATTTAGGCACCAATGCCTATCAAGCAATAGGCAACAAATTGGGGCAAATTGATATAAGCATTGAGGTGGAACAGGTGGATGCTGAATTTTGTTGCTTACATACGCAAATTTTAGCCCCTGGAAAATATTTGGTGCTCACTATTGCCGACAATGGACCGGGCATACCAGAAGATGTCATAGAAAGAATTTATGAGCCATTTTACACCACTAAACCCGTGGGCGAAGGCACGGGATTGGGGCTTTCGGTGGTGCATGGAATTATGGTGGCTCACGAGGGAGATGTGCTGGTGGAAAGTTCCTCTGAAGGCACAATTTTTAAATTGTATTTCCCAGCGCAGAACCACGAGCTTAGTATGCCTAGTCCAAAAAATAAAATCCTTAAAGGTCAAGGGCAAGTGATTTATGTGGTGGACGATGAAGTTTCTAATCTTAAAATGCAAAGCCGTTTGTTGAGGTATTTGGGTTATAAAGTAATCACCTTTAAAGATGGTATTAAGGCTATGGAGGCATTTAAAAAAAATCCCCAAGGGGTGGATTTGTTAATTACAGATCAGACCATGCCCTATATTACAGGTATGGAGTTAATGGTAGAAATTTTGAAAATTAGACCTGATTTTCCCTTGATTTTACTGAGTGGCTACATTGTAGAAGAATTATCTCAAGATTTGTTAAAATCAAATTCAGTGGCTTTCTTAAATAAGCCCGTTGATTTACCAGAGTTATCTACAACTATATTTAACTTGCTACAAAAAAAAGATCCGTTGCTTTAATGGTTTAAGCGCATTTGTTATATTTATGATGATGTTAGCTAAGATTTTAATCCTTATTTTACCAATGTTTTGGTATTCTTGTGGAATGTTTGTGGATAAGCCCCAAGGGGATTCCTCCTCTTCACGGGTTTTAGAGTTTTCGTCCTCTTCTGCAAAAATAGAGGATAATGGGCGCGTGGAGTGGGATTACAACGATACTTTAAAGCTCCAAGATACTGTGGGTTATAAAGTAAAAAGCGCAGAAGGTGTGCAACGTTACTACTTGGGTAAATTGCGTACAGGGGATCGCATTCGTTTATCTTTGCGAACTGAAAACCTAGATTCCACCGCAGAGTTTCGCATAAAAACAGAATTGGGAAAAGTACAAATGCCTTTTGAAGCCCTTGGCGAAGATTATATGGATTATCACTCAACTTTGGGATCTCAATGGTCTGAAAATAATTTTGGCATTTTAGATTCGGGCTACATATTTTTGGAGCTTAAAGGTCAACGCAAAGCAGATTTGGACTCAGCAACTTTAGATTCGTTGCCTGATTTTTCTGCAGTTGTATATATAGATAGCGCATATTTTGCTTTCACAGGCGGTGAAGATTCTTTAGAATTGGAGCATAATTCTACTTTATTTGGCTTTTTCCGTTTAGATCGCACCGAAGATCTGACTACCATTGGCTTTAAAGGGGATTTAGGCACAAATTTAACTCTGTCCTATCAAGGGCATTTTATGGAATACGGGCGCTTAATAGATGCCAAAAATAAGACCATTGATTCCGCAGAACATCGTTTTAGTCATCAACTATTGCCAACTACGGAAACAGATTGGCAGGTTAAATTAAAACCCGTAATTCCCAGTTATGCCACGGGGAATTACGCTCATTTTAGTTTGCATTTGAGCGTTACGGAGTTATTGGCAGGGGAATACTTTGAAAATCCTGATACTCTTAAAATTATAGGTGATACTTTGCGCGTTGAACGAGCAGGATCTGAGTTTTCTGGTTGGGATGTGCGCCACGATCATTATGTGTATTTAGGCGATTTTGCCAAAAATGATACTCTTTTACTCTATTATGGAACTGAAGGTATTAACGGAGCCACTCGCAGTTTGCGTTTATTAAATGCCAAGGCTAAAGAAGTGCAAAAATTAAGTAGGATTTTGGGTTCTATTTGGACGAATTTTGCTCCCGACACTATTAATATTCCAGAAAAAGGTAAATACTACTTGCATTATAATTCTTTAGGCAAAGAATCTACCCATTGGACAGATGGCGAGTTTAAATTGCGTTTTTATGCCTTAGCGCAACAGTATAATTCCACAAATAAATGGAGTGTCAAGCCTAAAACATTGGAGTTGACTGTGGGGGATACCTTATTTTTAGATAGTTTAAAGGTGAGTTTTGAACCTGAAAAAGTTAGCGGCAATAAGACTGCTTTATTAGCTAGAGAATATCGAGATATTATGGTGGATAGTTTAGATGTTTTTGCTGAAAGTCATAACTTTGCTTTGACTGGTGACCAAATTTCTTCACCTTGGTTAGTGGCTAAAGAGCCAGGTATTGCGGAAATTATGGTGCAATCTGTGGCTGATCCTCTTGCAAATGATGTTTGTGTAGTTACCGTTATCCCTTAATTTCAGCCGAAGAGAACATAATTTAGCCCATTGGCAAATAATTAAAATAAAGGATAATATAGTCGCTGAAAAAATTTATCTTTATATATTATAGTTTTAAAAATGGAAACGAATTTGCATACATTTCATATTCCTGTTATGGGCACTGGTTATACTGCCGATAGTCCTGTTCGAGTAGCACCTTTGGGTTTGTCATCTGTTATTTCTTTAGTAGATGATTTATTGCTCGAACGAATCCGCAAACATTATTCCGCGGAATATAATTTACCTTATGAGCCTATTGGTCGCAATGTAGAAGATGGGCGCGCTAAAAGAATTACCGCTTATTTAAATATGGTAGCCGACATTGTAGATATTCGCATTGCTGAAATTAAAGCATTGCCTTATTTCGAAAACAATGAAAAAAGTAAATATTTCACTCTGTTGCCCGATGATTCGCCACTGAAAAAAGATTGGCAAAGGCTTATACTTATGGATGAAGGCGCAAAAAGAGATGCGGCAGCTAAAGCCTTAGATGAGCGCATTGTGCCTGGTTCCATAGATGTAAATATCATGGTAAAGCTCGATAAAATCAATAGAGATGGGCGCGGTCGTGAGCTCGCCGATGAGTTTTCCGATGCTAAAGCGGCTTTACGGGGTTTTGCGGAGTCTAAACTTAACAGTGCCATAGTTTTTAGTGCAGGTATAAATCAGGGCTTGTACAATTACATGGCTCAATTTAAAGATTTTTATCGCAACACCATGGGTGAAATCCAAAAAAAGATTGTGGTAAAAGTGAGCGATTTTCGCTCTGCCATGATTCAAGGGCGCTTTTTGGCGCGTAAAGGCTTAGAAGTGCATGAATTTCGCATAGAATCATCGCTAAATTGCGGTGGTCATGCTTTCCCAGCCAATGGTACGCTTTTGGCCAGTGTGCTCAAAGAAATTAAAGATAAACGCGATCAACTTATAGATCAATTTAAACCCCAGATCGAAAGATATTACAAGAAAATGGGCTGGGAAATTAATGCTTTGCAAAATATGGAATATCCTTTGCTCAGCGTGCAAGGCGGTTTGGGTAATCACGGTGAAGATTTGCGTATGCGCGAGTTTTTCGGGGTAGAGCGCACGGGTTGGGCTTCGCCATTTTTGTTGGTTCCCGAAGCTACTTCCGTAGATGAAAAAACTCGTCAAATGCTTGCTGATGCCAAAGAAGAAGATTTTTATTTGGCTGATACTTCACCCATGGGGGTTCCCTATAACAATATTCGCGGCAATGGCTCTGAGCTATGGCATAAAAAACTTGCCGATGCAGGAAAGCCAGGTTCTCCTTGTCCTAAAAACTTTTTGATATCTAACATAGAATTTACCAAAGTTCCAATTTGCACCGCTAGCCGAGCATATATGAGGCAGAAATTAGCGCAAATTGATGCTGCAGAAATTTCTGAACAAGAAAAAGAAGAGCAAAGAGCTGCAGTTCATGTTAAAAACTGTATTTGCGATCATTTAGGAAATAGTTCTTTGCTAGAGTTAGGTATAGAAGATGATGCAGAGAAAAATCCCCAAGCTATTTGTCCAGGACCTAATACAGCTTGGTTTGACCGTTTTTACACCCTAGAAGAAATGGTGGATCATATATATGGTCGCTGCGCTTCTTTGGTTCCAGATGTTCGTCCCCACATGTTTGTGAAAGAAATTACCATGAATATGGAATGGCTAACAAAATTGGTGAAGAAATGGCAGGGCAACCTTGATGAATTGAAAGTCATTGAAGTTTCTGCGAAGAACTTAGAAGAGGGTATGCTTTATTGCAATGAAATTGCCAAGGAAAAACCTTATCCTGGTGAAAATCTTGCCAGTATTCCCCAGTGCGTGCAGCGTGAGTTGGCAAATCTTAAAGCATTAATGGCTGAAATGGTAGAAAAGCTCCCCAAATTCGGTATGAGCGAGTTTACAACTAGCTTTTCGGGAGCTTGAGTGGGGTGAAGCCTCAAGCTTTTCAGGCAGTAGTAAGTAGGGGGATGCGACAATCTTATCGGAGAGTAGAAAGCTTGCGGAAAGCCATCTCGATACAATTTCGCCATAAAACACTATTTTACACTTTGGCAAACCCACTCGATGACCGTAGCAATAAAAGCAGTACGCCTGCATAGCCCGACCTCTCTAGGATAGTTCTTCGGAGCGAGCAGGATGTAATGTAAGGCGCATGAAGGTATAATCGCGAATAATACATCTAGTATATTGAGGGATTTTACTCTGAAATGCAAGGAAATAGTACTCCTGCGCAGCCCTATATTTTCAAGAATATTTCTTCGGTGTTAGCGAAATGTAATACAAGTCGTATTTTGAGTGTTATTTTGATCGTAGTGCAACGCAGTAGTGCGCTCGCTAACTCCGAAGAAGAAAAAAAGAGGGCTGTCCAAAGGTAGGGGGGGATTGACGGACAGCCCTCATTTGCTAACAAGGAGTGATGTGTTTGATTATTATGTTAGCGATTTAAGACTTGCTTAGTGAATATATGATTTTTATTTGTGCAGCGTATTAAATAAATTCCTTTGGGGAGAGCAGATAAATCTAAGATACCATGTTCTGTGTTTAAATTTATTCTGTTTCCTAAAATGTCACTAACCATAATTTTTGCATTCTCTGAAACCCCCATGTTAAGAGAGTTGTAACCGCGCAATTTTATGTACAAGTTTTTAGTGTAAGTTTGACCATGGATAACAGTATTCGGAGCTTCAGCACCGCTAAAGCTAAAGTTGTCTATGGAAAGCGTTTCCCAGCGCTCCGCTGGTATGGTGAATTTTAACACCAAATCGCCGTCTTTATTAGCTGTAAATTCACAAGTATAGCTGCTTAAATCTTGATTAAAACTTTTGCTCTCTTTGCAATAGGAACCAACTTCTATTTCTACATTCATGCTCGCACCACCGCGAGATACATAGGCGTCGAAGCTGATGCTATAAGATGTGCCGCTTTTTACTGTTCCTAAATTATTAGTTACCACTCGTTCTTTGTCCCAGGCATTGGCAGAACCGATGTTTACTCCATTGGTGCTTTCATTAGTCATTTGTGCGTTTTCAGCAACCCATTCGCCAGCACCACCAACTGGTTTCGACGATGAACTAGAAGGTCTTGGTGCGGCTACAGAGCTTGAACTTGAACTTGGAGTTGGTGCTGCCACGGAACTTGAACTTGAATTTGGAGCGGGTGCAGTTACGGAACTTGAACTAGAGCTAGGAGTTGGTTGGGTAGAGCCTCCGCATGGTACGGAGATATTACTGTTGTTTTTAGCAAAATCCGTGTAAGAACTGTTGGGTTCTTGTATAGTTATACCCACCACTCCATCATTGATTCGCGCTTGGATGTTGGAAAGGTTCATCCAGTCTTGGTAGTCGTTATTACTAGCTCCGCCCACGCCATAACCATCGTCAGCAATGATTTTTTTTCCACCCATATCTTGACTTGCTTGGGCCCAGGTTACGGTGTTGTTATTATCACTGCGAATGCGAGCTTGGTTTCCTTGGGTACGGCCTCCAGAAGTGAATAAATAATCGACCTTGCTTTTGTCAAAGTTATTGTACCAAGCGGCTAAGTTATTATTGAGCCAAGGAGAAATATCCACGGCTATTTTGGCATTGGGTAAATGTTGTTTGATAGTGTTTACAATGTCGTTAAAATATTTTCCACCCATGTCTTTGTCAGGGATACCGCCACCTTCTTGACTGAAATTACTCATATTATCGCCAGTTACAGAGTATTGTAAGTAGTCAGGTTCTATAAGCCATATAGTGGTTTTGCTAGTTCCGTAGTCACTAGCTACTCCTTGGGCATAGTTTTTGTAACGATTGAGAATCTGACTCCAATTATTGCGAATAAGTTTTGCTCCGCCAGTGCAATGGTTAGGTGTTCCCATATCGCAATCTTTTAAACCTTGGTCTTTGCCGTATTCTGCGATTACATAGGCATAAAAAACTGGGGTGAGGTTGTTAGCTTTGGCAGCTTTAGCCATGGCGCCTTCCCAATATCCGTTATAGGTGTCATTGTCGCCCACCCATATAGCTAGGTGAGAAAGACCTTGACCTGCAAAACTTGTATTCTCTTGAAAAGAGTTGTGCCACATACGGCCGAAATTAAACTTACAATCATCAAAATCAGCCCAAAGTGCTGTGCTTAGCATAAGGCTGATGGTTAAAAAATAAATACCACGCATTTTTACCTCCACGATGGTTACAATCCAAACCCCATCTGTGGTGAATTTAATGATAATCTATACTTTAAAAGAGATAAAAGATACTGCAGTAGGTAAAAAAGTGGAAACAAAAGTAAACAAGAACGGTTGCCCATGACTATACCCTTTCCGCTGAATTCCGTGCATGCATCCACCACAGAACTCGAATATAGTTTTGGGCAACCGTAAATCCCTTACCCATAAGGCCCGACTCGGCTGCTTATCAGCATTTTTTGGCTCAGTGACTCATCACTTGCGCCTCTATTAATTATAATAGCTCAAAAAAAAGCTTATAGCTAATAGTTTTTTATGATTTATAATTCAGTAAGGATTATATTAAAAGGAAATAATCCATGTTGAAATAAATATGAATTATTTTGTAGTTTAAGATTTTAATTAAGGGATACTATGGAGTTTGGGCACGGAATACTGTTGGCTTTAGGCGCATCGTTATTGTGGGGTTCTTATACAGTACCCATGAAGGCATTTAGTAAAATCGATCCTTTGCGCTATTTGGCTTGGATAAGTCCTGGGATTCTGTCGGTTTCTCTGGTAATAGCGTGGCAACAGGGTGTGTGGCCTATAAGTTTGTGGGGTGTTTTCGACGGAGCGTATTGGACCATAGGCGCGATTTTATCGTTTTTAGCCATTCAAAAAGAGGGTTTGTCAGGAGCATCGGCGCGGTGGATGGGAACGGCGATTTTAGTGTCTTTTGTGCTGGGCGTGGTGGTTTTAGGGGAAGAAGTTAATCTTCTGTGGGCTTTGGCCGGACTCGCTTTGCTTTTATTGGGATTATTTTTTGGCACCAAAGATTTTACCGGAGAAAGTGCCAACGCTGCTTTTAGTTTAAGAAAGAGTTGGAGATCCTTGGGGGCAGGGCTGATTTTTGGTTCCTATTATTTACCAGTACATTTTTCAGGTTTGAGTTCTTTGGAGTTTTCTGCATCTTTGGGGGTGGGCATAGCTTTAACTGCTGCGGTGGTGGCATTGGTGGCAAAACCTGCGCCATTGGAAAATTACGGGCAGGGTGTTTTGGCGATAATTGCGGGAGTGGGGTGGAATTTGGCCAGTGTTATGGCCTTATTGGCCATAGATGCTTTAGGTTTAGCGGTGGGTTTTCCCCTAACCCAGTTAGCTTTGTTGGTTTCCATTGCTTGGGGGGTGATTGTTTTTGGCGAAGCTAAGAGTTTTGCTATGCGAGTCTATATAGTTTTAGCGGCTTTGGGGCTTTTGGGTGGGGCTGCATTGTTGGGTTTAGCCAAAAGCTTTATTTAAGAAAAACAACTATTTTTTTGGAGAAGTCCATTAAAACTCCGTTTTTTCTATGTTGATAGTGTTATCAGTTTTCAAAAAAGGAGTTCTTATGTACTTAAATCTTTTAGGCAAGCAATGGTGCTGTGACGAATTTATTGAGTTTTTTAGAGAAGTTGCGGCGGAAAGAGAAATTTATGTAGTAACCTCTGATAACCCAAAAATAACGGAACCAACTTTTAGAGAAAAGCGAGTTAGGGAGGTTGTAATTAGCTGCCCTCCTTATGATGGTAGATATTTTGTGGATAAGTACATTTCACCCAGCGAAATGGTGTTTGCAAAAATGCGTCTTCAAAACGCTTTGGATTCTCCATCAATGGAAGATGTACCCCAGCAAACTAGAGTGTTTAATGCCATTCAAGAAGAATTTGGGGTAAAAGAATATTATAGCATTGAAAATTCTTTAATGCTTAAACTTAACGATATGACTCAGCTGCAAAAGAGGCAGTTGCTGGGTTTTTTGTCCAATTTTGACGATAATTCACCTGAAGTTTTGATAACCATTGATTTAAATCAGGCCCCCAAAGCGCAATTAGATTTGGTAGAGCTTTGGCTCGATATTAGCCGGGCTTCAAATGTTGATGAAGATGATAATGACATAGCAGACGATAGTAACCCCTTGGATTTTAACCTAAACGACGATGAGGAGCCACAATTATGAGTAAACAATTAGCTTTAAAATCTTACCCGCGTCCCTTGCGCATTTTGCACACTTCGGATTGGCATTTGGGGAAAAATTTATTGGGAAAGAAAGATCGCAACCCTGAGTTAGAGCTGTTTTTAGACTGGTTGTTGGAAACTATAACCCAAGAAGAAATTGATTTGTTGATAGTGGCTGGGGATATTTTCGATACTGTGGCTCCCAGTAGCGCTTCGCAAAAGCTTTATTACGACTTTTTGTTGAGAATTCAATCAACAAATTGCAAACAAGTGTTGATAACTGCGGGGAATCACGATTCGCCAGCTTTTATCGATGCTCCCAAAGCGCTTTTAGAGTCTCTAAATGTTAAAGTTGTGTCCCATGTGCGGGAAAGCTTAGCAGAGCAGATTATGGTGGTGCGTGATAAAGAAGATAATCCCACGGCCATAGTGGCGGCGGTGCCGTATTTGCAAGAGCGAAATATTAGCCAGTTTGTGGCGGGAGAAAGCTATGACGATCGCGGTTCAAGGGTTAGTGCTGCAATAAAAAATCATTATCGAGATTTGGCAGATTTGGCTGTGGAAAAACGCCAGGAATTGCAGGGGGATATCCCCTTAATTAGCACGGGTCATTTAGCGATAATGGGTGGATTGCGTACCACCGATGACGAAGTTCTTGACACTTTTATAGGTAAAATTCAAGGTTTATCTCCTAGCATATTTCCCGAGGAGTTTGACTTCGTTTGTTTAGGACATTTTCACATTGCTTCGGGCTTAGGGCAGCGGGCTAACTATAGCGGTACGCCTATTCCCATGGGCTTCGGCGAAGTGGGGCAAGAAAAAGTGGTGAATATCATTGAATTTGGCGAGAAATCCCAGTTGCGGCGGGTAAAAATTCCGGTTTTTCAGAAAATACAAATTGTCCAAGGGGATTTAAATTTTATAAAAAAAGAGTTACAGAAATTAGTGGATCAAAAAGCCGATGTGTGGCTAGAAGTGGTTTACGATGGCGAAGATTATTGCTCTATCTTAACCGATGAAGTTAATAGCATTGTAAAGGATAGCTTAGTGCAAGTGCTGAAAATCACCAACAAGCAGGCGAAACCGGTGCTTCCGGGGAATGAGTTTAAAGGCCAGAAACTGACTGAATTTACCCCTAAAAGCATTTTCGAAGATTTAATGGATAAAAAAGGAGTGAACGCAGAAGATCAAAAGTTACTAATGGGTGCATATTTAGAAATATTGGCAGAAGTACAAGCAGGAGTAGAACAATGAGAGTGCTAAAATTAACCTTAGAGAATATTAACTCTTTAGCTGGAAGGCATGTTATAAACTTTGGGAAAATAGCTGAAAAAGGGGAAAGTGTATTTGCCATCGGCGGTAAAACTGGTTCGGGAAAGACTACTATTTTAGATGCAATATGCTTGGCTTTATACGGCAGAACTCCACGAGTTAGCATAACAAATAGTAACAATGAAGTTATGACTAGGGGAACCCGTGATTGCCTAGCTGAGCTAGAATTTGAAGCTAAAGGAGAAAAATATACCGCTCATTTTAGTCATAGTCGAACTAGAAATATAACGACTTTTAGGCCAGTAAAACGCGTTTTAAGAGATGCCAAAGGACAAGATATCGATTTCAGTGATAAAAAAATCGAGGATATTAGCGGTTTTAGTTTTGAGCAGTTTACCAAGGTAGTTTTGCTACCCCAAGGGAGTTTTGCGGAGTTTTTAAACTCCAAAAAAGAAGATAAAGGCGATCTTTTGGAAAAAATCACCGGTGGAGAGATTTACCGTCAAATTTCTATAATCAGTCAACGGCGTAATAGCGAAGCGGAAAAAGAATTAAAAGATATTGAAAAAGATATAGAGCGCTATAAGGTGCTAAATGATGATGAACTCAAAGCTCTAAAACAAGAAATTAAAAATTTAGAAGCTGAGGAAAAGAAAGCTAAAGGCGAAGAGAGGAAAGTTAATGAGCAGATTATAGTTTTTGATAGTATTTTAAAAAAGCAAGCAGATATTGCCACACTAAAGCAAGATCTTCCTGATCAAGAGAAAGTTTTTAATGAGAAGGATGCACTAGCTAAAAATTTTGCAGTTGAAGTCAAAAAAACCGAAAAGCTGCTTGAAGAAGAAAGAAAAATTTGGACCCAAGTACGAGGTTTGGACAAAGAGATAAAGATTTTCAATGAGCAAGTGCAAAAGCAAAACTCCGAGCAGCAAAATACTCAGACTAACTTAGAAAAAATCCAAAAAGTCAAAACAGAATTAGCTACCCAACAACAGGGTATAATCCAAAATATCGAGAAGAATGAAGCATGGATTAAAGCTAACGGTCATTTAAAAACTTTGCCTCAAGAATTCAGTAAAATTTTTGCAGATTACGACAGCTGCAAAGCCGAAAAGAAAAATTTAGGCGAATGTCAAAATTCCATAAAACAGGCAGAAATTGCGGTGCAGAATGCTACTGAAGCACTGACAAAACATGAAGCGCAAGTTAAGCAAGATGTAGCTAAGCAAAAAGAAATGCAAAAAGCTAAGGAAGATTTGCAAAGTAAAATTGCTCAGCTTTTGCCTGAGGGTGACATTGTATTTTATCGCCAGCGCAAAGAGCAATTGTCAAGCAATATTAATATAGGTCAACGCTTAGCTGACAATCTTAAAGAACAAGAGAATCTAGCCGAAGACCAGAACAAAAACGAAAATCTTTTAGCCACCGCTGAGAAAGCACTTAAAACGCAAAATAAAGAGCAGAAAGCTCTGGAAAAACAAATCGCAGAGCAAAATAAATCAGTAGAATCCTTGCAAGAGGAAGTTCAAAAAGCCCAGCAGTTTAAGACTTTAGAAGAACATCGCAAAAATTTACAACACGGTTCTGAATGCCCCTTGTGCGGTTCTTTAGAGCATCCTTGGGCCGAGGGGCAACCGGAAAAAGAACAAGCAGCGGAGAAGTTAAAGCTTGCGCAGACTCAGTTGGGGGAGCTAAACGAAAAATTAAGCGACTTAAAACGAAATTTAGGGGCCACAGAATCTCAGCTTGCAGCAGCAGAGCAGAAGAAAAAAGAATTGATTGCTAAAGTTAAAGAAACTAGCGTAGAAGGGCAAAAATGGCTCGGAAAGCTAATAGATATTCCCACTGGTTTTAAACTTAGTGTAAAATCAATTGCGAAATTACTAGAAGACTGGGAGCAAGCCCAGAAAAAAAATGACAGCTTATTAATAGAATACGCCGCTTTAGAAAAACAACTAAGCAAAGCCACCACTGACCTGAACAATTTAGAATTGCAAATTTCCCAAGCTAAAGCTACAACAGCTGAGCTAAAAGGGAAAATTGGAACCCATGAAAAAGAGCTTGAAAATCACACTAAAAATGCGCAAACTGCCCAAAACAAATATGATAGTTTAGAAAAGCAAATTAAAAGTACCTTGCAAAAATATCAAGTGGCGAAATTTGCCGAATTGCAAACAAAACTTAAGGAATGGGAAAGCAATCAAGAACTCAAAGGGGAATTGGGACAGCAAAAATCCGACTTAGAGATGAAAATTGCTACTAATAAAACTGAGTTAAAGAGTGCCCAAACTGCGCTAGGTGGAATTAAGACTAGCTTAGACGAATTAAATGTTAAATTGAGCAAATTAAGCGGTGAAAGGCGGGAATTATATGGAGAAAAAGACCCCGGAACTGAAGAAAAGAAATTAATATCCCAGCGAGAAGCATTAAATAACCAACTCAAAGAAGCTGAACAAAGCGTTGCCGAGCTTAGAGACAAATTGGCAACACAGAAACACGATTTAAAGCGACTGGAAAACGAGTTAGTCGCTGAAACCGCTAAAAACACCACGGGGCAAAGTCCATCGGAAGAAAGTTTAGCGGCACTACGCAGCAAAAATGAGGAGCTAGAAGCTAGTATTAAAAATTACAATTTTGAAAGAGGTGCTAAACAAGAAAATCTCAATCAAAATGCGAAAAATTTAAAAGAGCGTCAGGCTAAAGAAAAAGAATATAAAGCCCAAGAAAAAGAATTTGCAAAATGGAATGGACTTTATAAATTAATTGGTCATGGCCAAGGCAACACATTCAGTAATTATGTGCAAACCATAACCTTTGCTCGCTTAGTGGATCAAGCTAACGATTACATTAAGGATATGGGTAAGCGCTACACCATTATTTACGATAGCGATAACGCTGCTTTAGAGGAGAAACCCTCCTTTGATTTAAGCGTTTGCGATCATTTTCAAAATGATGAAATTCGTCCGGTACAAAACCTTTCTGGGGGTGAAAAGTTCATTTTATCCTTGTCTTTGGCATTGGGTTTAGCCTCTTTGGTAGGCGATAATGTGGAGGTTGATACTCTATTTATAGATGAAGGTTTTGGTACTTTAGATGCGGATTATCTGCAAACGGTGATGTCTGCTTTAATGGGTTTAAACGAAAAGGGAAAAACCATCGGTATAATCTCTCATTTAGAAGAACTCAAAAATAGTGTGGGGGTGAATTTGGAAATAGTGCCTGCCATGAGCGGTCTTTCCACTATCACCTGCAACCGAGAGGGAGTGGTTAGCAAAGGTGATGAAAAAACAAAATAATTGGTAAAAAGCCCCATTGTAGGTGTGAAACGCAGGGCTTTTTGCCAAAAAGAAATATTTTTGTAAGTTTCGTAATTCGTTTAATTCAAGAAATAATGACTAATTCGTTTAAAATGGTTTAAACAAAAGGAAGTTTTAGTCAAAGAAAATTATGAAATATAAAGTATATACCGCTCGGAACTATAGAGAAATTTCCCCCATCAGCAAGTTAAATTCCGAGGATTTGCACAATATTGATGTGGTTTCTCATGTTTTACCTTTTAAAACCAATAATTATGTAGTTGATGAACTGATAGACTGGGATAATTTCCGCAATGACCCCATGTTTATCTTTAATTTTCCGCAAAAAGAGATGTTAAGTGCCGAACAGTTCGACTTAATATCTAAAATGGTGCGCGCCAATGCATCGCCTGCAGAAATTAGGGAGCAAGCTAATAAGATTCGCGAACAGCTCAATCCGCATCCCGCTGGCCAAGAACTTAATTTACCAGTGTTTGACGGAGAAACTTTAGATGGTGCTCAGCATAAATATCGCGAAACTATGCTGTTTTTCCCTTCCCAGGGGCAAACTTGCCATGCTTATTGTACATTTTGCTTTAGATGGCCACAATTTACAGGGCAAAGCGATCTGAAATTTGCCATGAATGAAATTGATCTGGTCATAAATTATCTTAAAGCCCACCCCGAAATCACTGATTTATTGCTTACCGGTGGTGATCCCATGGTGATGAATGCTCAAATTTTAGACACTTATATCTCTAGAATTTTAGATGCAAATATCCCTAGTTTACAGACTATTCGCATTGGCACTAAATCTTTGTCTTTTTGGCCTTATCGCTATATAAGTGACCCCGATACCGCAGAAGTCTTAGAACTTTTCCAAAAAATCAGTTCTTCTGATAAAACCCTCAGTATTATGGCGCATTTTAACCATCCCCAAGAGCTTTCTACCCCTGCAGTACGCACTGCTGTGGAAAAGATTTTAGCCACGGGAGCGCAAATTCGCACCCAATCTCCGCTTTTGAATCATATCAACAATCACGGTGATATTTGGGCAGAAATGTGGCGTAAGCAGGTGAAAATGGGAATGATTCCTTACTATATGTTTATTGCTCGCGACACTGGTGCTAAAGAATATTTTGATGTGCCACTGGCTCGCGCCGCCGAAGTTTTTCAACAAGCTTATACCCAAGTGAGCGGCATCGCTCGCACCGTGCGTGGTCCTAGCATGTCTTGCAATCCCGGCAAGGTGCGGGTGGTAGGCACTGCAAAATTAGGTGGTGAAAAGGTTTTTGTGCTGGAATTTATCCAAGGGCGCAACAGTCAGTGGGTGGGCACGCCTTTCTTTGCGAAATACGATCCCCAAGCATCGTGGATTGACGATTTGCAACCCGCTTTTGGGGAAGAAAAGTTCTTTTTTGAAGAAGAGCTTGCAGAAATAATTTCTACAAATGTGGAAAAGCATTGATTTAATCTTATCTAATAAAATCAATTTACTGCCCCAAGCTTTGCTAGCTTGGGGTTTTTTGTTTCCTTTTACTTGCCTAAAAAAAGAGAAATTAGTATGTTCATTTTTAAAATGGAAATATAGGAGTTGCGATGGTAGAAGTTCGCGATTTAACAAAAAACTATGGAAAATTCACTGCCCTACAAAATGTGACTTTTTCCGTGGGCAAAGGGCAAGTGATTGGTTTGCTGGGGCCCAATGGTGCCGGTAAAACCACCACCATGAAAATACTCACTACTTTTATGCCCCAGTGTGCTGGTAGTGCGGTGATTGGTGGAAATGACACCCGGGTTAATCCCATGGAAGTGCGTCGCATGGTGGGCTATTTGCCGGAGTCCAATCCTCTCAATTTAGAGGTTACGGTGCTGGAAGCTTTGCATTTTGTAGCTAAAATTCGGGGCATTGCTCCCAAAGAACGCAGCAAAGCCGTGGCAAAGATTGTGGATATGTGCCGCTTGCAAAGTGTGCAAAAAAAGGTAATAGGCCAGTTATCCAAGGGCTTTAGGCAAAGAGTGGGTTTGGCCCAAGCCATGATTCACGATCCCCAAGTTTTGGTGCTAGATGAACCCACTTCGGGTTTGGATCCCAACCAAATTGCGGATATGCTCAATTTAATCAAAGAACTGGGGCGCGATAAAACCGTGATTCACTCCACCCATATTTTAGCAGAAGCCGAAGACACCTGCGATCGCGTGTTGATACTTTCCCGGGGCGTTTTAGTGGCGGATAGCCATCCGGCCAAGCTGGCCCGCAATGCCCAAGGGCATCAGATGGTGCTACGCATCGAAAACTCCAATCCGGAGATGGCGCAAAAGCTTTCCACCCTGGATTGGGTGCAAAACACCGAGCAATATGGCGATTTGTGGCACTTGTATAGCTCCGAAAAGCGCGATATGGGCAAAGAACTGGCGGAGTTTTGCAGAGTTCAAAATTGGCTGGTCTCGGAATTGGCGTATAAAGAGCCCAATTTGGAACAAGTTTTCGCTCATTTAACCCGTCGAGGTGATGCTCAATGAATCGTATTAGACCTGTGTTAGCTTTAGCGCAGCGGGAACTGCGCAGTTGGTTTATAACCCCAGTGGGTTATGTGTATTTAGTGTTTTTTGTGGCCCTTTCCAACGGCTTGTTTTTTGTACTCAATCGCTTTTTCGATATGGGACAAGTAAGCATGCGCGGTTGGTTTGGCATGTTGCCCTGGGTTTATTTGTTCTTTGTCCCCGCTTTTTCCATGGGGCTATGGAGCGAAGAAAAAGGTCGTGGTACCATCGAGACTTTGCTTACTCTACCGCTGAGTGAGTGGCAGGCGGTTTTGGGTAAGTTCTTGGCTGGGCTGGGCTTTTTAGCGCTTTCTTTAGCTTGTACATTCACCGTTCCTTATACTCTTAGTCAAGTGGGTAATTTGGATTGGGGTGCTACTTTGGCATCGTATTTTGGCGCATTTTTAATGGGCGCAGCTTTTTTGGCGGTGGGTTTGCTGGTTTCTAGCCTTACTCGCAATCAAGTGGTGGCCTTTATTTTATCTATCACCGTGTTGTTTGTGATGATTATGATAGGACATCCCCAAATGATTATGATGTTGAGCACTCATTTTGCTCATCTCAGCTTTTTTAGCGGGGTGGTGCATTGGCTGAGTTGGTCGGGTTTAATCACTCATTTTGGCAATATTAGTCGTGGTGTAATAGATACCCGCGATGTGATTTACAGTGCGGTGGTGGTATTTGTGTTGTTGCATCTCAATGTGCATTTGTTGCGAACCCAGAGGTGGAAATGAGTACTAAGAATTCCTTTTTATGGTGGTTAGTGGGCCTTGTGGCTATGATGATTGTGGCTTATGTATCCGAGTCTTTTTGGCATGGGCGCTTTGATTTTACCCAAGGCAAACAATATACTCTCACCCCTGTAACCAAAGAAATGGTCCAAGAAATTGATGATCAAGTGTCGGTAAGGGCGGTGTTTTCCGAAAACTTGCCTGCGCAGTTTGCCCAGCTTAAAACCCATATCCAAGATATGTTGGTGGAAATAGAAAATGCTTCTAGGGGCAAAATTTCCGTGCGTTTTGAAGATCCCGGCCAAGATAGCACCAAAAGAGCCCATGCGGTTCGCGATGGTATTCAAGAAATCCAAGTTACCGAGCAGGAAAGAGATGGCGCGGTGGCTAAGCGCGGATTTTTTGGCATGGTGATAAGCTATGGCGATAAATCGGAAGTGGTGCCATTAATCCAAAATTTGGAGACTTTTGAGTACGATATGGTGGTGCGCTTGAAAAAGCTCACTGGCGGACGCAAAAAGATCGGTGTAATCGAAGGCACTGGACCCAATCAATCGTTTTTTGTGGACCCCACTGGTGCAGGAGAATATGGTGAACCCAGACAAGGTTTTGCCCAAGCTTACCCCTCGTTGCATGCGGAAATGCAGGTGCTTTACGATGTGCAAGTCTTAGATGCCCACGAACCCATTCCCCCAGATGTGGCCATGATTTTAGTCAGCGCTCCCAAAGATTTGAGCCCCGCTGAGCGCTATCATATAGATCAGTTTTTGATGAGCGGACGCAATGGCTTGTTTTTGGCCCCGGCGGTGCAGTTAAATTTGGCGAATAATTTACAAGCCATGCCCCACAGCCCCGCTTATTTAGAAGATTTGCGCAAATATGGCCTTTCGGTGCAGTCCAATATGATTTTGGACGGTCGTCACGGGGCAGCTTTCTTTGGCGGAAACGATATTTTCGGCACGCCTTACCCTTATTTTCCGGTAATAGCCGAAGATGATTTAAATCGAGATCATGTGATAAGCTCCACCATTGGCTCCATGATTTTGCCCTGGACCCAAAGTGTGCAAGCTGATAGCGCAAATTCCATTAGCCTTTTGGCTACCACGGATCAAGCTTGGAGTGCCAGTGCGCCCTATAATTTGATTCCCCAAGAACAATATATGGCGGTGGCTAAGCAAAAGTTTGATTTGGCGGTGTTGCGTACCGATACTTTATATAGTGCTTTTGACAGTGTTCCCGAAGGTGTGGATACCCATGGTCGCCCCCATTTGTCTAAAGGAACGGCTCCTAGTAATGTTTTAGTAATAGGAAACGAGCTTTTTGCCACAGACTTTTTTGTGCGTTGGTCTTCCCAAGGCATGTTTGGGCAAAATACCGTGGAAAATTTGAATTTTGTGCTTAATGCTTGCGATTTCCTCGCTTTAGATGAAAAATTAATCACCATCCGTTCCCGTGAAGTGGTGCGTCGCCCCATCACCGATGAAGGCTACAAGCAACGCAAAGGGTGGATTGCTTTTAATTTAGTGGCGGTGCCATTGTTATTAGCACTCATTGGGGTGGTGTTTTTACAAAAACGCAAGCGTAGCAGTCGCCGGGGGTCAAAATGAAGTTAATAAATAAACCTTTGCCTATTTTATTGGTGTTGTTGGCGGTTTTAGTGGCTTTGGTGAGCTATAAAAACAGCAGTAAAGAGCAGATGTACAGGGTACTACCAGCCTTAGATGCAGAGTTGATAGCTCAAGTTGAGAAAATCTTGCTCAAAAAAGAAAAAGATGCCTTGATTTTAACCAAAAAAGCAGAACTAGCTTGGCAAGTTAATGAGGGTCCATGGATGGCTAAAAATAGTCGCATGGAGCGCATGCTTTTGGATTTAGCTAATCTTAAAAAAGCCGATGTATTCAGCAAAAGAGAAGACCGTTTGGAGCAATATGGCTTAGATTCTACCGAGCAAGGCTTGGTGGGCTTAGTGCGAGGAACTGACACCACTTGGCTGGCCATTGGCAAAACAGACGCTAATTTTTCGGGAGTTTTCTTTCGTATGAAGGGCGAATCCGAAGTTTATCGCAGCCCTGGAGCCATGTGGATAGATGCCGAAGCGCGCTCGTGGATAGATGGCAAAATATTCGATGTAAATCCTGCTACGGTAAACAAGCTAAGCTATGTTTGGGCTGACGATAGTTCTGCCACTTGGGTTAAAGATGATAGCACCCAAACAAGTCCAGAAAAATGGACGGAAATCAATGGCAAGGTGCTGCACTTAGAAGCAGATGAATTTTGGTCTGAAATCCCTGAACATGATAGTTTAGCTCAGAGCTTAACCGTGCATTTAGAGTCTGGGGATAGCTTGGTGTTAGACATATTGGGCGAAAACAATGGTAAATATGTGGCAAAGCACTCCAACGGTCAAGTGATTGGTTTAAATACTTGGCGCTTGGCAGGAATCAAACCCGCAGAAGAATAAATTTTAAGACAAATAAATGATTTTACCACCGATTTTGCATGATTTCGGTGGTTTTTTGTGCTATTTGCAGCAAAAGTGTGATGTAGCTCACACTTTTTGGGTGAGTGTTAAAAAAAACAACATTTTTGAAATAGCTAAGCTAAATTTAAATAAAAGGAGATGACAAGATAATTGTCGTGACTCAAAAAGGAGTGTGGATTTTATCCAAATAAGCGAGTCACTATACCAAGAAGCGCACCAACTGTGGTGCGCTTCTATTTTTTAGCAAATTTTATTTCTTAAGTTGTTTGCGATCTTGCCATTGGGTGGTGTTAAAAAGTTGCCCTTCGCTTATGCCATATTTTTCGTGCACCCCAATTTGTTTAAATGCTTCTTCAATGCTAATACTTTCATTGATGGCTTGGCTGTAGGTGTTAATTTTAAATGCGGCTTGCTCGGCGCTTTCTTGGAGTAAATCAATGCGAAAGCGATTTACACCACAGCTTCTCAATGAATCATAGAGCCGGAGCATGGATTGGGCTTTGCCCAAAAAAAGCGTGTTGCGGCATTCGGCATCGGATTGTAAAAAATGCTTTTCCCCTTTATGATCTTCCACTTCAACATTATGCTGGCGGCATACGATTTTGCATTGGGGAAAGCTAGATGCCGAAGTGAGCACATTGGCAAAAACGCAGTGTTCAATATGAAAAGTGGGTAAATATTGATGCAGAGCAACTTCAAACCTCGATTTGGGGCTGTTTTTAAGCAGATCGTGGAGTTGTGCTTGATTTAAGTCCCAGGCAGGTAAAATTCTGTCTATGCCGTGATTTAATAGCCATTGCGCGCTTACACTATTGCTGATATTAAAGCTATGGTCGGCAATAAAGCTAGCGTTAAGCATGTTATTTTGCAAAAAGCTTAAGGCTCCCCAGTGTCGCACTAGTACAGCTTGGGGATTGTAGGCAATGATTTGCTTTAAATGCTTGTTTTCACCGCTTTTGTGAATGCGCAGGGTGGCAATGCCTGTTTTATAGCCTAAGTTTTCAATAAGATTTAAGCTAGGTTCTAACGCTTGTCCGTAATCATAGTCCAAAAAGATGGTGTCAATGGGCAAATCAGGCGAGATTTGCTCTAATTGATGGGGTTGGCGTAGCAGTATATTTAATAATGCTTTTTCGGACTTATGTTTGGAGTTTGGGGTATGAAAATCATAAGTTTTAGGGTTAAATGCAGGTTTAGGGTAATTTTTTAGCACTTTTTCTTCTAAAAGTTGCAAAGCTTTTTGCCTTAATTGACGCACCGTTTTTTGTCTTAAAAAAGGCTGGTTTTTTAGCTGGATTTTAATTTCTTGGGCGGCAAAAGGTTGGGAACCCAGCTTTGCTAACTCATCTTTTAGCCATGGTGGGTGTGTGGGATTATGAGCTTTTTGTAATTTTTCTTTGTCAAAAAGCTCCACTTCTGCGGTGGGACTTATAAGACGAAGGCTGAGATGATGTCCCGGTTGCGCGTTTAAAAACACCTGCACGCCCACGGTGCGTTGTAAATTGGTGTTTTCCCAGCTTTGGCGGATGGATTTTTCTAAACTCGGGCTATTGTTGCGCCAAAGTTGTGCGCCTACGCTAATTTTTTTTAGGGGAAAGTTTCGAGCAAATTGCAAAATTAAAAAATTAGGCTTGGCGGTGGAAGCGTGGTAAATCCTACCGCCCAAATCTGGGTGCAATGCTTGCACAAACGCGCAGCCGTCGCCGGCTTGGGGAATCACCGCGGGGTTTTTTACCCAAACTTCGTTGTTTTGGATTTTGTGCACTTTTCCAATGAGTACACCCTGGTGCGCTGAGTTTTTTCCATCTACTAATTTCTGATGATCCACGCCTTGGAGCCAGCCCGAAAAGAAGCCTCGAGAAAATAAAGATTCTAGTTGCTGGTTGCTTTGGCTGGCAGATAAACCGTCGATTTTTTCCCTATATGCCCTAGTGGTGGCAGCGATATATTCGGGGGATTTTAAACGACCTTCGATTTTAAAAGAATGTACCCCAATCTCCATTAATTTGGGCACTAAGTCTAAGGCGCATAAATCTTTGGGAGAAAATAAATATGGAGCTGCAGGGCGGGGATAAAGCACAGAATCTACCCAAATATCATAAGGTAAGCGACAAGATTGAGCGCATTGGCCTCTATTGGCGCTGCGACCGCCGAAGTTTTCGGAAGTTAAGCATTGCCCTGAATATGAAATGCAGAGCGCTCCGTGCACAAAAACTTCTAATTCTATCTCTGTATGCTTCCGTATATGGGCGATTTCGTTTAAATTAAGTTCTCTGGCCAAAACCACCCGTTTAAAGCCTAATTTTTCCACAAATTGCACGGATTCTAGCGAAGAAAGCGTCATTTGGGTGGAGGCGTGGATTTCTTGGTTGGGCGCTATATGCTTTATTAAAATTCCTAAGCCCGGATCTTGGATTATAAAAGCATCTGGACCTAATGAAATAAGATCTTTTAAATATGAGCTTAATTGGCGGATTTCTTGCTCAAATACCAAGACATTCATAGCAAAAAACACCCGAACTTGGCGCAAATGGCAGAATTCTATGATATTTTGCAGTTCATCGCGAGTTAAATCTGGAACTCTTCCCCTAGCATTCCACCCTGGAACTCCCACATAAACAGCATCGCAGCCGTTATGTACAGCTGCGAGACAAGTTTCAAAATCCGCAATGGGAGATAAAAGTTCTGGTGAGTACAAATTATGGAATTATTTTAAGTGAGGTATTTAGCTTATGTAAAACACCTTCTGTGCCACCATCAGAATTTTGCCTCCAACCACCTGCAATAATAACGCCATTGGGAAGTTGCAATGCATCACTTATGGTCACAGCTTCAGTATTGCGAAGGCTTTCTTTTAAAACTAGGTTGCCAGTGGTGCTAAAAAGCCATAAAGCTCCTTTACCAGCTTCGGCTCCAACCATTAATAGATGGTCTTTGCCATTGACTTTTACTGTGCGCAAGCGGTGAGGTGTTCCAGGCCCTTGGGCTTTGCTTTTGCTTATTAAAGAATCATTCTTTATGTCATATAGTATAAGTTGTACTTGATTGTCTATTTTGGTTGCTATAAAAGCAATATCGTCTATTACCTCTATGTCAAAAGCTTTTTCATTATCAGAACCTGTGGAAACTTGTGCGGTAGTGGTGGCAATGTTATCGCTGGAGGTTATTAATAACCAGACTTGGGAAGAATCACTAGCAGTTCTAGTTCCCACACCAACACAATTAGTTCCGGATATTGTTCCTTTAGCCATTTTTGTTTTGGGCAAATAATTTGAATATGTAGCCATTAAGTTGTCATCAATGTTGATATCAACTAGCACAAAGCCTGTGTCAGCATTATTTGTAATTAAACATTCAGTAGTAGGAGTGTTATAACCCGAAAATATTAGTTCGTTATGGGGAGAATAGGAGTTTTGGTAAGAGTGTGTTTCAGAAATATAGTCATAGGTATAAGTCATAGCTATGGTTTTGCTTGTGTAGTCACTGTTGCCAATGGCGGTGAATATACCTGCGGTATTGGTGTCTATATCGGTGAAAACTCTTCCGGCAGCTGCGCCCGTGCCCATAGCCCCGCTAATATCTGGAGAACTAACAGGATTAAATGACAATACTTCTGTAGTGCTGGTATCTATTATGCCAAACAAAGCTTGTTTACCATAGCGGCCTGCTATGGCTATTTCTTGGCGTTCTGCATTGTATTTAAGAGCAAATACTTGTATGCTATCGCTTTTTACATTGGCTTTAATTGCAAAGGGGAAGTTTTGGACACTCGATGAACTAACACTTTCAGAAGAAGAGATTCCTTGACTAGAAGATGACACCTTTGCTGAGGAAGAAAGTGGTGCAATCCATATACCAAGTTTTTCGTAATGGCATATAGTGTCAGTAATATCTATGGCCCATAAGGAGTCTTGAACTACACGGCAATCTGGGTCGTAACAGTCATAATGCCCATCACCATCATTGTCTATGCCATCGGTGCACATTGCTCGACTGCGTTCGTTGTGTGACTCTACTCGGGGATCTGACCCTAAGCAGCTAATCATGCTGAAAACTACGACAATCAGAATAGATAAGCTTAAAATTTTAAGGTTTTTGTGCATTATGCCTCCGTTGATATTAAAAAGATAGACAAAATTCTAAAAAAACTACTATAAAAATGTTTTACTATGTTGTGTAAAGTCTCTTCTTGTATTATTTTGTTACAAGGTAGTAGTTATGGACACAAATAAAAATAATATTAGCGTATTAATTATCGATGATGATCCCGATGATATTATCATACTTTCTCAAGCGCTAAAAAAATCTAAAAACTTAAAGTACAGCATAAGCAGTTCAGGTTCTTTGCACGAAGGGTTAGAAGTTGTAAAAAAAAGAAAATTTGATTTAGTTATTTTGGATTTAAATTTACCGGATTCTAAGGGTTACGATACATTTAAAACTTTTAACGAAAAGCATTTTGGGATTCCTGTGGTGGTAATGACTGGTTTAGGTGATGAAGCCACAGCGGTGGAAGCTATTCGCATGGGAGCTCAAGATTATATAGTTAAAGGATCTTACAATTCTGAACAAACAGCAAAAGCCTTACGCTTTGCCATAGAAAGACATCAGATAATGAGCACCTATATGGGGTATTCTATTAAAGATGAACTTACAGGTTTGTACAATCGACGCGGATTTATGGATTATGCCGAAAAACAGCTCAACTTGGCGTGTAGAGACGATAAGGAATTGATTTTAGTTTATGCCGACTTAGACAATATGAAGCTGGTGAACGATAATTATGGGCACAGTATGGGTGATCAACTTCTTAAAGATGTGGCAGAAATTTTACCCGATGTTTTCCGTAATTCTGATGTTACTGCCCGTATTGGAGGAGATGAGTTTGTGGTTTTAGCAGTGGGTGCTTCCCCAGAATATATGGGAATGATTATAGCTCGTTTGTTAAATAGACTAAAAGATTTTAACAGCACGGGAGAAAGACCTTACGAAATAAGTTTAAGTGTCGGGGTCTCTTCTTTTAATCCTAAAAACCCCATAAGTTTAGATGAATTAATGCATAGAGCGGACCAAGCTATGTATATGGATAAAAAATCTCATAAAAGTTGGCTCAACGACCGCTAAAAATACCATTGGTCGCTTTTGTTTTAGAGAGCTTCAATATTTAATTGTACCAAAGCTATATTTAAGTGGTCTAATAAATATATCGGAGCTTATTATGCTTAAAAAATCAACACAGTTTCAAGGAATAGATGGCCCAGTGGTCATTATTATCATGGATGGTTATGGGTTACCAGCTAATGATTCTGGTAGCGCTATTGCCGCTGCTCAAAAACCTACTTTAGATCGTTTATTTGCCAATTACCCTCATATAAGTCTGCGCGCTCACGGAACGGCGGTGGGAATGCCCTCGGATGAAGATATGGGCAACTCCGAAGTGGGGCACAATGCCATAGGAGCAGGGCAAGTTTACTCCCAAGGGGCTTCTTTGGTGGCAAATTCCATCGAAAAAGGAGAAATTTGGGAACGTGATGCTTGGAAAGAAGTTGTGGCAGGAGCCCAAGATGGTCGTGGGGTCATCCACTTTATGGGATTGTTTTCTGATGGCAATGTACATAGTCATATAGATCATTTGCGAGCTATGGTGGAGCGAGCCAAAAGCGAAGGTGTAAAATCTGTGCGAATCCATGCCTTATTGGATGGTCGCGATGTGCCCGAAACCAGTGCCTTGGATTATGTGGAACCCTTCGAAGTTTATTTGCAAAAAGTTAGCGATGATAGTTTTGACGCTCGCATTGCTTCTGGGGGCGGTCGTATGAATATCACCATGGATCGCTACGATGCCAACTGGAAAATGGTGGAAAAAGGCTGGCACACTCATGTTTTGGGTGAGGGCGATCAATTTGCCAGTGCTTCTGAGGCTATTAAGGCATTGCGCGAAAAATTTCCTGGTACTATAGACCAAGATCTTCCTCCTTTTGTCATTGCCGAAAATGGTAGTCCGGTGGGAAGCATCGAAGATGGCGATGCGGTGGTATTCTTTAACTTCCGCGGAGATCGCGCCATTGAAATCACCCGGGCATTTGAAGAAGACGAATTTGACAAATTTGATCGCGTGCGTCGCCCTCAAGTAACTTATGCAGGTATGTTGCAATACGACGGCGATTTACAGTTGCCCAATCGCTTTTTAGTACCTCCTCCAGCCATAGTTGATACCATGGGAGAATGGCTTTCCAAAGAGGGCATAGAGCAATTTGCTTGTTCAGAAACACAAAAATTTGGACATGTAACATATTTTTGGAATGGAAATCGCAGCGGTAAGTTCCCTGGGGAAACTTATGTGGAATGCCCCAGCGATATTGTGCCTTTTGAACAGCGCCCCTGGATGAAGTCCGCAGAAATCGCCGATGCTTTAATTGACGCTTTAAAAAGCAACAAGTACAAATTTTTGCGCATAAACTTCGCCAATGGCGATATGGTGGGGCATACCGGAAGCTTCCGCGCTGCTACCATGTCCATTGAAGCGGTGGATTTGGCTTTAGCACGCATTTTGCCTGTTATAGACGCTTTAGGTGGCGTTGCTATTATCACTGCGGATCATGGTAATGCCGATGAAATGTATGAGTTAGATAAGAAAAGCCAAGAGCCAGCTCGCAATGATGATGGCAGTTTTAAAGCGAAAACAGCACATACTCTCAATCCTGTGCCTATGATTCTCTACGACAATGTCAGTGGTGGAAAATTGGGGTTAAAACAGCTTGATGGAGCTGGACTTTCCAATATTGCGGCTACTTTGGTAAATTTAATGGGCTATGAAAAACACGAAAAGTGGGATGATAGTTTACTAGAAATCAAGCCTTAAACCAAATATTTTTAAGAGCCACTCACTAAGAGTGGCTTTTTTGATATAAACTACGGATTTTAGTGCTCACTTCAGGCCAGCTTTCAGCATTTAATAGCGAGTTTTTGAAAATACTGCCTCCAAAAGCTATGGCGTTTGCTCCTGCAGCAAAATAATCTTTGGCGTTGTCGGCATTTACCCCTCCGCAAGCAAGAAGAGGAATATGCGCAAAAGGCCCGCGCAGTTCTTTGATATATGCTGGCCCACCCATGGCTCCCACGGGGAATACTTTAACCATGGTTGCGCCGTGGTGATAGGCGTGTTGAACTTCTGTGGGGGTGAGCGCTCCAGGCAAATAGGGAATATTTTGTTTTTGACATAGTTCGGCAATGTTTTCTTGGAAAGCTGGGGAAACTATAAATTCTGCTCCTGCAGTTAGGGCTTGTTTTAAGTCTTTTTCACTACATACGGTTCCTGCACCTATTGTTAATTCTGTGCTATTTTGCTTTAAATTGGCGATTAATTCAGGGGCTTGGGGGGTGTTCATGGTTATTTCAATAAGTTTTAGCTCGGCATTTTGTGAGGCTTTTACTATGTAAGGGATATGCTCAAAAGTGATTCCCCGCAGGATGCCTAAATAAGGGTTTTTGTTAAAAGTATGCAAAAAACTCATAATATTTTACCTTTGTTGCTAAGATTGTTGGTGTAGGATTAAAATTTTATAACATTTTTGTAACGCTAGCAAAAAGTTCATCAAATTGAAATTTGCTATTTTTACAAGAAAGAGAGGTCTTATGGATATGTTAGAAAAGATTGCTGAAGCTAAAGAAAAAAAGTTGCCTAAGCTAGATTTATCTAATTACAAAATTCGCATTTTGCCCCCTCAATTATTTGAACTGGAACATCTGGAAGAGTTGTTTTTGGATAGTAATTTGTTGGTTGAGCTACCAGAAGAGATAGTGGCTCTACGCAATTTGCGTCGCTTAAGCATTAGTGAAAATGATTTGATGATTTTGCCTGAAAATCTAGGTGAGCTCAAAAATTTACGCAGACTTTATTTAGGCTATAATAATTTAAGCGATTTGCCTGAATCTGTGGGTGAGCTTAGTGAAATGTATAAAATGAATGTAGCAGGGAACGACTTATTGGATGTGCCGGAATCTTTAGGGAATCTAAAAAAGATGATAAAGCTTTCTTTGCACGATAATTTGCTCGAAGAAATTCCCAGCTCATTTGGCGATATGACTGCCTTAGAGGAGCTTTTGCTTGATAATAATGAACTCGAAGAAGCGCCTGAGTCTTTGTCCGCCTTAGAAAATTTGCGTGTTTTAGTGCTCTCAGGGAACCTTTTGACAGGATTACCCGAAAAGTTTGGAGCTTTTAAAGTTTTAAAAGAGCTGGTTTTAGATGAAAACTCCATCACAAGTTTGCCAGATTCTTTAGCTGATGTAGAAACATTAAAAGTGCTTTCTATTAGCGCTAACCCTTTAGAAGCATTGCCTCCTAAACTTCAAGAAAGAGCCGATAAAGAAAGCTTGCAAGTAGTTTTAGAAAGCTAAATTTTAGCCGAACTTGGTATGCGCCAGTGAAAAACTAGGCTGGCGATGCCATGTTGAGTTAAAGCTAGTCTGTTTGCTTCTTTGGGTTTGTATTTGTTGAGGGTTAAGGGTAAATAAAGTTGATGTTCCCAACTGGCATTTATATGCAGGAACTTTAGGGGATTCCATGTTATATTTAACGCTGGCGCTAAGCCTAGAGCCCAAAGTCTAATTTTGTCTTTTTCTATTACGGGCGACTCCACTTGTAAATAGCTGATATTTGGAAGTAAGATTTTTGCTTGTACTTTTAAAGCATCGGTGATTTGTGCGTTCCATGCCCAAGAAAAGAATGACCAATTTGCTCCCCAAACTTCTAATTCCTTGGTGGGATGCACAATTAGACGATGGGGGATTAAGGAAAGCCAAAAAGGGCGCAAAAACATTTCTTGATCCAAGCTTATGTTCTTACGGTATTGAGCGGGAACTTTTTCACGATGTTCTTTGAGAAGCGCAGGAGGAATAACTGCGTACAGTTCTAAGGCAAAACCTCCAATAAAAAAAGCATCTCCTATTAACTCTTTGGGTAAGTGATGAAAGGCTGGACCCACGCCGATATTAATTTCCATGGGTACTTCAGTCCTTTTTATAGGTTGTGCCGGAGAAAAAGTGATTGCAAATCCGCAAAAAAAGAGTAAAATAAACTTATAATATTTTGACATAATATAAAAGTAGGATAAATAAGCAGTTTAATAAAAAAATAAGTGTTAGTTTAATCGATTAAACTTGAGGAAGTTTATGAAGAAAATATGGTTTTATTGGGTGATTAAATTGACCCTTTTGGTCTTATTGACAGCAAACTTAGTTTTAGGCGGCTTGGGATGGCTTAGTGTGGCGGGTTTTTTGTTATTAGCAGTTTTAGCTTGGTTTTTTCAAAAAATTCGTGTTGAAGTGGATCAAGTGACAAAAATTTTGACTTCTTTTGCCCAGGGAGATTTGCGACCCAGGCTTAAATATCGTGAAAATAGTGATTGGGAGGAACTTTTTAGAGCGACAAATAGTGTGGCCGCGCATATTACCGAAGTTATGGGTGAAATGAAAGGAGCTAGTCGCAGTTTGAATCTTGCCCTAGATGCCTTTGCTCGCGCTTACGAAGATATGCAGAGTGAATCTTCAAATATTAGAGATTTGGCGCAAAATGTGGCTGCGGCGGCGGAGCAATCCACCACCAGCGTAGAAAACATTAGTGTGCGTACAAATAGTATGAGTGAATCCATGGATTTAGTGAGCGCTGCCATGGAGAAAATGAATGTCGCTACTCATACCATCGAAGAGCGTTGCAAATTTGAAAACACCGTGGTCGGGACTTCTCAACAAGAGATAAATGCCACTAACCAAGCTTTACTGCAGTTGCAAACCTTGGTGAAAAATATTGGAAATATTACCCAAGCCATAGAAGATATTGCCGCCCAAACGAATTTATTGGCTTTAAATGCCACTATTGAGGCTGCATCAGCTGGAGAAGCAGGTAAAGGGTTTGCGGTGGTGGCCAATGAAGTTAAGGTTTTGGCTCGCCAAACTGCGGATTCCACCGGAGATATTACTGCTCAAGTGGAACAAATTCAGCAGGGTTTTGACGAAGTTATGCAAAATATCGTGCAATTAACCGCCACCATCGAAGAAATAGGTAAGTCTTCGGCAGAAACGCTAATAGCCGTTCAAGATCAGCATAGTTTAGTGGCTGATATAAAGGGTAGTGTGGGGCAAGCTGTACATAATGCTGGTAGTATTGCAGTAGGGATAAGTGAAATTGTAAGTGGTTCTCGTAGCACTACCGAAAACATTGCCCAAGTTTCTGTTTCGGCGACCAATACTTCGCAAGAAATAGAAAAAAGCTCAGCACAAATGCAAAGCGTAGCTCAAGCTTCCCAAAGGTTAGAAGATATTGTGGCGGGATTTAAGGCCGAAGCCATACGCATTGTTTTGGAAGGAGAATTACTCACCACTGTAAAGTCTGTGGATAACCAACATGCTAAGCTTTTTGATCTTTTGCATGCTTTAAGTTCTGCTTTGGTAGAAGGCTTGGGGAGTGACAAGATATTGAAAATTATAGATGAACTTGGGGAATATACTCGAGTGCATTTTCGCGACGAAGAGCAGCTTATGGCGCGGGCAAACTTTCCCGATTTAGAAAACCACAAAAAGTTACATAAGATTTTTGAAGATAAAATCGAGGAGGCTAAGGCTAGATATTTGGAAGGGCAAACCATGGTGGCCGCAGATTTAGTAAACTTTTTAACGGATTGGTTGGTGCGCCATATTGGTCGCATCGATCAGAAGTATGTTCCCTATATGCGTCGTGCCGGACTTTCTTAGCTATCTTTAGCTTTTGCTGAGATGGCGGTGAGTTGTGGAAAAAAAACCTTCAAAAATTATTAATTTAGCAGTTTTAGCTCATATAGATGCTGGTAAAACTACTTTATCAGAACGAATTTTATTTGCCGCAGGGGAAATCTCTCATCCCGGAGATGTGCAAGATGGCTTAGCTACTATGGATTATTTGCCGGAAGAAAAAGAAAAGGGCATAACCATAGAAGCGGGGATTTCGCATTTTAAATGGAAAGATATTTGGTTTAATTTTATAGATGCGCCGGGGCATATAGATTTTAGCGCTGAAGTGGATACGGCTCTTGATGCAGTGGATGGCGCTATATTAGTGGTTTCTGCCACGGCAGGAGTGGAAACGCAAACCTTGAGTGCTTGGAATAAATTGCGGGCGCGTCAGATTCCCACGCTGATTTTTATCAATAAATTAGACCATCATCACAGCGATTTAGATGAGACTCTGCTTAATGTAGAGGAGCGCTTAGAATTGAGCCCTTTGCAGTTGAATTTCCCTATTATAGAAAAAGACAATATCATAGCCATGGGCGATGTCTTATCAGCAAAAAGCATAAATCACGATGAGCGAGAGCGAGAAACGGTGATTAAGGATTTACGGGCAGAGGTGTTGACTCGCAGTCGCAGTTTACGCAAAGAGTTGGCCGATGCACTGAGCTTGGTGGATGATGAAATTTTAGCTGCCCAGTTGGAAAACAAAAAAATCGCCACAGAAAAGCTAGTGAAAACTTTGCAAGAAGAGCTTTTGAAGGATTATGTACTCAGTTATAGCGGTTCAGCCAAAGCTAATCGGGGCATTAGGCAGCTTCTTACGGGTGCTTCTCTGCTTTTTAAGCCTAAAAAGATTATTTATAGTGCCACTTTGGGAAAAGTAATTCGGGTGCGCGTTTCTCGAGATTTAGGGGAATATGCGATTTTTAAAAGCTACCATAGCTTAAATTCAGGACAGTTATTACCCGATTTTAAGTTTTATCGCATTCATGCTGAACTTTTAACCCCTGTGCAAAGCGTTGAGGCGGGAGATATTTATGCTTTAACTAGTTCAGAAAAAGATTTCCAGCTGGGCGATATTATTGATTTAAAAGGAAATGTGGTGGCCAATGAGGCGGCGAAATTAGATTATCAAGCTCTTTTACAAACTGACATTGAATGCTTAGATGCAGATGATTGGCCTAAAATTAAAAATGCTTTAGAAGTTGTAAAACGCATGGATCCTTCGCGTGAAGTGAGAGAAAATCCCCATGAAGGAACTTGGTCTTTATTAACTGTGGGCGAGGTGCAGCAAGAGGTGCTTTTATTGCGCTTGCAGAGGATGTTTGGCTGCAAAATCAACGCTAGTAAACCCGAAGTTAGGTATATGGAGCGGATAAAAAACAAGGTGCTTTGTGAAAACTCATTGGAATTAGGGCCTCACAAAGTAGAATTAAGTTTGAATGTTGAAAATAAGCCGGAATTAGAAGGTATTGGCAGCTTTCAGTTGATTTTTAGAGATAGTAGCCTTAATGCTGAGCAGATTTTAGCCGTGGATAGTGTTTTTAACTCTGCAATAAAAGATTTTTGCGCGGAAGGAGTTTTGGGTAAGGGTGAATTAAGTGGGATTTCTGTAACATTAAGAGAATTCATTTGCTCAAAAGATGTTCCTTCGGGACTTTTAAAAAGAGCTTTTTACGATGCATTGCGTTTGGGAATAAATAAAGAAAATATAGAGGTTTTTGAACCGTTTATGAATTTAGAAGTGCAAATTCCTCCAGAATATGCGGGAAATATCTTGGGAGATTTGGAGTCAAAAGGAGCTAAAATCGAGAAATTGGGCGGAGAAGCGCAATTATTTAAAATATTTGCCATTGTGCCCTTGAAAAATGTATTTGGTTATTCTACAATTGGACGCTCAATTTCGAAGGGTACTGCTTCCTATGCTCTTCGATATAACGGTTACCATAAAATGATGTAATTTTGTGGACTGGCAGAAGCACTTAATACCAAGAGGTATAAAAATGGCGAAGGAAAAATTTGAGCGGACATTACCGCATGTTAACATTGGAACTATTGGTCATGTGGACCATGGTAAAACTACTTTAACTGCTGCTATTAGCACGACTTTAGCTACTAAAGGTTTTGCTGATGCACGCAAATATGATGAAATAGATAATGCTCCCGAAGAAAAAACTCGTGGCATTACTATTAATACATCACACTTAGAATACACCACAGAAAACAGACACTATGCTCATGTGGATTGCCCAGGTCACGCTGACTATGTTAA
>LSQX01149407.1_pt3 | contig 43491 bp, 47 predicted proteins | sample 654561 | NCBI WGS metagenome assembly LSQX01 (sample SAMN04489861, study PRJNA283612) | anaerobic digester metagenome | isolation source: 4 biogas reactors fed with cattle manure at either 37C or 55C with and... | place: Denmark: Kongens Lyngby | collected 2014 | reverse complement strand
GGGGTTGGTGCTGGGAGTTAAGGAAGAAGGGCGATCCGCAAAGGCATGCGGGCGTTGACCCAGCTTCCGTGGAGACCCAAGCTGGTGGTTATATCTATAGCTACTACTTGGGATTGAACCTGTATCGCGGCGAAATAGCTGTGTACAGTGTAGCCTGCCTTGAGTGGTGTTGGCGGATTATGGATCATGTTTTTGAGCAAGAGGGCCCATTGTTCAGAAACTATTGCCATATGAAACCAACGCTGCAAAAGAGGCTAGAAATTGGTGAAGCTGTCAGGGAAAGCCTCTAGACTGCCCATAAGATACATTGGGGATTATAGTGTGGTCTAAGTGGTGATCCAGTTTTATCGATGGCGACACGATAGGACGGGGTTTAAAGGGAAACCGCTTCTTCGGCGACGGGAAGTACCCTGTCGGGAAATCCTACTGGACCTTAAGCCGCAAAGTCTACTCAATGTATTACCACCGGCTCCAATATAGTTAGTATTGGAGTGTTTGGCGCTTGTCAAAAGATGATAGTGATGTAAACAGTAATAATAACAACAGAAACTCCAAAAACCATAAAAACGGAAAAAACGGAAGGAAAAGTAACAGAAAAACCAATCTTTGGTCTGTTAAAGTATTTATTTTAACATTTGTTATTGCATGTGTATTCAGCTTTGTTTCCGAAGCTACAATTCGAAATCTGAATAGTTTGCTATTGGCTGTCATCACTCTTTTTGTTATTATATTTATCGGTATAGTTTTTGACATAATAGGTATTGCCGTGACATCGGCTGAGGAAACTCCATTTATATCCATGGCTTCTAAAAAAATCCATGGCGCAAAGGAAGCCATACATCTGTTGAGAAATGCTGATCAGGTCAGCAGCTTTTGCAATGACGTTGTTGGGGATATTTGCGGCATTGTAAGCGGTGCTGCAGGAAGCGTTTTTATTATGAAATCGGCCCTTGCTCAGTCTTTGTTATTTGAGGAAAGCCTGTTGAGCATAATAATAAGTAGTTTGATTGCTGCCTTAACGGTGGGTGGTAAGGCTATAGGAAAATCGATTGCCATAAACAAATCCCATGAGGTGGTTTACTATACAGCGATATTTCTGTCATTATTTCGGTGTAAAAATAGAAATGCTAAAAACAAAAAATAAAACAGATGGTATACGGCATTATTGAAAGCGAGCGAGTATCAGATGTACAAGTATGGAATACTGGATTCGATTCATTCGCCTGAAGATTTGAAATATCTTAATACTGACGAGCTAAGACAATTATCCCAGGATATAAGGCGTTTTTTGCTGGATAACGTGTCCAAAACAGGGGGCCATTTGGCATCCAACCTCGGAGTTGTTGAGCTCACATTGGCGCTGCACTATGTTTTCAACAGCCCTTTTGATAAGATAATATGGGATGTCGGGCATCAATCCTATGTACATAAAATATTGACCGGCAGGAAGGAACTGTTCGGTACGCTAAGGCGTTATAACGGAATAAGCGGATTTCCCAATCCGAATGAAAGCATTCATGATATTTTCAAAACCGGGCACAGCAGTACTTCAATATCCGTTGCCCTGGGGATAGCCAGGGCCAGAGATTTGAAGAACGAGAAGTATAATGTAATTGCCGTCATTGGCGATGGCGCATTGACCGGAGGGATGGCCTTCGAAGCTCTGAATGACACCGGCCAATCCAAGACAAATATTATGGTGATTCTAAACGACAACCAAATGTCAATTTCGCAGAATGTAGGCGCCATTGCTGCTTATCTTTCCAAATTGAGATCCAATCCCGGATATACAAAGCTTAAGAAGGAGATGGACTCGGTTTTACGCAGGATACCCCGTGTTGGTGCCTATTTTGCCGATATGGTGGAGAAGTTCAAGAATAGCTTTAAATATCTTGTTATATCTGGGATGCTGTTTGAGCAAATGGGCTTTACCTATATAGGGCCCATTGACGGCCATAATATATCGGCCTTGATCGATGTTATGAACCGGGCTACCATGATCGGAGGGCCCGTTCTTATACACGTTGTTACGAAAAAGGGGAAGGATTATTTTTTTGCCGAGCAAAACCCGGAGCTATTCCATGGGGTTCCGCCCTTTAATGTTGAAACCGGTGAGATCTGTGAGGAAGGTGGAGAAACGTACTCGGCTGTTTTTGGGAAACACCTGGTTGAGATGGCTGAAAGGGACTCACGGATTGTAGCCATAACTGCGGCTATGCCGGACGGCACAGGCCTCATGGAGTTTAAAAAGCGATTCCCCGACCGCTTTTTTGATGTTGGTATAGCAGAGCAGCATGCGGTTACCATGGCAGCCGGTATGGCAGCCAGTGGATTCCGCCCCTACGTTGCCATTTATTCCACATTTTTGCAGCGAGCATACGATCAAATACTGCATGATGTGTGCATACAGAACCTACCTGTTGTGTTGGCTGTTGACAGAGCGGGTATCGTCGGTGAAGATGGTGAAACCCATCAAGGGATATTTGATATTAACTTCTTACGCCATATTCCCAATATAACATTGCTGGCCCCCAAGAACACTGAAGAACTCAAACAGATGCTGGATTATTCACTAACTTTGGAAGGGCCGGTGGCCATACGCTATCCTAAAGGGAATGTAGGAGTGGACAGCACTTTTGCAAGGGCCCCAATGAACAGCTTAAAATGGGAGATCATCATTGAGGGTACCGATTGCTGCATTATTAGCTTTGGCAGGATGCTCAATACAGCGGTCAGGACCGCCCGTATGTTGAGCAAAGAGGGGCTCGAGGCCTGTGTAGTGAATGCCAGGGTATTAAAGCCTCTGGATCAGTCCTTGTTGCACGATTTGTCCACCCGGATTAACAGGTGGATTACTTTGGAGGATAACATTATTCAGGGAGGTTTTGGAAGCAGCATAACCGAGTTTGTCATGTCCTGCCGCCTTCCCGTTACGGTATTAAATTTAGGGATAAATGATTCATTCATACCCCATGGTTCGGTGGATCGAATAATAAAAGAACTCAAGCTTGATCCTCCAAGCGTGGCTTTTGCCATAAAAAAGTTTTTATGTGATTTTGTAAAGGAAAGTTATGTCAGCTACTAAGAAGGAAAGATTGGATGTTATACTGGTCAAGAAAAAGCTGATTGAAAGCAGAGAAAAAGCAAAGGCAGCGATACTGGCCGGGCTTGTGTTTGTGGACGGCAAAAAGATTGATAAACCAGGCTTTTTCGTAAGGCCGGATGAGGAAATAGTTGTAAAAAGCTCTCCCGTCCCATATGTCAGCCGCGGTGGACTCAAACTAGAAAAGGCCCTTAAGGTGTTTGACGTCCCGGTAAAGGATAGGGTTTTTGTGGATGTGGGAGCTTCCACCGGAGGCTTTACCCACTGCCTCTTAAATCATGGTGCCCGGAAAGTCTATGCAATAGATGTGGGGTACGGCCAGCTGGCATGGAACTTAAGGCAGGATAATCGGGTGGTTGTCATGGAACGCACCAACATACGCCATGTGGACCCCAAAGCATTTACGGAAAAGATTGAGGGCGCCGTGATAGATGTTTCCTTTATTTCATTAAAATTGGTGCTTCCGGTGGTAAAGTCCATAGTTGCGGAAAAGAGCGATATCATTGCTCTTGTTAAACCCCAGTTTGAAGCCGGCAGAGACAAGGTAGGGCGTAAGGGAGTTGTTCGGGATCCCGCAGTTCATAAGGAAGTGCTTATGAACTTCTTCCAGCTATGCCAGGAGCTTGGGCTTATCCTGAAAGGTGTCACTCATTCACCGATAACCGGGCCGGAAGGTAATATTGAGTTTTTGACTCACATTTATAAAAGCAGCAGGCCCGAACCACCGTGTATAACCGGGCAGAATCTTGACTATGTAGTAGAACTGGCCCATGTCGAACTACTGCATGATAAATAAGGAGGGGCTGAGTGAAGAAGATCGGAATAATGCCAAATCTTTCAAAAGATCTCGGGGGAATTCAGACCCGGCTCATCATAGAAAAGGTGCGGGCTAGGGGTTTTGAACCGTTTGTCATGCCCGAAATATACGATATTGTGGGTTCGGGAAGCATCGCTGAGGGCTGTGATTTTTTTAGACAATGCGATGTGCTGTTTGTTTTGGGAGGCGATGGCACCCTGCTGAATGCCGCCCGGCAAGCCTGTAGATTTGAGATACCCATCCTGGGGATCAATATGGGGCGGCTCGGCTTCCTGACGGAAATAGAGATCTCTGATATTGACCATGCTTTGGACTCATTGATGTCCAATAATTTTTACGTGGAAAGGCGTATGATGCTGAAAGCCAGCATAGTTAAGGAGAATAATGCCCCTATTGAATTGACTGCCTTGAATGAAATTGCTATTGCAAAGGCATCCTTTGCCAGAATAATTCATCTTAGAGTGTATATAAACGATGAATTTGTTAACTGTTATCCTGCAGATGGTATTTTGGTATCAAGCCCTACCGGTTCCACCGCCTATTCCCTTTCGGCGGGTGGGCCCATAATCAATCCCAGTATGAGCTGTATTCTGCTCACTCCTATATGTCCCCATGCATTGAATGCAAGACCAATTATAACCCATCCGAACGATCTGATACGAATTCTTATCGATGATAAAACCCGGGATATTTTTCTCACCATAGACGGACAGGAGGGGGTGCCTGTCAAAAAGGATGATATAATACATATCGGAAGAGCCGATGTTGAAACAAAGCTTGTCCGGATATGGAAACGCAGCTTTTTTAACGTGCTCAGGGAAAAACTGACTGAAAGGCCGCTGGATATAGATGGAATAGAAGGAGGTTGTTCCTAGAATGAAAATGTATCGCCATAGCCAGATATTGAAAATTATCGAGGAAAAGGATATTGAGACACAGGAAGAGCTGGCACAGGAGCTTAGAAACCATGGTTTTGATGTGACCCAGGCTACGGTTTCAAGGGATATCAAGGAGCTGCGTCTTATCAAGGTATTAACCCCTTCCGGAACTTATAAATACGCAGCCATGGATAACAAGGCTGATGCAAAAAACTGGGACAAGCTGATACGCGTATTTGCTGAATCGGTTACTTCCATGGATTATGCTAACAATTTAATTGTTGTAAAAACCCTTTCAGGCAATGCTCAGGCCGCAGCCGCTGCCATAGATGCCCTGAACTGGCCTGAAATACTGGGGTGTGTTGCCGGCGATGATACCATTCTGGTGGTGGTAAGGGATAGCAGCACTGCCTTGAACATTATCGAGCGCTTTAATAAGCTGATCAAATAGGCTTGATTTTCTATGCGGGTGGAGGTGTGACTCCATGCTCAGCTATTTATCTATTCATAATCTTGCCCTGATCGATAACCTTACAATCGAATTCGGGGACGGGCTTAACATACTGACCGGAGAAACGGGAGCGGGGAAATCAATTATAATTGATGCTGTAGGATTGATATTGGGGGAACGGGCGGATAGGGAGATGATACAGACCGGCAAGGATCTGGCAACGATCGAAGGGATGTTTTATCTGAAAAAACCCGAGAAGATAGTTCCAATATTGGAAAGATACGGCATAACCGTTCAGGAGGATGGAAGCCTTTTGCTTACACGGCAGCTGTCTCGCAGCGGCAGAAGTATATGCCGGGTAAACGGACAGGCGGTAACCCTATCGGTGCTGAAGGAAATTGGGCAGCAGCTGGTTGATATCCACGGCCAGCACCAGCACCAATCTCTTTTAAATCCTGAATATCACATTGAAATTCTGGATCGATTGGGTGGGCAAGGGGTAGCTGAATTTAAACAAAGGGTAGGTGTCCTGTATACCAAATGGAAATCCATACTGAATGAGATGGATGTGATATCCAGGTCCGAAAGGGATAGTGAGAGAATGAAGGATCTCCTGTCCTACCAGATAAACGAGATCGAAAACGCCAGGCTCAAGCCGGGGGAAGATGATGAGCTGGTGCAGGAACGAACGCTGCTGCAAAATTCAGAAAAAATAAATCAGATTATAAACGAAGCGTATGATGTCTTATATTCGGGCAGCGGAAGGGGAATGGCCGTATTTGACCAAATTGCCGTTGTAAAGGAGCGTTTGTCTCAGATCATCGGTTTAAATGATATGTTTGCAGAGATATCACGGGAAATTGACAATATATATTACCAAATTGAAGATGTTATAGATAAGATCAGAGCCTGCAGGGACGGCTTTGATTATAATCCCGACAGATTGGATGAGATTGAAAGCAGGTTATCGTTGATAAATTCATTGAAGAGGAAGTACGGGGATACAATTGAGGAAATACTGGAACTAAAGGAAAGGTTAAAGAATGAACTGCTGTCCATCGAAACCCGGCAGGATCGGCTTGAAGAATTAGCCAGGCAGGAAAAGAAGGTTTACAGTGAATTGGTTGAAGCTTGCATCCAGCTATCGCACAAAAGAAGGGCCACGGCCAGGATGTTTGAGCAGCGTGTGGTTGAGCAATTGAGCCAATTGGGGATGGAAAAGACCCTGTTTGAAGTATCCATATCGACTCCCGACGAGGGAACCGATTATGCCTCCTTTATAACATCCCAGGGTTTTGATAAGGTCGAGTTTACCATATCACCAAATCCCGGTGAGCCTTTAAAACCCCTGGCAAAGATTATATCCGGAGGTGAAATGTCAAGAGTGATGCTGGCTTTTAAGACCGTTCTTGCCGGTATTGACGATATACCTGTCTTGATCTTCGACGAAATTGATACGGGCATAAGCGGTAGGATAGCCAGTGTTGTCGGAGAAAAGATGAGTTCCTTATCCCATTCCCATCAGGTTGTTTGCGTCACCCATCTTCCGCAGATTGCGGTCATGGCCGATATTCATTACAAGATAGAAAAGCAAATAGAAGAAGGTCATACCCGTACGATGGTATATTTGCTGGATGAAAAAGGACGCCGGAATGAGATTGCCAAGCTGATCGGGGGAGCCGAGATCAGCCAGATAGGATTGGAGCATGCTCAGGAACTGATCGAGTCGGCAAGGGAAATAAAGGAAGCTATCAATTAATGATAAACTGTCAAAAAGGGGTAAATGCCCTCTCTTTTTTTGCCTTTTTTGCACTGAATTAGCATGAATAAGTCGGAATTTTTGGGGTTAATTTAAGTTGTGAATAATAAATAAATGAACAGGAGACAGGCAGCATGGAAAAAAACAGAGCAAAAAAGGCATTGGGCATTCTATTGGCTGTTATATTCTTGTTGGTCAATTATTCACCGTTCATTCGGAACATTAAAGATATTCCCTCGGAATTGCAGATATTTGAAGGAGACATCCACATATTGAATTTTGGTCTGCCGTTTATAGTAAAAATTGAAGGGGATAATGTGGATGCCTTGAAATTTAACGGCAGCTCATTAAAGGATCAGGCTAACTTCAACATGAAGGAGCCATTGACCATACAGACGGTAAATATAGGAAGTGCGGAGCTTGTTTTTAAGCTTTTTGGCATATTACCGATAAAACAGATGAAAATAGAGGTGCAGCCTGTCAAAAAGATATTTCCGGGGGGCAATTCCATCGGCGTGTCCCTATACACCCAGGGAGCATTGGTTGTGGGCATATCAGAAGTAATGGATCCTGAAGGATTCATCCACTATCCTGCCGGTGAAGCCGGTCTAAGGCCTGGTGATGTTATCGAAAGGGTAAACGGAGTTTACGTAGAGAATGCCGAGCATCTTTCGGAACTTGTCAATCAATTGAAAGATAATGGGGTTGAACTGGACGTGCGAAGGGGGAATATTATTTTTAAGACCCACATAAATCCGGCGATAGATCACCATGATAACAAGTATAGATTGGGCATATGGGTTCGTGACAGTACGGCCGGGGTTGGTACTTTAACCTTTTACGATCCCGAGAACGGATGTTTTGGAGCTCTTGGCCATGCTATTACCGATCTGGATACCGGCACTTTATTGTCAGTAAAAAATGGCGAAATAATGGAATCCAAAATCATTGATATCAAGCAGGGAAAGCGGGGGGAACCGGGAGAACTGAAGGGGGTTTTTTCAGGGAAACAAAAACTGATAGGCAGCATATTAAGGAATACCCAATATGGTATATACGGTAAGATGTACAAGCCGTTGCCCAGCTTTTATTATGACGAACCCCTGCCTATTTGCTACCAGCATGACGTCCGCCCCGGGAAAGCCAGCATATTGACAACGGTGGATGACCGGGGGATAAGGGAATTCGATGTACAGATAAAGAAAATAAATTACCAGCAGCGGCCAAACTCAAAGGGAATGGTGATTGAGATAACCGATCCAGAATTGCTGGAACTTACTGGGGGTATAGTACAGGGTATGAGCGGAAGTCCCATCATACAAAACGGAAGAATTGTGGGAGCCATAACCCACGTGTTTGTAAATGATCCAAAAAAGGGATACGGTATTTTCATAGAGTGGATGCTGGAAGAAAGCAAAAAAATAATAGGCTGACGCCCTGCATCAAAAATAGTGTTAAAGCGACAATCCTTTTATTTTCGCCAAGAAGGGATATTTGAACCAGTGTCGAATAGAAAACAAATAAAAGAAAGCAATAATATGTATTTTTTTATTGTTGAGGGGGGAACATGATAATGCAAAACAGGATAAGGGTGTTAATTGCAGACGATAATAAGGATTTCTGCGATATCGTCCGCAGATATTTGGAAAAGCAGGATGATATGGAGGTCATAGGCATTGCCAGCGACGGCATTGAAGCGCTGGAGATGATTATTAACATTCAGCCGGAGGTAGTTATTCTGGACATCATAATGCCCCATATTGATGGTTTGGGCGTATTGGAAAGACTAAGGAACAGTAAAATTGAAAAAATGCCTAAGATAATAATACTGTCCGCTGTTGGGCAGGACAAGATTACCCAAAGAGCGATTGCCCTGGGAGCTGATTACTACTTCGTAAAACCCTTTGATATGGAGGTTTTTGTAAAGAGGATAAGAGAATTGACCTTTGGGGTTGTTGCGGATATAGAGCCACCTGTATTTGCGGTTAATCAAGCATCCCAAACATTTGCTGCTTCCCCCGTTAAAGCTGGTTATAGCAACCGTTCTTCCCTTGAATCAGATATAACGAATATAATTCATGAGATTGGGGTGCCGGCTCATATTAAAGGTTATCACTATCTGAGAGAGGCAATACTTATGGTTATAAACAACATGGATTTGCTGGGCGGCATTACAAAGGAATTATATCCTATGATAGCAGAAAAGTTTAATACCACTCCCAGCAGGGTGGAAAGGGCAATTCGCCATGCCATAGAAGTGGCATGGAATCGGGGCCGGATAGAAACAATTAACAAGATCTTCGGCTATACAATTCATGATGAAAAGGGGAAACCCACCAATGGAGAATTTATCGCCATGATAGCGGATCGGCTGCGGCTCAAGGCGCAATCCGCCCGTCAATTCTGATTTAAAACAACAGCCTATAACGGGCTGTTTTTTTATGTATATTTAATGTGGCAATGTAAACCATAAATAAAGGGAAGAATGGATTTTGCTTTTGATAGGTGTAAACGTGACGAGGATGTCTGAAAAATGATAAAAGGACGTGCCAAAAAGGACAAAAGGACAAAAGAGCTTATAAAGCGGCTGATGCCCGGAGATATAGCGGTGATACTGCATCAGGACTTGGATGAAGTGGCAGCCGTACATCTCGTGGAGAGGAAGGTAAAGGCGGTGGTAAACGGGGCTCAGTCGATAAGCGGGAAATATCCGAATTACGGTCCGAAAATACTTTCGGATGCTGGCATCCCGATTGTCGATAATATCGGGGAAGAAGCTTTCAATTGTATAAAGGAGAATGATTATCTGGAGATTGATGAAAATGGTCTACGGGCAAACAATAAATTTATCTGCCGTATTAAGTTTTTGGACAAAAATCAAATTGAGGAGAAGATGGCAGATGCCAGAGAGAATATATGGGAGGTATTGAGGGATTTTATCGATAATACACTGAATTATGCGGCCAGAGAAAAGGACATCGTTATTTCCCCCGTTATGCTGCCTCCCATAAGGACAAGGATGGAAAAAAGACACGTATTGATAGTGGTCAGGGGCAGGAACTACCTGGAGGATTTAAAAGCCATCCGCTCGTACATAGAAGAGGTTCGCCCGGTGATAATTGGAGTGGATGGTGGGGGAGATGCCCTGCTTGAATTCGGCTACAGGCCCAATTTGATTATAGGAGACATGGACAGCGTAAGCGATGAGTGCCTGAAAAGCTGCGATGAGATCGTCGTACATGCTTATCCCGACGGGCGATGCCCGGGGATGGAGCGGATCAGGAAGATGGGGTTGAAGGCCGTTGAATTTCCCTTTGCAGGTACAAGCGAGGATGTTGCTCTTATATTGGCATATGAAAACAAAGCCGAGCTGATCGTAACAGTTGGCAGCCACACCAGCATGGTTGATTTTTTGGAAAAGGGGCGTAAAGGCATGGCCAGTACCCTCCTTGTTAGGATGAAGGTCGGCTACAAAATCGTTGATGCCAAAGGGGTAAGCGAACTCTATAAAAATCGCATTCAGCCGAGCTATATAGCTGCCCTTTTTGTTTCTGCCATGTTCCCCATACTTCTGGTAGCCCGGATGTCACCACAGATTCAAGAGCTGTATCGTCTGCTGGCGCTGAGGATAAAACTACTGCTTGGATTTTAGGTGGTGAATATGCTGCATATGAAATACTACATCATACTCCTAATCGGAATATTCCTTTCCCTGGGCCTTGGGATTTTAATCGGAGTAACCCTGGAGAATAAGGATGTGTTGGAAAAGCAGCAAATACTGATTACGCGTCAAATAGAGAGTGAATTCTCGGCTTTGCGGAAGGAAGCCGATATGCTCAAAACCAGCCTGGAAGCTATTGAAAAAGAAAAGGAACAGGCTGATTCAATGTGCAATTATTTGTTTTCCAGGTTAACTGAAAACAGGTTAATGGGAATTAGTATTTCCATGATATGCATGGGTGCCGATGATGCCTGCTATGAACTGGAAGAGTTTCTGCGGCTGGCAGGCGCTTCCATTGAATCCGGTATTATAATTTGGCCCGAGCTGTTTAGGCGGAGGGTGGATGTGACTGCCGTATCCGAAGCTTTTAATGAGGAGACGAAAGAGCCGGACAGGCTTTATGGTTTAATAGCCGAGGAGCTTGTATTCAGTATTGCGGACGGCTGTGCAACTCCGCTGATGAACCGGATTGAAGAAATGCATCTTATCAGCATCATAAATGATTTCACCGAATCCGGCGGCATTGATGTTATTGTATTGTTGGGAAACGGTCGGGATAATGAATCTCAGATGAATGGGGATCAATATTTTGATATAGCCCTTATACAGGCCGCGAATAGTCTTGGTTTGCAAGTCATAGCCGTGGAACCGGCCTCAATAGGCAGAAGTGCCATTCCGGAATACAGGAATATGGGCATTTTTACAGTAAAAAACATAGATACCATCCCGGGAAAGCTGGAATTGATTGCCGTATTGGAGTCCATTCAGGCTGGCCCGGAGTCGCAATATATATCGGATGAGGAGGCATCATGATGCCGGTTAAGTATTCGGCCCAAACTGGGCGGGAGGAGTTTGACGGTGCATAACAACAGAAAGAATGTGGGAGTAGTAATTCCAGCATACAATGAAGAGGCTTGCATTGGAAGTACCATCAGGGCTCTTAAGGATATTCCGTATATTCATGAAATACTGGTGGTGGATGACGGTTCTTCCGATAACACTGCCGAAATTGCTAAGCAGGAAGGGGCCAGGCTGCTGAAATTGGGGAAAAATTACGGGAAGGGATATGCGGTGATGTGGGGAATACAGTCCGTATCCTGTCCGATTATTTTACTTCTGGATGCCGATTTGGGAGAAAGCGCCGGTGAGGCGGTTAAGCTCATCCGACCGATACATGAAGGCAGGGCCGACGTAACAATAGCCCGCTTTGCCGGTAATCTACCCGGAAAAGGTTTCGGCCTGGTTAAAGGTTTGGCAAGGTTGGGTGTGCGGATGCTGACAGGTAAGGATTTCAAAGCAGTGCTGTCGGGACAAAGGGGATTCAGACGAGAGGTTGTTGAACCGGAATTTTTCAGGTATAAAGGCTTTGGAATAGAATTCGGAATGACGGTGGATCTGTTAAAGCGAGGTGTTAAGATATGCGAAGTGGACGTTCAAATGACCCATAGTGCCACGGGTATGGATTGGCCGGGTATGGTTCACAGAGCCAGGCAGTTCCGGGATATTATGATGGTATTATTGCGGAAGGTTTGGGGAAGGGTAGCGGCAAGAGGGGGGTATGAGCATAGCTGAACATATATTAGCCTTTGGAATAGCCTGTATGGCAGCCAGGTATTTTGTGCCCAGGATTTACGAAATCTTAAAAGCTGACGGGAGGCATATCAGCAACTACAGGGGTCGTCCCGTCGTTACCGGGATGGGCTTGGCTTTGATGTTTCCATGCCTTTTTGGTATGCTGCCCTTCCTGCTGGAAGGGGTAAAAGCCGATTGTCTGTCCTATTTAGCAGCGGTTGTCTCGCTGGTGGTACTGGGAATCGTTGACGACATGCTGGGTGATGGAAAGGTCAGGGGAATCATGGGACACATGAAGGTGATATTAAAGGGAGGCTTGTCAACCGGAGGAATTAAACTTATTATAGCCGTTTTTTTGGGTGCAGTGCTGTCGTGTTATTATTACTCTCACGTCTTTCACCGGCTGCTATACGCGCTGGTATTCTTGCTGTTTATTAATTTTATTAATCTCATGGATCTCAGACCCGGCAGGGCTATCAAGGTTTTTTTATTTTTGCTGGTCGTACTGGCCTTGTTGGGCCGGTTTAGCAATATACGGATATTTTTGCCCGTTATTGCCGCAGTTCCCTTTTACATAAAGGGTGAAATGAACGAGCGGTATATGCTGGGGGATACCGGGGCAAACCTGCTGGGCGGCATGCTGGGTTATTATACAATCAGGGTCCTTTCTCCGGTACCCGCATTTGCTATAGCGTCGGTACTGTTATTGATACAGCTTGCCGCCGAACATTACTCTATTTCAAAGTTTATTGAAACAACCCCCTTCCTTCGGCATATTGATGAAATGTGGAGGATGAAAAAGGATGCGGATACCGGCATGGATAGAGTTTAAGCAGGGAATGGTGGAGCAGGTGGTCGGGAAGATTGATGAAACAACCATTATACTGAAGCTTGCAATTGATCACGTATGCAAGCTGGCCGTTCTGTATCCCCGCCTCACCGGGCCGGCGGATATCGGGGATAGGGTGTTGGTAAACACAACGGCCTCCAGCCTTGGCCTGGGCACCGGTGGATACCACTTTGTTGTCTGCAATTTAGACCGTCCGGCTACTCCTTTTGAAAGCAGGGGACATGGGATGAAATTAAAATATACTCCTTTTCAGGTGCAGCTTCTCCTATCAGAAGAGGAAGAAAGTCCGCACCACCCTTATTATGATCAGCCGGTGGATTTTAGAAACAAGCTGGTATACATCGGTGAACTCCACAGTATGCTGGTGCCGCTATGCGCCTGTATTAAGTATTTTTCCGGCTCCAGTGTTCGCATAGCATTCATAATGACGGATCATGGAGCGTTGCCCGTGGGTTTTAGCAGGAATGTGGCCTTGCTGAAGGATAAGGGCTTGTTGGATGTTACAATTACTTCGGGAAATGCTTTTGGAGGGGATCATGAGTGCGTTAATATTTATACTTCATTAAAGGCTGCTTTGGACATAGAAGGCTGTCAGACTGCTGTCATTACCATGGGGCCCGGTATACTGGGGACGGGTACGACCTATGGATTCAGCGGGCTGGAACTGGGCTTATATGCAAACTTAATTGCCGGCCTTGGCGGAAATGTGGTGTACGTACCAAGGCTGGGCTTTGGGGACAGTCGGCGGCGTCACAGGGGAATCAGCCATCACTCCATTACGGTTTTAAGGGATATTGTACAGCATTCTCTGCCCCTCGTATTGCCCTTGATGGATGCAAAAAGCCGTATCAGGATTATGGAACAGTTAAAAGAAAACGGCTTATTGGACAAACACAGGATTATATTTCTGGATGGTGCCGATGTCCGGGCGGCCCTGGATCATTACAGCTTACGTCCGACTACAATGGGAAGGGGGCTGGATGAAGATCCCTACTTTTTTTATACGCTGGGTGCTGCCAGCCGCTATGGTCTTCCAAAAATTACAGCTCTCTGATTCAATATCGCCAAAGGGACAGGTTATAAAACCCCCCAAAAAATCATAGTAATCAATAGAGACGTTTGTGATGAGATTTTTGGGGAGGATACATTGATTGAATATTGTTAAAATAAAAACCGATATAATGCTCCATGTCGAAAGCAATATACTGCTGTATCTTTTGCTGATATTTGTATTTATTACGGGGATAGCTGCCGGCGGTTTTACCGTAAACTCCATATCTTCGGAACGGCAGGCTTACCTGGCGGAATACCTGTACAAGCATTCATATTTGTTAAAAAATCAAGCACATATAGATAAAGGTTTGACCTATTTAAATTCTGTTTTACGCAACGTTCAAACCGCATTTTTCATATGGCTTTTTGGCTTACACTATGTCGGTATCCCCTTTATGCTGATAACTATAGGAATCCGCGGCTTTTTGCTGGGCTTTGTCGTTGCATTTTTTATTGACTATTACGGATTTAACGGCTTTTTATTCGTTCTCTGCTGTATACTGCCCCAGTGTTTCGTCCATGTGCCCTGTATTGTAATAATGGGTATTATATCCCTGCGATTTAGCCTTCAGAATTTCAGGGAGCGAAAACATTATGTCGGCAGACAGGTAAAATTCCAAAGGGCAGCAGCCTACACGTCGAAGTTTTTTCTTATAATAATTGCATTTTTGCTTGCCGGCCTGTTTGACACCTTTGTTGTACCCTTTATTTTTGAATCTCTTTTTGTAGACATCTTTCTGAATAAAGTTGTCAATCATCCAATATTGAATAGATCATTTCTTCTTTGATAGAATAATGTATAGCCATATATCTATGCATACAGTGTAGCGGAAGTATGGGTCAAGCCATCATAAAACACGGATTGGAGTGTCTGACAATGTATGACGAAATTGCCCGCTTTATAAAGGAGAGAACAGATATCCAACCGGTTATAGGCTTAATATTGGGTTCCGGTTTGGGTGATGCTACCGAGGTCATTGAAAGGCCTGTTTTTATCAATTATAGGGATATCCCCGGCTTTATCGATACTACGGTAGAAGGACATAAGGGCAGATTCGTTGTCGGAGAGTTTAAGAAGAAGGCACTGATAGCAATGCAGGGGCGTTTTCATTATTATGAGGGATACGGGATGGAACAGGTGATCCTCCCCGTCAGGGCGATGAGGAGATTGGGAGTGAAAACCTTAATAGTTACTAACTCGGCAGGAGGAGTGAACCCGGACTTTTCACCGGGGGATTTGATGGTCATACAGGATCACATCAATATGACGGGGGTTAACCCGCTGAGGGGTAGGAATGCGGATGACTTGGGCCCCCGATTTCCCGATATGACCTATGCCTACGATCCTGGACTCCGCAGGCTTGCATTTCATAAGGCCAAGGAGATGGGAATAAGTTTGCGGCAGGGGATCTACGCCATGATGCCGGGGCCAAGCTATGAAACGCCTGCTGAAATAGCCATGCTGAGAAAGCTGGGTGTTGATGCGGTGGGAATGTCCACCGTACCCGAGGTTACAGCAGCCGTACATGCCGGTATGAAGGTGCTGGGAATATCCTGCATTACCAACATGGCTGCCGGCATTCTGGATAAGCCTTTAACCCATGAGGAAGTGATTGAGACGGCATCGAAGGCGGCCCACTTACTTACAAGCCTTGTGTTCAGCCTTATTCAGGATCTGTAATCCCGGTTTGATGCAGCAATCCCCGTATGGTCGTTTACGGGTATTTTGTAGCGTATAACCCTTCTACACAATGGAAAACATAATCACAGATGACATATTCACGGTAGGAGGGATGGAATTGGATACCTTTAAGCGCATTATACTTTCCTGGGTGCTCATACTTCTTCTGTTGTTCACCCCGACCGGCGTTATGGCGACGACCGAACCAACGGCCGAGCTGCCTTTTGATATACAAGCAAAATCGGCTCTTTTGATGGATTATGAAACCGGTACAATTTTATATGAAAAGAATCCCCACGAGAAGCGTCCTATGGCAAGTATAACCAAAATTATGACCCTTTTGCTGGCCATGGAGGCTGTTCAGGACGGCAGATTAAAGCTGGATGATACCATAACCGTCAGCGAGCATGCAGCCAGTATGGGAGGTTCAACGGTTTTTCTGGAAGCCGGTGAAACATTCCCCGTCTCAACCATTCTGGAGGCGGTTATTGTAGCTTCTGCCAATGATGGCAGCGTTGCTTTGGCCGAGAAAATAAGCGGCAGCCATGAAGCCTTTGTACAGAAGATGAACCAGCGGGCGCAGGAATTGGGGATGAAGAATACCCATTTTTCAAACTGTACCGGCTTGCCTGCTGAGAATCACTACACAACCGCCTATGATATAGCCATAATGAGCCGGGAGCTTCTAAAATACCCGGATTTCTTTAAATGGAGTACGATCTGGCTTGATTATATGCGGGATGGAGAAACAATGCTGGTCAATACAAACAGGCTGGTAAGGTTTTATGAAGGATGCGACGGTATTAAAACCGGATATACCGATGAAGCAGGGCACTGTATCTCAGCAAGTGCAAAACGGGGCCATCTTAGGCTGATAGCGGTTGTATTGGGGGCCCCAAGTTCACAGATTCGATTTAACGAGGCCAGAAAGCTTATGGATTACGGCTTTGCAAATTATGACTCGATGTTAGTGGTGAAAAAGGGTCAGGTTATTGAAAAAGAAGTATCGGTGACCGGAGGCAAAAAAAACAGCATTAGCGGATTGGCCGGGGATAGTCTGTCGGTGTTGTTGAAGAAGGAAGAACCAAAGGAGTTTCAGCGAGAGGTTGAGCTGCAGCAGCCCCTGAAAGCACCCATAGAAAAAGGACAAAGGATCGGGAAGCTGACGGTAAAAAGCAACGGGAAAAAGATGGGTGAAGTAGACCTCGTTGCCGGTGAAACGGTGGAAGCTGCAGGTGTGCTGGATTATTTCGGCAAGATCTTTCATAGCTGGTTAAAAAAAACTGAAAACGATAGGTGACTTCTTTAAATCCCTTTCTTTTCCTTGGTGATGTTTATGTTAGCCTGGGTCTATATCATATGAAGCAAGGGTGGAAAATAAAGCGGATCGGCGAAGGAGATATGGTTGCCAATCTCAGCGCCGATCTTTTTTATTGGGAAAACAGGCCAGGAATGTTGAAAAAAGAATTATATGGCTTACATAAAAACAGTAAATAATGTACAATGTGTATAGACGATTGATATGTTATGATTTATGGCCTACAGACTTTGATAAATGGAGGAAACCACATATGCGTATAAATATAATTGAAATATTGCTGAGCCTGCCTGCGGTATTTTTGGCCATAGCTTTTCACGAATTTGCTCATGCATATAGTGCCTATCGTCTTGGAGATCCTACTCCAAAGAACATGGGGAGGCTCACCCTCGATCCCTTGGCCCATGTAGATTGGCTGGGTTTTATAATGTTTGCATTGTTTGGCTTTGGATGGGCAAAACCCGTACAGGTTAACCCTTCAAATTTCAGGGACAGGAGGTTGGGAAATATCATTGTTTCACTGGCCGGACCGGCTGCTAATATGTTGCTGTCCATCCTTACGCTGTTGGTACTTACCCTTGTTCAGTTATTTGTGGATGATTTGGGCATACTATGGAATATAGTTGTCAGAATAATTCATCTTAATATTCTGTTTGCAATCCTAAACCTGATTCCGATTCCTCCTTTTGATGGTTACCATATCCTCAGGGAACTGTTCTACAGAAAAAATGTGCGGTTCTTCTGGCAGTATGAGCGATACGGCTTGTTTGTTCTCCTTATATTTATTTTTTTAGGTCTTTTTGATATAATCGTTGGTGTCCCGGCAAACCAGATATACAACCGGCTGATGCAATTGCAGGGATATGTGCTGTTTTTGCTGCAATAAAAGAAGGAAAGGGGTATGGGGTGACATATCAGGTTAAACTGGATGTTTTTGAAGGACCGCTGGATCTTCTTCTTCACCTGATTTCAAAATCAAAGCTGAATATTGAGGATATTTCAATATCGGATATTACCAACCAGTATTTGGATTATCTGCATCAAATGGAAGTTTTTGATATGGATATTGCCAGCGAGTTTCTCGTAATGGCTGCAACCCTGCTGCATATAAAATCCAAAAAACTACTGCTCAGGATGGTTCCGGAAGATGATGAGGAGGAAGAGGACCCACAGCAGCAGCTGATTCAAAAGCTTAAGGAGTATAAGAAATACAAGGATGCAAGCGAACTGTTATCCAAAAGGTATATGATTTATACGAATATGTTCAGCAAGCTGCCGGAAGAGATGGTGGAAGCAAAGGAATGGGATATAAAATTTACAGATTTTACAAAGCATGATATGTATAGAACGATGCTTGAACTTTTGGGCAGGGAGAAAAAGGCAGAACCAACCGAGCATGTACGCCGTATTGAACGCGAACCCATATCCCTGAAGAGCAGAATAAAGCAGATCAGGCTTGCATTAAAAAGGCGGAGTAAAATAATGTTTTCCCAGCTTGTTGACAAAAAGCGCAGCCGCCTGTTCATAGTTGTTACCTTCATGGCCCTGCTGGAAATGGTAAGCAAGGGTTGGATAGAGATTAAACAACATAGACCGTTTTCGGATTTTGTGATACAAAGGAAGGGATCAAAATGGACGAAAAAGAGATGATGGCGATAATTGAGGCGGTGTTATTCGTTTCGGGGGATCCCGTATCAATAAAGGATATTTCCGATCTGTTAAAAATCGATGTTGAAGTTGGGCGAAAGCTTATGGACAGAATGAATGATGTTTTTACATCGCAGGGGAGGGGGCTGCAATTAATCCAGGTTGAGGATACTTATCAGTTGGTTACGCGTCCTGAATATGCGGATTATATAAAGCAGTTTACCGGTATTAGGAAGGAGCAAAGCCTTTCCAAAGCTTGCCTTGAAACCCTGACTATAATTGCCTATAAACAGCCTGTGACAAAAGCTGATATTGAACAGCTCAGGGGAGTAAAGTGCGATCACTCGATAGCCATGTTACTGGAGAGAAACCTTATTCAGGAGGTAGGCAGGCTGAATGCTCCCGGACGGCCCAAGCTGTACGGTACCACACCTGCTTTTCTGAAGAGTTTCGGGCTTACATCCCTTCAGGATCTTCCTCCCCTTGATAAAGAAGAAATTGCATAAAGTCCGCCACCCGTGTATTTTTTCTCTATACGGTGAAAAAATAGAAAAAAATGCATGGGGTGTGCATTGATGTGTTTTTGTCGATTGCGTTGCTGCTTATTTTTATATTGTTTTTTCTTATATGTGGGACAACGGTTCGGTGGGAGATAAGAATTCTGATAAGGGAAGGGGAAAACAGATTTTTTATAGACGTTAGGGCTTTAGCCGGTTTGATCCGTTTCAGATATGAGCCCAAATCTCAACATGAAAGGGCAGCCCCTGTTTCTGAGGATGGCAGGGGAAAACATTCAACAGAAAAAACACACGCACCCGATGAAGGAGTTCTTGGATTTATAAAAAGGGGGCGCGAATTCTACCGGAAAAATTTAAGCTATCTTGTGTACTTTAAAGATAAGATTAGGATAAGGGATTTTTTCCTGACCGCCCGAATCGGAACCGGGGATGCCGCCAAAACGGCCATATTGGCAGCCAGCCTGTATACCCTTTCATGTATGCTGTTCAGCCATCTCAATAACGTCTACCATGCAGAAAAACGATGTATAAATGTGATTCCACTGTTTGACAGGGATGCGTTTGAGCTTACCGCCGGTTGCATAATCACTTTCAGATTGGGACATATTATAATTGTTGAAATGAAGAAATTTGTAGAAAGAATAAAGGGCGGTGAAGAAATTGCCAGGGCATCCGATTGAAAATATAATGAAAACCACAATGGAAAATATAAAAGAGATGATCGATGTAAATACCATAGTGGGGGATGCGGTGGAAACTGCTGATGGAAACGTGATCATCCCTATATCGAAGGTTTCATTTGGATTTGTGGCCGGCGGAGGCGAGTACAAGGAAAGGAACAAGGAGCAGCGGCAGGCCAAAAATAATAGTGAAGGAGACGGCACATCACAAACAATGCCCTTTGCAGGCGGGACGGGAGCCGGGGTTTCGGTAAATCCCATTGCATTTCTGGTGGTGGGTGGAGATAAAATTCGACTCCTCCCGGTTCAATTCAGTTCACCGACGGATCGGATTGTCGAACTGGTACCCGAATTGCTGGAAGATATAAAAGGCATGATCGGAAATAAAAAAGAGGCCAAAAAAATCATAACTACTGAAGATGCCAGACAGTAAAAGACGGTTGAACACCGTCTTTTTTGTTTATATTATTAAAGGTGCCTTAATTGGGGTAATGGACTTGTTTGTCATTTTTTGTATAAGGCGTATTTGGCGTATAATTTTGTGTTATTTTTTTAACAAAATGATTTGAGAATAAAGATGGATCTATGATATAATATACTATGTTGTGCCAAACAGAAATTTGCTTAAAGAGGAGATATTTTGATGCGGCTGCAAAAATATATGGCACACTGTGGAGTGGCACCGCGGAGAAAATGTGAGGACATAATCAGGCAGGGAAGGGTAAAGGTAAACGGCAAAGTCGTCGATAAACCCGGTTTAATTGTAGATCCCCGGGTGGATAGCGTCATGGTGGACGGTAAACCGGTTTTACCTGAGAACAGACGGGTGTATATCCTTCTTAATAAACCCCGGGGATATGTAACTACAGTTAAGGATACCCATGGACGTCCTACCGTTTTATCCCTTATCGGCCGGCAGCCCGTGAGGGTATACCCGGTTGGCAGGCTTGACATAGATTCCGAGGGGCTTCTGCTTCTTACAAATGATGGAGAGCTGGCTTTAAGGCTGACACATCCAAGATATGGGGTTGAGAAGGAATATTATGTTGTGGTGGCGGCGCATCCTTCCGACCAACAGGTTCAGATGCTTACCAATGGCATTGATATTGGTGATGCCATAGCGTCGGCTCATCATATTAAAACCCTTTGGCATAATAAAAAGGGTACCGCATTTAAGATAGTATTGAAAGAAGGCAAGAAGAGGCAAATCAGGCGGATGTTCCAGGCTATCGGGTGTCCTGTTCATGTATTGAAGAGGATCAGAATGGCCAACCTGACCCTGGGTTCTTTAAAGCCAGGCGAGTGGAGGTACCTCACCGTTGAGGAAATAGATGGTTTAAAGAGTTTGCTAGGGGTGAAGCCATGATAATATTTCGCAAGATAAAGCTTGAAGATCTGGATGTAATTTATAATGACCAAATATTGAGGCCATTGCTTACAGCCGAGGCGCCTGACCCGGGGCAAAGGTTTGGAATGGTCATTGAACGGGATAAGTGCATAGTCGGAGGGGTATGCGGTTACAGGTTGTACGGCAGGGCGTTTATAAATTGTGTTATAATAAAGAATTCCCGGGAGGAAGCTGTCTTGTTAGACGGTTTAATTCGCTCCCTTATTCATGTGCTTGACAGAGAGGGGGTAAAGGAGTTATATGCTGTTGATGATAAGTACCGGCAATTGTATGCGGCAATAGGCTTTGAACCGGTTAAACCGGAGGGAGTGCCTCATAATCTTATGGTGGATATAAGCGAGTTTTTTAACAAGAAGCATTGCCATTAAATTTGAAACTAAAAATTTTATTTTTCAAGAAGGAAAAAGGATTTTAGTGTAGAATAAAATAAATTGGCGCTTTATGTTTTATTTTTTGATTTCAATTAAGATCTGGAGGGTTTAGAATGAGTGCATACGATAAAATAGCTATGATGCAAGAACGAAAGTTGGCCATACGAGAAGGTGGTGGCCCCGAAAGAATCAACAAGCAGCATGAAAGCGGCAAACTTACAGCAAGGGAAAGAATCGACAGGCTGGTGGATAAGGGAAGCTTTGTAGAGGTGGATGCCTTTGTAGAGCATCGGTCAGTGGAGTTCGGAATGGATAAAAGGAAAATGCCGGCTGATGGTGTTGTTACCGGTTATGCAACCATAGACGGAAGGCCGGTATACATATATTCTCAGGATTTTACCGTAATGGGCGGGTCACTTGGTGAGATGCATGCCAAAAAGATCACAAAGATTATGGATATGGCTATGAAAATCGGCTGCCCGATCATATGTATTAACGATTCCGGCGGCGCAAGAATACAGGAGGGCATAGATGCCTTGAGCGGATATGGAGAGATCTTCTTCCGCAATACCCTGGCATCGGGTGTTGTTCCCCAGATCTCAGTAATTTTAGGCCCGTGTGCAGGTGGCGCGGTGTACTCTCCAGCTCTTACCGACTTTGTGTTTATGGTTGACAATATAAGCAAGATGTTTATAACGGGACCGCAGGTTATCGAAGCGGCAACAGGCGAGAAGGTGACAGCCGAGGATCTTGGGGGAGCCCTGACCCATAACACAATTAGCGGTGTTGCACACTTTATGAATAATTCTGAAGATGAATGCTTTGAGTCGATAAGGAAGCTTTTAAGCTATTTACCCCTTAACAATCTTGAAGATCCACCTGTATATGATTGTCAGGATGATCCAAACAGATTGGCTCCCGGCTTAAATGATATTATTCCCGACAATCCCAATAAGGCATACGATGTGAAGGATGTAATAAGGCAAGTGGTGGATAACGGTGATTTCTTTGAGGTTCAGCCCTTGTATGCTACCAATATAGTAGTTGGCTTTGCCCGCCTGAATGGAAGGTCGGTTGGTATTGTTGCCAACCAGCCGAATCAGCTTGCCGGCTGCCTCGATGTCAACGCTTCGGATAAGGCTGCCCGTTTTGTGCGCTTCTGCGATGCCTTTAACATACCGCTAATAACCTTTACTGATGTTCCCGGATATCTGCCGGGGGTAGAGCAGGAGCATGGCGGAATTATTCGCCATGGCGCCAAGATGCTGTACGCATACTCGGAGGCCACTGTCCCCAAAATTAATGTCATATTGCGTAAAGCCTACGGCGGTGCGTATATTGCAATGAGCAGCAAGCATCTGGGAGCCGACATGGTAATGGCATGGCCAACTGCGGAGATTGCGGTGATGGGGCCTGAAGGGGCGGCCAATATTATTTTCAAAAAAGAAATAGAGAATTCCGGCAACCCCATAGAAACCAGGCAGCAAAAGATAGAAGAATATCGCAGCCGTTTTGCCAATCCATATATAGCTGCTGCCCGCGGATATGTTGATGATATAATCGAACCCGAAGCTACCAGGCCTAGGCTGGTCAGCGCCCTTCAAATGCTGGAAGGCAAGCGGGAAAACAGGCCGCCAAAGAAGCATGGCAATCTGCCGGTGTAACAAAATTTGATAGTGGATTGTTTCACGTTTATATTGAAGTGGGGTGGATATGATTGGAGATTTTAGTAACATGCTTGAAGGTAACGGTTCTTGGAATGGGAATTGTATTTATTGCTCTCGTAGGCCTGGTTTTAATAATCGAGGCCTTGCATAGGATTACCGGTGGTAAAATCGGGAAGAGAAAGGAAGCCGGCATTGAAAGGACTGCTGTTGTGCACGAGCAAAAAGTTGAACCGGAGGAAAGCGCCGTTCTGAAGACTGGCATGGATGAAGAGACTGAGGAGCTGGTGGCGGTTATTACTGCTGCAATTGCTGCATCCCTGCATCGGTCTACCCATGATATTATGGTAAGGTCTATAAGGCGCGTTCCCGCCATTACGCCCGTGTGGAATAGAGCCAGTCGGCAGGAGCAGATTTCTGCAAGGCTGTAATATATGATAGAAGAAAATTAATCTAATGTTTAAGGAGGAAGTATTAAGATGAGAAAATTTATCATAACTGTAAACGGAAAATCCTATGAAGTAGAGGTAGAAGAGGTTATGGGTCAAATGGGAGGAGTTGCGACTGTACCATATGTACAAGCTGCACCGGTAAGTCCTGCACCGGTTCAAGCAGCGCCTGCTGCTCCGGCGCCGCAACCACAGTCGGCTGCAGCCCCTGCGACAGAAAAAGCTCCCGCACAAGCAACCGGTTCACAGCCAATACCGAGCGGAGCTGAGGTAATTAAGGCACCCATGCCCGGTACCATACTGGATGTTAGAGTTAATGTGGGAGATGAGATCAAAAAAGGCCAGGTACTGTTGATATTGGAAGCTATGAAGATGGAGAACGAAATTATGGCACCCAGAGATGGAAAGGTGGTTTCCATACAGGTATCGAAAGGTTCCTCGGTAAATGTGGATGATGTGATGTTGGCTATACAATAAGATATATTGCAAGGGGGCTATACAATGGATAAACCTTTTTTTGACGTGATATTTGATTTCTTTAGGGATTCCGGCTTTGCAGCCATTACATGGAAGCAGGCCTTGATGTTGGCGGTATCATGGTTTTTAATTTATTTGGCTATAAAGAAAGAGTATGAGCCGCTGCTGCTGTTACCCATAGCCTTCGGTATGATGTTAGCAAATTTGCCCCTGGCAGGATTGACCGCCGAGCCTCAGTATGAGATGGTCGACGGCCAGATGAAGCTTAAGCAGATAGGAGGCCTTTTATATTATCTGTACGAAGGTGTAAAACTCGGCATATACCCACCCCTTATTTTCCTGGGTATCGGGGCCATGACAGATTTCGGCCCGCTTATTGCCAATCCCAAGAGTTTGTTGCTGGGAGCGGCTGCTCAGTTTGGTATATTTGTGGCTTTTACTTTGGCCAGACTGCTGGGCTTTGATAATCCTGCAGCAGCTTCCATTGGCATAATCGGAGGAGCTGACGGACCTACCGCCATATTTCTTACCAGCAGATTAAAGCCCGAATTATTAGGGCCTATAGCCATTGCTGCATACTCATATATGGCATTGGTGCCCATAATTCAACCTCCGATAATGCGGGCACTTACCACAAAGAAAGAACGCCAGGTGGTTATGGAACAGCTCAGGCCAGTATCCAAGCTTGAAAAAATCTTATTCCCAATAGTTGTTACCGTGGTAGGTTCCCTTTTGGTACCTTCTTCGGTTCCATTGCTGGGGACCCTCATGCTGGGCAATCTGTTAAGAGAAAGCCTTGTGGTGGATCGTCTTAGCAAAACGGCTCAGAACGAACTTATCAACATAATTACCATATTTCTGGGAGTGACGGTGGGAGCAACGGCAACAGCCGAAAGATTTCTGTCCCCCGACACGCTGAAAATAATCGCTTTGGGACTGATTGCATTCGCCTTCGGGACGGTGGGAGGCGTATTGCTGGGCAAGCTTATGTATAAACTGACGGGGGGTAAAGTCAATCCCTTAATCGGTTCGGCCGGTGTATCGGCTGTACCCATGGCTGCCCGTGTGTCCCAGGTGGTAGGACAGAAGGAGAATCCAAGCAATTTCCTTTTGATGCACGCTATGGGGCCGAATGTAGCCGGAGTCATAGGTTCGGCCATTGCGGCGGGTGTGCTTCTCAATCTCTTTGGATAAAACTATTTTTAGGAGGCTATATATATGGCAAAGGTAAAAATAACTGAAACTGCTTTTCGGGATGCGCATCAGTCGTTGATCGCAACCCGAATGACTACTGAAGATATGCTACCTATAGCGGAGTTAATGGATCAGGTGGGATATCATTCGTTTGAGATGTGGGGCGGAGCCACTTTCGACTCCTGCCTGCGCTTTTTGAATGAAGATCCCTGGGAAAGGCTTCGCAAAATACGAAAAGTTGTAAAGAAGTCCAAGTTGCAGATGCTGCTAAGAGGCCAGAATCTCCTGGGTTATAAACATTATCCCGACGACGTGGTTGAAGAATTTGTAAAAAGAGCGGTAGGCAATGGTATAGATATAATACGGGTATTTGATGCTTTAAACGATATCAGAAATCTTGAAACGGCGATCAGAGCGGTTATAGATGAAGGCGCTCATGCACAGGCCAGCGTGGTATATACAATAAGTCCCATTCATGACATCCAGCACTATATTGAAACAGCCAAGGCACTGGAGGATATGGGGGCCCATTCCCTCTGTATAAAGGATATGGCCGGGCTTTTGACTCCTTACTATGCATATGAACTTGTAACCGAGCTTAAAAAGGCCATAAAAATACCGATTCAGGTTCATTCACACTATACCAGCGGTTTGGCCTCCATGACCTATTTGAAGGCCGTAGAAGCCGGGGCTGACGTCATAGACTGCGCTATTTCGCCTATGGCTCTTGGGACTTCCCAGCCGGCAACCGAGCCGATGGTAGCTGCCCTTAAGGATACACCTTATGACACAGGCCTTAATTTGGATGTGTTGAGCCAGATTGCCGATTATTTCAGACCATTGCGGGAAAAGTATTTAAGTGAAGGACTGCTCAATCCGAAAGTGCTGTCGGTGGATGTAAATACCCTGTTATACCAGGTGCCGGGAGGCATGCTGTCCAATCTGGTATCCCAGCTGAAACAGCAAAACAAACTGGATAAATATGAAGAAGTATTGAGGGAAGTGCCAAGGGTTCGTGAAGATCTGGGTTATCCTCCTTTGGTTACCCCGACAAGCCAGATTGTGGGTACTCAGGCGGTATTAAATGTGATATTCGGCGAGCGTTACAAGATGGTTCCTGCCGAAGTCAAAGCTTATGTAAGGGGCGAATACGGACGACCTCCGGGAGAGATCAAGGAAGAGATCCGCAAGAAGATCATCGGCGATGAGGAGCCGATTACCTATCGTCCAGCTGATGATCTAGAACCGGCTTTGGACAAATATCGGGAAGAAATAAAGGCCTATGTGGAGCAGGAGGAAGATGTGCTTTCCTACGCCTTGTTCCCGCAGGTTGCCATGAACTTCTTCAAATACCGCCAGGCACAAAAATACAAAATAGACAGTACGCTGCTGGATGAGGAGAATAAGGTACATCCGGTGTAATGTAGGGTAAATATTTCAAAAGTATGCATAGAGGCGTCCTTTCAAGGACGCCTAACATTTTTTATGGAGATAGATTGTATTGGGACAGTTGCTGGTGTATTTCAAAACCCGCACATCACTGCCGGGTTTTATTTTTTTCCCGCATTTGAGGCATATATAGTTTTTATTGAAAATTATGTCTTCGGTTATCTGTATATCAAGCTGACCGTATTTTTTCCAGCTCCTCCAGCCGGTTTTGCAAAGCAGATGGCGTTTCTCGTAATCCGCATATACCCAGCGGAGAATCCTGTGAAAGTGAAAAGGATATCGGGTATATTTGACGTATTGTACCGGAAGCCCCAGCTTTAAGGCATAATCCTGAAATGTATTTTCGATTGCGCTTTGCAATGGGTTCTGGATCCTGGTACTTTGTACGGCATAACCCTTTCTGCCCAATGAACGCCTTACGCTTTCGAACATATAACCCTGGCATATCATAATATTTTCATTTTTGCACGGAGCCAACTGTGAGAGCAATGAATTGACTATGTCTTCGCACTTGGTAATGTATGCTTTGTTTTCAAAAGCGCCCTGGTAATAGCATTCCACGGGAATAAAATCATAAACATATTCCTTTGTTTCGGTTCGCATAGCCCCGATACACGTACCTCCTATGAGGCTCCCGCTTCCAGCATCATCGATTTGTATCAAAAGAGTCACTCCCTGTCCGGTTTTCGTTTACTAAACTTATTATTGTTGTATTTAATCCATAATATTAAATTTTGTTAACTTTTCCAAAGGGTATGTTGAGAGCCCGTCCTTTTAATGATATAATAAAGCTGATAATTGTGAATAATATGATAAAAAGGAATAATAAACTGTGAATATGCTCCTATGGCGTTTGGTGTCGTATCTTTCAGAATGCCGGTGTATATTGATAAACAGGGAGGTATACGTTAGAAATAAGCGATATATAAGGAAAAAGGCAAATAATTACCGAACAAGGAGAAGCATATGAGAATTTTGGTGTGCAATGACGACGGTATTTATTCCAAGGGGATTCAACAATTGGCTAGCAGCATGAGCACAATTGGTGAGACGACGGTAGTTGCTCCCGATGAAGAGCGGAGTGCTACCGGTCATGCCATTACACTTCATAAACCACTTCGAATTAAACCGGTAAGCCTGCCCAAATTGAATGTCAGAGCTTTTGCGGTTAACGGAACTCCAGCTGATTGTGTAAAAATCGGATATGATATAATAATGGAGAGAAAGGTCGATCTGGTTATATCCGGCATTAACAGAGGGCCAAACCTTGGAACCGATGTTCTTTATTCCGGTACGGTATCCGCTGCTTTTGAGGGGGCTATACTGGGCCTGCCTTCCATTGCAATATCCCTGGTATCCTATGACTCTGATGATTATGCCGTTGCCGGGAAGGTAGCGATTCATGTGGCGGAGAAGTTAATGAAGCACGGTCTGCCGCAAGGTGCTATCCTGAATGTCAATGTACCTGCCGTTCCTGAAGAGGAGATAAAGGGAGTCAAGACCGTCAGGCTGGGTATACGCAGATATGCGGAGAATTATATTAAACGAGTTGACCCTAGGGGCAGGCCGTATTACTGGCTTACGGGCGAAGCGATAGATGACAGAGCCAATTATGACGGAGCTGAAACGGACATTTCAGCGGTAGCCGATAATTATGTGGCGATAACTCCAGTCCATTTTGATTTAACCTTACACTCTTATATTGAAAACGTAAAAGGATGGTTTCAACACCCTGCTAGTCTTTAATAACGAGGGAGAGATGAGTCATGCAAAAGGGACACAGCATAAAGGCGGTACTAAAAATCAAAGCTTTTCCCGATCTGTATAAGATCGTCGATTTTTTAAACAAGAATTTGAAGGATAAAGGCCTGATATTTGGATTAAGCAAAAAGAATAATGAAATCATGTGTATAACAATTTATGAAATAGAGCAGCAATAAATGAATGGGTATTTTTGACGCTGGAAATTAAACAACTTGCAAAAGCGGTGTAATATGCTAAAATAAAGTATAAAAACACTGTTAGGAGGCCAGTCATGCCGAATGATAATCAAGATCTGATGTCCCGTATAAACGAAAAGTATAAAAAAATGAGCAAAGGGCAAAAACTGATTTCAGAATATATTATGAACAATTACGAAAAAGCTGCATTTATGACTGCATCCAAACTGGGAGAAAAGGTGGGAGTCAGCGAGTCGACCGTTGTCAGGTTTGCAAATATGTTGGGGTATGACGGCTACCCAAAGCTTCAGAAAGCCCTGCAGGAATTGATCCGCAATAAGCTGACCACCCTGCAACGGATAGAAATGACATCAGATCTTGACGAGTCCACCCTGTTGAAAAGTGTATTAAAAGCCGATATGAACAATATACGCCTCACGCTGGAAGAAGTCAATAAGGAAGCCTTTGATGGGGTTGTAGAGAGCATTTTTTCAGCCAGGAATATCTATATACTTGGTCTTAGAAGTGCGGCACCTTTGGCTCAGTTTATGGGATATTACTTAAGCTTTATGTTTGATAATATTCGGTTGGTTACATCGGGTATCAACGATATCCTGGAACAGCTGGTACATGTAAGTCCCAAGGATCTGTTAATTGGGATAAGCTTTCCACGGTATGCACGGCGGACTGTAGAGGCCATGGCTTTTTCTAAGAGCAAGGGTGCCAAAACCGTAGCTATCACCGACACAATACTGTCGCCATTGACTTCCTATGCAGATTATATTTTGCTGGCTCGAAGCGATATGGCATCCTTTGTTGATTCATTGGTGGCCCCGCTGAGCTTGATTAATGCCCTCATAGTTGCTGTCGGGCTTAAAAAGAAACCCGGTGTTTCGTCGGATTTTATGGAGCTTGAAAGGATATGGGATGAATATAACGTTTATCTTAGCAAGGACCGTTCCACATAAAGAAAGGTAATCAGCAAGTGTTAATATATATAACAAGACACGGACAAACTTACTGGAATGATACCGGGAAAACTCAGGGAATAAAGGATATTCCCCTGAATGACAAGGGAAGAGAACAGGCTGTAAAGCTGGCAAGGCGGCTATGGGACGCGCCTGTACAGGCTATATATACAAGCGATTTGAAGCGTGCTACCGAAACCGGGAATATAATAGGAAATGCGATTGGCAAGGTGTGTTTAGCTACCCCGCATCTCAGGGAAGCTAATTTCGGCGAATGGGAAGGCCTTACTATAAAGGAGATAGAGGAGATATTTCCCGGGCAATTGGAGTCGTGGTACGAGGATCCCGGCTTTCGTGCTCCCGGCGGGGAGAGCATAAATTGCGTAAAAAAAAGGGTAAGGTGCTTTATAGACCAGATAAAGGAGCTTGATATCGATAAAGATCAGGGAATATTGGTTGTATCCCATGCGCTGACTTCAAAATTGTTGATAATCGAACTGCTGGGTCTGCCCATATCTTTTATACAAAGAATAAAGTTAAGCAATGCCGGGCTGACGATAATCCGGGCAATAGAAGGAGAAAGTGCATTACTGTTGCATAATGATACCTGCCATTTATATGAGTGATGGGTTACAGTGAACTTATAGGATTTATGAAGCGGTGTCCGGCTTGATTAAAATGATAACATGGATCTCTATGGGATTGGAGGATAGCTATGGAATTGTATGGAAGCAGAGATGTGGCGAGTGCAGCCATTCAAATGTGCCTTACGAAAAGCAGGGAGCATGAGAAATTATTGAAGGAGCAGTTCCATAAGGAGGGAATAGCTACTGCTGCGGTTGATTTTGGAGGGGAATTTATATCCTCGGTTACAAAAATTGTTGAACGGGCAGTGGTAGCTGCAAAAAGAGAAGGAGTTATACAGGACACCCATCCTGAAGAAGGCGCTGTGGCAGGGGCAACAAGAGAGGCAATTTCACAGCTTGTTAACAAAGCAATAGGGATGAATGTAGGTGGGAAAGTCGGAATTGCCCGCTATGGAGATCATATTAGTGTGGCATTGTTTTTCGGCATAGGAATGCTTCATTTGAATGATGTAGCCATTGGTTTGGGGCATCGGGTGGTGTAATTTATGCGGTTGAAAGGGATTAGGGGCGCTATAACTGTTAAGGAAAACTGTGAAAAGGAAATTATTGAAAAAACAAAAGAGCTCCTAACTGCTGTAATGAAAGCTAATGAGCTGGCTTTTGAAGATGTAGTAAGCATCACTTTTACGGCTACAAAGGATTTGGATGCGGTATATCCTGCTGTAGCGGCCAGAGAACTGGGAATGACCGAAATACCCCTTCTGTGCTGCCAGGAGATGTATGTTGAAGGAAGCTTAAGCCGATGTATAAGGATGCTTGTTTACGCATATTTGAAGGTGGAAAAAAAACCAAGACATATATACTTGGAAGAAGCTATACGTTTAAGACCTGATCTTGTAGAAAACTGATATTAAAGGAGTTGCCCATGGGAACCGTATCAATAGCCATTGACGGACCTGCAGGTGCAGGGAAGAGCACTATTGCAAAGATTGTGGCAAAGAGAATGAATATACATTATTTGGATACCGGAGCCATGTACAGGGCTGTAGCTTTGAAAGCCCTTGAGAAAGGTTTGGATTGCAAGGATCCTGCCCAGATAATCCCGATGTTATCAATGACGAATTTAAGCATATTCTATCACCAGGATCAGCAGCATGTGTATCTGGACGGCAAGGATGTCACCGATCTAATCAGATTCCCCCGGGTATCGGCAGCAGCTTCGGATATTGCCGTTATTCCCGAAGTTCGCATGATGTTGGTTAAAATACAGCGGGAATTAGCCCAAAGGTATTCGTTGGTAATTGATGGAAGGGATATTGGCACCTTTGTTTTGCCCAATGCTGATAAAAAATTTTACTTAACAGCCACCCTTGAGGAAAGGGCGAGAAGGCGATGGCTGGAAATGCAGGATAAAGGCTATAATACGGATTTTGAAGAGATAAAAAGGGATTTGGAAAAACGTGACTTGAATGATTCAAATAGGGCCTTTGCGCCCCTGCGAAAGGCGGAGGATGCAATATTGATTGACACAACCGGAAAGACGATTGAACAGGTGGTTGATGAAGTCTGTTCCCATCTTGCCGGTGTACTTGATTTGGACAAGAGGTGATAGCCTTTGTTTTATAAGTTTGCCAGGGCCCTATTGCGGCCTATTATGTTTTTGCTGTACAGGCCTAAGGTAGAGGGCTTGGAAAACTTCCCCAGGGAAGGAAAGATAATTTTATATTCGAATCATATATCCGCCTTGGATCCAGTACTTATTGGCTGTATAGTTCCGAGGCAGATCTATTTTATGGCTAAGATGGAGCTGTTCAAAAATCCCATATTGGGAGCAATTATAAGGGCTCTTGGGGCCATACCCGTCAAAAGGGGGACGGCTGATCTTTCGGCAATAAAACACTCTCTCCGGATACTTAGCCAGGGAAAGGTTTTCGGTATTTTTCCCGAGGGCACCAGGAATAAAAGCGGCAAATTACAGGCTTTTTCTCACGGAATTGCATCCATTGCCCATAAGTCAAAGGCGAATATTCTGCCGATTGCCATAGTAGGCCAGTACAAACCCTTTAGATCGATTACAGTAAGGATTGGCAAGCCGATAAATTTTAGTGAGTATTTTCAGGAAAAGACAAATACCGAGATTCTAGAAAAAATGTCCGTTAGTATGGGACAGGCTCTAAAGAGCTTGCTTGACTATAATGAGAATTAGTACGATGGATGTATAATGTACAAGGTTTCACTGGGGGGATTGCTGTCTTGAATGTTATTGTTGCCAGAAATGCCGGCTTTTGTTTCGGAGTAAAGCGCGCCGTTGAAGCGGTGTGTGAGCATATTGGAAAGGCTGAAAAGCTTTATACCTACGGGCCTATTATTCATAATCCTGAAGTCGTTGAGGCTTTGAGTAGAGAAGGAGTCATAGTTGAGAAAGATGTTGACAGAATTGATTCCGGTACAGTAATAATTCGTTCTCATGGTGTCCCGGAACATGTCTATAAAAAGATGGTTGAAAAAGGGCTGGAGGTAGTGGATGCTACCTGTCCTTATGTCAAAAGGGTCCACAAGCTTGTGAAGAAATATCATTCAATGGGCTATAAAATTATCATTGTTGGTGAAAAGGAACATCCTGAGGTAATAGGGATAAACGGCTGGTGCAATAATGAGGCCTTTATAATAAACGATATTGCCGAGGCAGAAGAAATGCTATGCATGGAGAAAGCATGTATTGTTGCCCAGACTACCCTCATGCAGGAGAAATGGGATGCTGTATTGGAACGGGTTCGCAAGAAGGTTAAGCAGCTTGAGGTATATAATACAATCTGCGGAACAACTGCTATAAGGCAGATGGAGGCCGAATCCATAGCGAAGCTGGCCGATGCTATGATAGTCATTGGCGGTAAAAACAGTTCCAATACAAAAAAGCTTTTTTCTATATGCAAGGCACACTGTGAGAGAACCTTTGCGGTCCAGACGGCAAAGGATATTGATATAAGCTTATTTGATCCCGGGGATACTGTTGGTATTACCGCAGGTGCTTCCACCCCTGATTGGATTATTAAGGAGGTAATTGAAAAGATGAATCAAGCAAATGAATTGGGAAAGGGGCATCAAATGCAGGAGGAGGAGAAGACGCTTGCACCTGCTGAAGAGATGGGACAGGATGTTGGTCAGCAGGCAGAAACAGACGAGCAAGCGGTCGGGATGCAGGAAAGGGGAGAGAGAGTGTCATCGGATAAAAATCCACAGGCGGGGAATGACCAGCAAAGGCCGGCTCCTGTGGCAGAAAAGGAAGAAACCGATGATGGCGCTGCTACCATTGACGATTACCATAAGACGGTGATTTCGTTAAGACCGGGCAAGGTTGTAAAGGGTACAATAATCAGCATAAACCCTGACGAAATCGTTGTCAATGTTGGATATAAATCGGATGGTATCCTTCCTGTAGATGAATTGACATTGGTTGATCCTGAAAGCGGAGAGCAATTATGGAATGAAGGAGATTCAATCGAGGTTGAGGTTGTTAAGGTCAATGACGGTGAAGGCAATGTGCTTCTGTCTCGAAAATCAATTGAGGAAAGAAGAAGATGGAAAGAGATAGAGGAAGGCTTTAAGACCAAAAAGGAGTTCAAGGGTGTATGTACCGAAGTTGTAAAAGGCGGAGTTATTGCCAAGCTAAACGGCATACGGGCTTTTGTACCGGCCTCCCATTTGTCAACCAAGTATATAGAGGATTTGAATACTCTGATTAATACTCCCCTCAGGCTCAGAATAATTGAGCTTGAAAGGCGTCGTAACAGAGTGGTAGCCTCCCAGAGAGTTATTCTCGAAGAAGAGGAAGAAGCCAGAAAAAAGGCCCTGTGGGATTCCCTGGAAGAGGGGAAGATCTTAACCGGAACGGTAAAAAGGCTGACGGACTTCGGTGCTTTCGTTGACATTGGAGGTGTGGATGGTCTGATCCATATATCTGATCTGTCGTGGGGGCATGTCCGTCATCCCAGCGAGGTGGTACAGCAGGAACAAACCATAGAAGTTAAAGTCCTTGCCGTTGATCGTGAAAGGGAAAGAATATCTTTGGGGTATAAGCAGACAATTCCTCATCCCTGGGACAATATAGAGCAAAAGTATCCGGTAGGGGACATCGTATCCGGTAAGGTGGTCAGAATAACAACCTTTGGTGCATTCGTTCAACTTGAACCGGGTGTGGACGGACTTGTGCATATATCGCAGATCTCTGACAGGCACATTGATAAGGTTGAAGATGTGCTTAAGATAGGCGATGTAGTCCAGGTGAGAATATTGGAGGTAGATCCGGCTAAGCGCAGGATAAGCCTTAGCATTCGGGAGGCTTTGCCCAAGCAGCAGGAAGAGGCAGAACTTACGGAAGATGATGGAGTACAGGAGGCACAGGAGGAGATGACCGTCAATCTGGGAGAATTTTTCCCCGATGAACTGAAGAATCAATAAAAAGCAGCTAAAAGCTGCTTTTTTTATGGGATTATGAATAATAATTCCAAGTCTGGCAATACTAAATACCGACCTCACAAATGCATTGAGACCCCCTTTACAATGAAGTCGTGAAATGGATTCACGGCTTTTTTTTTCGTGCAATATATGCTACACTCTATTTGGGAACCAAGGCAATCAACAGGCTGTTAAACAGGACAAAGCCTGTTAAGGGGGATATTATGGGCTGGTCATACGAACAGTTTAAACAAGAGATTCTTGGCTTAACAAACATAGATTTATCCAGTTATAAAGAGAGACAGATGAAGAGGCGCATCGATTCGCTTATGACCCGCAATGGCTGCAATAACTACAGGGAATATTATGCCTTATTGGAGAACAATAAAGAAAAATTGTTGCAGTTCATTGATTATATTACCATAAATGTTTCAGAATTCTTCAGAAACCCTGCTCAATGGGATGTACTGAAAAATGAAATCCTGCCGCCCATTCTGAATAAGTACAGAAATATCAGGGTATGGAGCGCAGGTTGTTCCACCGGTGAGGAACCCTATTCCGTTGTAATGTTATTAAGCAGATTTCTCCCTCTGAGTTCCATCCGTGTGCTGGCTACCGATATCGATATGAATGCATTGGAAAAAGCCAGGAGTGGCGTATATGCAGCCAGCAGCCTGGGAGCTTTGCCCGGGGAATTCCTGCAAAAATACTTTATCCGTCGCGAAGATTTATATATAATTGATCCGAAGGTAAAGGCCTGTGTGGACTTTGTACAGCATGACCTGCTTAAGGATCCCTTTCCCGACAATTGCCATATTATACTGTGCAGAAATGTGATCATATATTTTTCCGAAGAAGCGAAAGCAAAGCTGTTCAGCAGGTTTAGCGCTGCCCTTCATCCCGATGGAGTGCTGTTTGTCGGCAGTACCGAGCATATCATAATGCCTCAAAGGTATAATCTGAAATCCATTAAAGCCTTTTTTTACAAAAGGATCCAATGAAATCATGGGGAGCACATTGAATTTATTCTGTCTGCTATATTTTCCAGATCGGCAATTTCATCATGGAGATTGTTTTGAATGATGGCCCTTGGCATACCGTATATTGTACAGGTGGATTCCGATTGAGCAATGACGTAGCTGCCCAGCTTTTTGGCTTCCCGTATTCCTTCAAGACCGTCAACTCCCATGCCGGTCATGATAATGCACAGTGCGCCTGCTCCATAGACCTGACCGGCGGTTTTCATAAGTAAATCCACCGATGGTGAATAGGTATAGTTAAACTTTTCCTTTGGATATAAAAATGCGTGACCCCTTTTTTCTATGGCTATGTTCATACCGCCGGGGCATATATAAACATGAGCGGGCAATAGTTGCTGATTGTTTTCCAACTCGGTTACGGGTATTTTTGATATGGAATTAAGGCGTTGGGCCAGAAACTTGGTAAAAAGCGGCGGCATATGCTGGGCAATCACAATGGGAACGACAATTGCGGGCTGAATATATGGGATGACTTCTGCCAGTGCTTTGGGCCCTCCCGTTGATGAGCCGATACAAACAATTGAAAAGCTATTATTGGCTGATCTTGGTAAGGTGTGGGCCTGTGTGTTTTGCCTGTTCTTCCTTTGTGTATTGGCCAGCATCGAACCCTGTGCTATGGCATTTATCTTTTCTATGAGCGTTTGGGGCTGGAGCTGATCCTTTTGTATATAGTCAATGGCACCCATCTCAAGGGCTTGTATAGTTTGTTCCATGCTTTCCCTGGTTAAGGAGCTGATCAGAAGTATGGGGGTGGGACATTTTTGCATAATCATTTCAACCGCCTCAATCCCCGACATTCGGGGCATGAGGATGTCCATGGTCACTACATCGGGTTTATATCGTTGAACCTTTTCAACGGCTTCAAACCCATTACGGGCAACGCCTATAACCTTCATGTTCGGATCCGACTCAAGCATTGAACGGATTTTTACACGCATAAAGGCCGAATCATCCACAATCAGTATCTTTATCAAGGATATCAGCTCCGGATAAGAATAATTAAGAAGATCATTCTTGTTGGTATTATAATATATCAAAAACAGGAGTAAATCAAACGTGCAGAAGTAGGTTTTTTTGTTTGACCACTTTATATCTTAAGGTTATAATGATAAAAGATGAATTTATATAATATATCGTATTGATTATATATTGATTGGCCCGTGCACTGAAGCATCAAATGTTTGGGGGGATATATTAAATGGCCAGTTTTACTATTGACTTGGGAGTGCTGCTTGAGGAAAGCGCTCTGAAGCGATTGAGGGAGAGCCTGCAGAAGATGTCTCCCAGGGACGAAATCACCATTCGCCTTGAATCAGCATATTCTTACGAGGAAAAGATACTCATAAAGGAGCTGGAAAGAATGGGATACGATTACCAATCCTACGGCGGTGGAGGAAATGATTTCTACGTAATTGTAAAGAAAAGGTTACACTAAGCCGGTATTTATATAATTCATGCCGGTTAAATGGGCACAGTATTAAAAAGCGTGGTTCATACCACGCTTTTTAATTTGCGATGGAATATTAAATCGTTAAGATTGGTGTATTTTATGGCAGGGTCTAAAGTAAATGGCCTTTGAATATAATGAGCTTGATAGGAGGTGTTAAAATGACTGCAAGAAGAATCAGCAAAGAGGTGTTAACACTGCTCTATATTATATTCTTTTTTCTCCTATATATAGCAATGGAGGATTACGCTTCAACAGTTCAATCGGATCTCAACGTTTACAGTATTAGGGCTAATGATGCATTTGATGAAGAGGAATATAATATCTTTATAGATCTTACTGAATCCACCTTGTATCTGTTTAAAGGCGGGCAATTGGTTAAGAAATATCCCATCGCCCAGGGGAAGCCTGCCACTCCGTCTCCAATAGGTGTTTGGGAGATAGTGAGTAAAGCCCGCAATTGGGGTTCGGGTTTTGGAAGCCGGTGGATGGGATTGAACGTACCATGGGGGAAATACGGCATACATGGGACCAACAGGCCGGGATCAATAGGATACAGGGCATCGGCCGGATGTTTTCGCATGAGAAACAATGATGTGGAAGAGCTTTATTCAATGGTTCCCTACCGAACCAAGGTGGTTGTGTACGGTGGACCTTTTGGAAATCTTGGAAGCCAGCTAATAAAGCTGTCGCCGGGCGACCGAAACTCCCATGTTCTGGAAGTTCAAAAAAGGTTGAAAAAAAAGGGATACTATCAGGGAAGTCTGGACGGCATCTACGGGGAAGGAATGAAGAGCGCTCTAATAAAATTCAAAAGGGATCACAATCTGCCCATAAACCATTATGTGGATTGGGCTACATATAAGGCGCTGGATATAATTGCTTTTGAATAGGTACGAGCTTAAGACAAAAGCGACGATACCATTCTATGGATCCCTTATCAAGCATGTGTTATAATATAATATATATTCGCATTTTTATGCAGTTTGACTTTGATATAATCGGCTTGTCTAGGTAGAGGTTGATATGCGGGAGGATTGAAGCAATGAAAACGGGAATACTTGTGACAAATACTCTGGATCCCTGGTGGAATCTGGCGGTTGAGGAGTGTCTCCTGGAACAAACGGTACGGGATGAATGCATACTGTATCTGTGGCAGAATCAAAATACGGTTGTCATAGGGAAAAATCAGAACCCATGGAAGGAATGTCGGGTGGATCTGCTTGAAAGGGAAGGGGGAAAGCTGGCCAGGCGGATTTCCGGCGGAGGAGCTGTATTCCACGATTTGGGGAACTTAAATTTTTCCTTTGTGGTTGACAGGGATAGGTATGATATATCGAAGCAGCTGGAAGTGATACTGGCAGCGGTCAGAAAATTGGGGATAGATGCGGAATTCAGCGGCCGAAACGATCTTACGATAGAAGGCAGGAAATTTTCCGGCAATGCCTTTTGTTATCGAAAACATGCTGCCCTTCACCACGGGACCATACTTGTTTCCCTTGACAGGGAGAAGATGACCAGATATTTGCAGGTATCGCAGGAAAAGATTCAGGCCAAGGGTATAGAATCAATTCGCTCCCGAGTGGTTAATCTGGCGGAGCTTGACCCGGCTATAACCATAGAAAAGGTCAGAGAGGCCATAGCTGAAAGCTTTGAACAGTATTACGGCGGTAATGCCCGCTTACTTACAATAGATGATGTGGACCAGCGAAGGGTCGGGGAATTATATCGCAGAAATGCTTCCTGGGAATGGCGTTTTGGTGAAACCCCCGGTTTTAATATAAATATTGATACCCGATTTAGCTGGGGTGGCATAGAGATAGGCTTTGTAATCAATAACGGTACCGTTGAAAAGGCCATGGTATATTCGGATGCCATGGATGAGGCCTTTGTCGATATGCTGCCCGGAGTTCTGGAGGGGTGTGCCTTTAATTCCAAAGCCCTTATGGAAGCCCTGGAAGGTCTGAACATAAGTGAAGCTTCAAGGAGACAAATGCTGGAGGATATTATTCAATGGCTGATGGATAAAGGATTTTAAGGGAGGATGATATACTGTGGGTCTCATTGGAAATATTTATGGTTTATTGGGGTACTGGTTTCATATCAGAGGCAATGCTGAAAAAGCTAAGAACTTTTATAAAAGGGGTATGGAAAGGGACATGTCAACCCCATCATATAAATTGGCATACGGGGTAATACTTCTAAAGACCGGCGAGTATGAGAAAGCCAGGGATATTTTCAGGGATGTACTCCTTAACAGAAGGTATAAGGAGTCATTTAGAAACATGGCGAAACAAAACATAAGCCTGGCTTATTGGAAGTTGGGAGAGCTTGATACCGCAATAGAGATGTTGTGGGAACTCCACCGAAAGAGCAGGAATTCCAGGGTGTATGGTGCCTTGGGATATTTGCTTATTGAAAAGGGAGATTTAAAAGCAGCACTGGATTATAACCTGGAAGCCCTGGATTATGATGATGAAGATCCTGCCATACTGGATAACCTGGGGCAAACCTATTATAGAATGGGAAACATTGATGAAGCCAAAAAATACTTTCTTAAGGCCGAATCTATAAAGGAAGACCAGGTATCGACCCTGTATCACCTTGGATGTATTTACCAACAGGAAGGAGAATATGAAAAAGCAAGGGAGAAATTTTTAAAAGCCCTGGAGGGTAATATAAATCCTTTAACCACTGTAAAGAGGGAGGACATAGAAAAAAGGCTGAAAGAGCTCGAGACTTCAACATAATCATCAGTCCAACAGCTCCAGCTTTATAGTCTTTTTCCTCTGTTCCTGCTGCAAGCGGTTGTTGGGAGCAGTTCCCTCCTGTAAACTGTTGGTGACATTTTCCTCATACTGTGACTCTGCATTGGGTTCGGTAGTCTCTGGGGTTTCAGGTAATTGATGCCTCTCATCAGCGGGTTCCTGGCCTGTATCAGTTTCGGAGGGTAACAACGGTATCTCTACCGAAAGGGTGGGAGTGGGTGCTCCTTGCAGGGGCTGGCCTTCCACCAGCACTTCCGGATGTATGGGGACTACATAGTAGCCGTATTTTTTTCCGCGGTTTACAAGGGTATCGGTCCATTTCACCGTGTCAAGGGTATCCGTTTGAATTTGATAAATATGAAGAGGGGTATCCTGTCCTTCTTCCAGCCTGTAGATATTGTAAACCGCGAATGCATCCATGGGTTTAAAGGTGATAACCGGCAGCCCGTCTTTGTTTAAAGTAACGTCAAAATCGGCCGGGGTTTGAGGTACTGCCCAGTAGTGCGATTGTTCGGACGGCACCGTCTCAGGAGTAAAATACTCGGTGATAACATAGCCAGATGGAGTAAATGGTGATGCCAGCAAGACCTTTCTTTCTTCCCACAGGGCTTTTGCATCAAGTTTGGCTTCCACTACATTTAAAGGCTTTTGAAAGGTAGGAGGTTTTCGATCCCTGTACAGATACTCAAATATATGTTTTGCAATTTCTGCAGGCCTTATCCCTCCCAGGGCGTCCGACGGCAGATATTGGTCCTTGCTCACATGGTCATAGCCCATCCATATTATAACAACGTATTCGGGATTGTAAACAGCAATCCAGGAGTCATTCAGTCCGTTTATGCCCGAAAACTCACTGGTATCGGGCAATTGTACCGTTCCGGTTTTTGCTGCAAGAGGTATGTTAAGTGATTTCAGCTTTGTGGCCGTGCCGCTTTTGACCGTATCCTGAAGTATATCGCTGATGATAAAGGCGGTTTCCTCTCTCATAACCTGGCTTTTTTTGGTTTTAGATTCGTATACTACTATGCCGTATGAATTCTCAATGCGGCGAATTGTTGTGTAATCCTTGTATTTTCCGTTATCTGCCAGAACCGCATATGCCCTTGCCAGCTCAATGGGTGTAACCCCTTTATAAAAACCTCCCAGACCAATTGCCAGATGTTCCCTGTCCTCATCTTCGAAGGGTATTCCCAGCCTTTCGGCAAATGAGATGCCGTTCTTTATACCTATGTCCTTAAGGACTTGTATGGCGGGGATATTGATGGAATGGGATAGAGCGTATCTCAGGGTGATCCATCCCCTGTATTTGCCATCGTAGTTGGAGGGCTTGTAGTTGCCGAACTGGCTCTCCTGATCCAAAAGAAATGTTACAGGAGTATAGCCGTGATTTTCAATAGCCGGGGCATATATAAGCAAGGGTTTTATGGTTGAACCCGGTTGGCGGCGTGCTTGCGTTGCTCTGTTGAGTCCTTTTCTGATGACATTATCGTCGTTGACTCCTTCACGCCCGCCGATTAAGGCCCGTATTTCACCCGATGAAGCGTCTAGCACTACCAATGCGCTTTCACATGGGATGCCGCTTGATGGGCTTTTTGGAAACAGTTCATCTCTGGTGTAGAGTTTCTCCGCATATTCCTGAAGCTCTGTATCCAAGGATGTATAAATCCTGTATCCCTTGGAAAACAGCTCTTCTTCGCTAACTCCCAATATATCTGCGGCTTCCTCGAGAACCATGTCCATAAAAAACCTGTATGGGTAATTTCGGCTGGATGGAGGTGAAAGACTTACCTTTTCCTGTTTGATTCTGCTGCCTTCTTCAGCCGACAGATATCCGTTGGATACCATGAGATCTATAACCAGATCTTTTCTGGCCAGGGATTCGGATAGATTTATAAAAGGTGAATAATTAGATGGATTTTTTGGTATACCGGCCAGAAGGGCTCCTTCGGCAATGGTAAGATCCTTTGCCGACTTTCCGAAATAGAGCCTGGATGCCGCTTCAATGCCGTAGGCACCTTTGCCGAAATATATCAGGTTAAGATACATCTGGAGAATCTGATCTTTGGAATACTTTTTTTCCAACTGGTAAGCAAGGTAGATTTCCTGTATTTTTCTGTTTATGGTTTTCTTTTGAGTAAGAAAGCCGTTACGCACTACCTGCTGCGTTATTGTGCTTGCCCCTTGAGCATATCTTCCCTGCTTTATGTTCTCAATGAGGGAGCCGAAAATTCGTTTGATGTCAAATCCCCGATGATTGTAGAACCTTATGTCTTCCACGGCAATAAATGCGTTGCGCACATGCAGGGGAATATCGGATAAGGGAATATTAATCCTGTTCTCCACTCCGTAAATGCTTGTGATTAAGTTATTATCAATATCATATATGAATGATGACTGTTTGATGTTCTCTATTTTACTGAAATCAATATCCCTCAATCTATTGATGATGATCGATGTGTACACGGAAGAGAACAATAAAAATGCAGCAGTTATAAAAAGCAAACCGGTAATAATGCCACGATATATATGCCTGTTACTTCTTTTCCTTTTTCTGCTCATTCTTGAAGGTGATGATTCATATCGATCCATGGGGAATAACCTCCAGGTTCAAATTAGCATTTTATTTTGCTATTATTCCCAATGAATCGGCGGTTTAAACAATATCAAAAAGGACTCCATGCAACAGATTCATGCACAGAGTCCTTTTATCTGTTATTTGCTGACCTGGCAGCTGCATTCAAAAATCATCCACGATGGACATTTCGCCCGTTCCACGTTCCACATTCATTTCATATATGCGTTTGGCGCCTAACTTGTCAGCAATGATGGCTGCAGCTTTTTTTGGATTAATCCGTTTACCACAGGTGAATACGTCAATGCTTGCATATCCATGTTCAGGGAAGGTATGGATAGCTAAATGCGACTCCGATACTATGACTACTCCAGACACCCCATGAGGTGCAAATTGATGAAAAGCTACCTCGCGTACTTCCGCACCGGCTTGCAGTGCCGCATCTGTAATAACACGCTCCATGTGCTGCAGATCATTTAAAAGGTCTCTTTCACACTCCCATAGCTCCAAAATGCAATGTCTTGAGTAAGTATCCATTTGAATCCCCCCTATTTGAAATACTTGCCCACTTACGGGGGAAGGTTAGTACAACCGATGGTCCCCATCCCGCTCCGGGACGGTTAGATCAGCAGATGTCCCAACCCTTTAAGTGGA
>LSQX01038105.1_pt1 | contig 43553 bp, 35 predicted proteins | sample 654561 | NCBI WGS metagenome assembly LSQX01 (sample SAMN04489861, study PRJNA283612) | anaerobic digester metagenome | isolation source: 4 biogas reactors fed with cattle manure at either 37C or 55C with and... | place: Denmark: Kongens Lyngby | collected 2014 | reverse complement strand
AGCGCGGAGTGCGGCCTATCGGGCTTTGGTCTATATCAATGACTTTATCAATATTATCAAGACCTTTTATATCATCGTGCGGCCCCCAAACTTTGTGTGTGCCGTGAATCTGATATAACAACCTCGGCAGCAGGGTTTCCCTAATCAACGTGCTTTTACCGGAACCAGACACCCCGGTCACGCAGACGAAAACCCCCATTGGAATATTCACATCGACGTTTTTGAGATTATGATGTCGCGCCCCAGTCAGCTCGATCCAGTTGCCATTCGGAGTGCGTCGTTGAGTGGGAAGCGGAATGCTCAACTCGTGGGATAGATATTTGCCGGTGATGGAATCGTGTGATTGGCAGATGTCACCCAGCGTGCCCTCAGCTACGACTTCCCCGCCGTGTTCTCCCGCACCCGGCCCAATGTCTATGATATGATCTGCCGCAAACATCGTTTCCTCATCGTGTTCCACTACAATGATAGTATTGCCGAGGTCCCTCAATTGATGCAGTGTTCCGATAAGTCGTTTGTTGTCCCGCTGATGAAGGCCAATCGACGGCTCGTCCAGGATGTAAAGCACCCCCATAAGCCCGCTACCGATCTGTGTTGCCAGCCGTATCCGCTGTGCCTCTCCTCCCGCCAAAGTTGCTGCAGCACGGTCCAGGGTTAAATAATCCAACCCCACATCCAACAGAAACCTCAGCCTCGCGCGGATTTCCTTGATAACCTGCTCCCCGATTATTGTTTCTCGTCTCGTCAAGGTTAAACCGGCAAACCAGTCGAAAGCGGCTTTGACGGATTTATTTGCCACATCGGATATGTCTATCCCGCCAACGGTGACTGCCAGGCTCTCCGGCTTCAGCCGCTTGCCCCCACACACGCTGCACGGGATCTCCGACATATATTGCTCGATTTCGGCTTTCACCATATCCGACGACGTCTCTTGATATCTGCGATCGAGCATACTCAACACACCCTCAAAATGAGTCCGATATGTTCGTGAAGATCTGCGAAAACGGCCCTTGTAAGTCACGGAAACCGGCTCCTCAGCGCCATAAAGCAAGGCATCGATCGTTATAGCTGGAAGCTGTTTGAGTGGAGTCGACAGGCTGAAACCATACGCGTCCGCCAATCCCTGAATCTGGGCCATGATCCAATCATTAGAACCTCGCGCAAACGGCGCAAGCGCGTTCTGGCTGATGGATTTATCTCGATCCGGAATGATGAGGTCAGGGTTAAGCCGCCTATGCGAGCCTAGACCGTGGCACTCGGGGCAAGCGCCATAAGGGCTGTTAAAAGAAAAGCTGCGAGGCGCAATCTCCTCCAGGCCGATGCCGCATTCGGTGCACGCGAACTTCTCCGAAAACAGCAATTCCTCTTGGTCGATAATATCCACGGCGATGGTGCCGGAGCCTTTGCGCAGCGCGGTCTCCACCGAGTCATTCAACCGTTTTTCGATACCCGGTTTAACTATGAGCCGATCGACCACAACTTCGATCGTGTGGGTTTTGTAGCGATCCATCTCAATATCGTCTGTGACTTCATAGACTTCACCGTCCACCCGGACTCTTACGAAGCCTTCTTTGCGCACCTCTTCGATAAGTTTACGATACTGACCTTTTTTGCCGCGAATCAAAGGCGAGAGGATTTGTATCCTGCTGCCCTCAGGCAGCGCCATTATCGCGTCGACCATCTGTTCAACGGTTTGCTGGGTGATCTCGCGGCCACACTGTGGACAGTGTGGGTGTCCAATGCGGGCAAACAACAGACGCAGGTAGTCATATATCTCAGTAACCGTGCCGACGGTGGAGCGAGGGTTACGAGTTGTGGATTTTTGATCTATCGAAACCGCAGGGGACAGGCCAGTGATGTCTTCCACATCCGGCTTATCCATTTGCCCAAGAAACTGGCGCGCGTACGAGCTTAGCGACTCGACATAACGCCGTTGGCCTTCAGCGTAGATTGTATCGAACGCAAGCGACGATTTGCCGGAGCCTGAAAGCCCGGTTATGACCACCATCTTGTCCCTTGGTATCACAACAGTAATATTTTTAAGATTATGCGCGCGTGCGCCGGTTACGACGATCTTGTCCAAACCCATACGTAATTCTCCTGGTAGCCTATTGTACCACGCTCAGATGCGGCATACAAGCTGAAGCGAACACCCGTGCGGCCTTTACAAACTGCCGCTTTCGCAATATCATCTCGATAGACAGGCAGCGTTATCATTAGACCAGGAGGGACTATGAAAGCTGGAATAGCAACGATCGCATTTCGCAACTACGATGTTTTCACAGCTCTTGATATGGCCGGGCAGGTGGGTTTTGCCGGAGTGGAGATATGGGGAAAGCCGCCGCATACTCCCGAGGGAGTGGACGAAGAACATCTCAGGCGCATCAAGGATCGAGCGCGCTCAAATGGTCTGAAGATTCCGATTTTTGGGTCGTATGTCAATCCGTCCTGGCCGGAATTTGAAGAGAAATCTGCACAAGCCATCAAGATCGCAGGTCGTCTAGCAGCCAAAATCATTCGCATATGGGCTGGAAACAAAGAGCCTCACGAAGCTGACGAGTCTCTTTGGATACAAACGGCAAAAGCTCTGAAAGAGTTTGCGCTTCGAGCTGAGGATAATGGCTTAACTCTTGCGGCTGAAATGCACTCCGGTACGCTCTGTCTCACCCCTGAAGGGGCGATGCGGCTGCTGGAGATGGCGGATGCTCCCAATCTAAAGCTCAACTATCAGGTTGGTGATTTCGCAGACTCCAATGTGGAGAGAGATATCGCTATGATTGGCGATCATATAGCGATGATTCATGCTCAGAACTTCAAGTTTTCTTCTTGCCGTCCCGGAACCCTCATCAGGTCGCTTATCAGCGAAGGGCTGGTGAATTATGATACGGTGCTTTCAGCTTTGGCAAAGCGCGGCTTTGATGGGTATGTGGAAGTTGAGTTTCTCAAAGACGAGGAGATCAGCGAGGATGCTATGCTCGACTCCCTCAAAAAAGATGCACAATATCTGCTGGAACTGACTGCAAAACATACGAACAGGTGAAATGGTATGCCTATATTCGAGTACCGCTGTGAGGATTGTTCAAAGAAATTCTCTGCTCTTGTGGGGATGACCGCAGATTCCGCCGAGCCTGAGTGCCCAAAATGCAGAAGCTCGAATATACGTAAACTCATCTCTCGATTCCAGCGCGTTCGCAATGAGGATGAAAAGTTCGATGCAATGGAGGATGCCGCCCTGAGAAGTTCCGATGACCCGGCGGCGATGAGCAAATTGATGCGGGAGATGGGCAAGGATCTCGCGGAGGACGGCGAGGACATCGACGAGTATCTCGATGAGGCAGAACGCGACTTTTATGATGGCGCGGACGACTCCGATTGAGTATCACGAATGCTCGATAGCCTTTATTTTATCGAGCCTCCTCTGAAACCTCTCTGAACCTAAATATCGAGCCGATAGAAATGTTTTGATTAAATCGAGGGCCAGATTATAACCAACCACGCGGCCGCCCAGGCAGATGATATTCATGTCGTCATCCTCCACACCCTGGCGAGCTGAGAAGCAATCAACGATCAAAGCGGCTCGAACGTTGGCTGTTTTATTTGCCGCGATAGCCGCTCCAACCCCACTGCCGCAGACGGCGATGCCTCGTTCGATTTTCCCACTCGCGACGGCTTTTGCCAAAGGGATAACGAAGTCGGGATAATCGTCGCCAGGCTCAAAGCTGTCCGCGCCGAAGTCGGTTATGATGTGCCCCAAGCCGAGCAGTTCTTCAGCCAGCCGCGTCTTTAGTTCGAATCCACCATGGTCGGCCGCCATACCGATTTTCATTTGTTGTCCTCCAGGTATAATAAGCTTGACCTTATGTCATTCCCAGGCTCGTCGCAACTCAATCGTGCTTTGTGATAATAGCTGGGGTTAAGCAGGCGGGCTTTAGGGTATAGAGCATCCGTCTTCGATTCGAGATAGAGAGGTGAGAGAATGGGCATCTGCGATTTTATATCCTCTAGTGAAGGCGCGATGAAGTGTTTGGGGGGCATCGGTTTTCCTGCAAATAAGCAACAGATTTTGGGTTGGGTGGAGTCCAGTGATGGGCCGGAGGCGGTGGTGGTGGCTGCCAATCAAATTCCCGACAAAATCTATTATAATATGCAGGAGCTGCTGGATGCTCTCGGAGCAACTGATCGCACACAATGATCAGCGGATTGCAGCATTATTGCTATCGGAGGGTATATACAATGAAATTTACGGGCGAGGAATTGGCAAAATACGACGGTATGGGTGAGAACCCAGCCTATGTCGCCTACAACGGGAAAGTCTATGATGTCTCTGGTGGACCGAATTGGGACGGCGGGGGGCACTATGAGCATCTGGCTGGGCAAGACCTGACTGAGGTGATGCAGGACGCGCCGCACGGTGACGAGGTGATGGATGACTATCCGGTGGTGGGCGATTTCGTGGATTGATAACTATGGATAATCTGGGAGGTCGGCATGGTTGAGCACGAACGCAAGTATGTCATTGTTGGAGGAGGACTGGCCGGGGCATCGGCGGTCGAAGGGATACGTGAGGTTGACGACAGGGCATCGATCACCCTGATCGGCGCGGAACAACATTTGCCCTATAATCGACCACCGCTTACGAAGAAGCTGTGGTTCGGCAAGCAGACCGTTGAGGATATATTCGTCGAAAAGGCAGATTATTACTCGACAAACGGAGCGGAAGTGGTTCTGGATGTGCGCGCTGTTGAGGTCGATGCCATAGCGAAAACCGTTCGCGTGCAGACTGAAGATATTTATCATTACGATAAATTGCTCCTCGCAACCGGCGGCGCTCCCAGAAGACTGCCTGTTCCGGGCGGGGAACTGGACGGCGTATGCTACTACCGATATTTGGATGATTATGAATATATTCGCGAGCGGGCTGACGATGGAAAATCGGCGATAGTGATAGGAGGGGGGTTTATCGGATCGGAAATCGCGGCGGCACTGAGTATGAACGGTGTCGACGTGAGTTTGATATTTCCCGACCCCTATATCTGTGCGCGAGTGCTCCCGAGATCGTTGGCGTTTGCAGTTCAAGAAGATTTCGGTAAGCACGGAATAACCATCTTTTCAGAGGATTCTGTCGAATCAATCGAAAAAAACGGTCAGCAGTATGTGGCTCACACAAAATCCGGGGGTGGACTGAAAGCTGATATCGTCATCGTCGGAATAGGCCTAACCCCTTCGACTGCCCTGGCTCAGACGGCTGGCTTACAGATAGACAACGGCATAGTAGTAAATGAGCGCCTCCAAAGCTCAAATCCGGACATTTATGCTGCTGGGGATAATGCGAAGTATCCGTATCAGTCCCTGGGAATGGCGACTCGAGTTGAGCATTGGGACAATGCGCTTAACCAGGGTAAGCAGGCAGGCCGGAATATGGCGGGGGCGGGGGAGGAATATACTTACATGCCCTACTTCTTCTCCGATCTCTTCGATTTCGGTTATGAAGCTGTCGGAGAGGTCGATTCGCGCTTGGATATCATCACCGATTGGCAGAAAGAAAACCAGAAAGGTGTCATTTACTATCTGCGAGATAGGCGGGTTCGCGGGGCGATGATGGTCAACGTGTGGGATAAGGTTCCAGATGCTCGCGAGCTGATCAAATCCGGCAGACAGATGGACGCTGGCAGCCTGAAAGGCGCAATAGGCTGAAAAATTGGGCGGCGCTTTACAATAAAGCCTTGTTCAGTTACAATAAACAAGTAATTGACAAAGGCTATTGCTGGGAAGAGTAGAAGGCGGGTCGCCTCAAGAGAGGAAGCGACGCTCACTGGTGTCGAGCATTGGTGTGAGCTTTCGGCGCATCTCCTTCGAACGTCGCCTTGCAGCCGCGGGAAGAACGGCTTTGCCTATTAGAACCCGTCGGGTAAGCCCGTTATCGCTGTTTGAGCCTTGCATATATTTGTGTGCGAGGAAATCAAGGTGGTACCACGCAGAGGAATCAAGCCCCTGTCGTCCTTGAACAGGCGACGGGGGCTTTGTCATAGGGGTAATTGTCTTGAATAAATTGAGTTACGCGGAAGCACGCGAATGGTTTTGGGTACGAACGGCTGTATGGTCCGCGGCGGCTGGAGTTGCTTCCATCATCATATCTTTTTTCTACTATGAGTCAACCGTCAATCTTTTTCAGACACGCCTGACCTATGGCGCTATAGTCGGTGTGGCGAGTGTACTATTGGGGCTTATGTCGGCTAAAATCTCCACGCAGTTTCCATGGATGCGCCTCGGCAAAAAATACGCGTGGCTGCTGAATTCGATCTTGTGCGCACTTGTGGCCATCTTGATCGCAGTTCTCATCTGCGGGATCATTTTGAGCGTGATGAGGGACAACATCGAACAATATCCCACCCAGGAAACGATAGCAATGGCGTATGAGATTATGATCTTCGCGATCTCGCTGTCGGGTTTCTGGGGATTGACGTTTGGCGCGTGGTTCGCACTGCGCCGAGATAGATATTTCGTTGAACAAATATAAGAGGAGGAGCCTGCAAGAGATCCTGAACAACTCAGATGACGGGCGTTTCAATATGAGCAACACAACCCAACAATTGCCAACAGTCTATAACCCGGCCGAGGTTGAAAAGAAATGGTATGACTACTGGCAGGACAAGAACTACTTCCACGCAGATGTCAAAGAGGGCAAACCGGAGTATTGTATTACGATTCCGCCCCCAAACGTAACAGGTTCTCTGCACATAGGCCACGCTCTTTGTTACACCATTCAGGATGTATTGATTCGTTGGAAGCGAATGCAGGGCTATGAAACTCTTTGCCTGCCCGGCACCGACCACGCCGGCATTGCTACCCAAAACAAAGTGGAACAGCAGATAGCCGAACAAGGTCTTTCTCGGCACGACCTTGGCCGCGAGGAGTTTCTAAAACGCGTCTGGGCTTGGAAAGAAGAATACGGCGGACAGATTCTGCACCAGTTCAAGACGATGGGCTTCTCGTTCGACTGGTCCCGCGAACGATTCACGATGGATGCGGGCTATGTTGACGCTGTTCTGGAATCGTTTGTGCGACTGTTCAACAGAGGATTGATATATCGCGGCGCGAGGGTTATCAACTGGTGCCCTCGATGCCATACTGCGATATCGGATATAGAAGTCGAATACGTCGAGCAGCACAGCCATTTATGGTACATTAGCTATCCCTACGAAGACGGCTCAGGTTATGTGGTCGTAGCAACTACCCGACCAGAGACGATGCTGGGCGATACTGCGGTCACTGTGAATCCTAACGACGAACGATATAGAGATATGGTCGGAAAGTCCGTGAAGCTGCCCCTTACCAACCGTATGATCCCGGTGATTGCCGATGAGTTCGTCGATATGGAGTTTGGGACCGGAGCGGTTAAGGCAACCCCTGCACACGATCCAAATGACTTTGAGATAGGGCTGCGACATAACCTTCCGCAAGTCGTCGTGATTGGCCCAGACGGATCAATGACCCAGGAGGCCGGCCCTGATTATGAGGGTTTGGATCGCTATGTTGCTCGCGAAAAAGTGGTCACGGATCTGCAGACGCAGGGGTTAATCGAAAAGATAGAAGATTATACTCACTCGGTAGGCACGTGCGAGAGATGCCATACCACCATCGAGCCTTTGCTTTCGGAACAATGGTTTTGCAAGATGAGAGAACTTGCGGCGCCTGCCATCGACGTGGTCAAAGAAGGCAAAATCAAATTCTTCCCGGAACGCTATGCAGCGATCTATTTGGACTGGATGGAAAATATCCGCGACTGGTGTATCTCCAGGCAGCTTTGGTGGGGCCATCGAATCCCGATCTGGAAGTGTGATGACTGTGGGCAATACACAGCCGCGAAATCGCAGTTGGATGCCTGTTCGAAGTGCGGCGGCTGCAATGTGACGCAGGATCCGGATGTGCTGGACACGTGGTTTTCTTCGGCGCTGTGGCCGTTCGCAACTTTGGGCTGGCCGCAGAAAACTGCGGAGTTGGAATATTTCTATCCCACCGATGTGCTTGTAACTGCCAGGGAAATTATCTATCTCTGGGTTGCGCGTATGATCTTCTCCAGCCTGGAATATCTCGACGAGATTCCTTTTAAGGATGTCTATATCTATGCCACTGTGCTCAACGAAGAAGGCAAGAGAATGAGCAAATCTCTGGGCACTGGGGTCGATCCACTCGTTCTCGTTGACAAGTTCGGAGCTGATGCCTTGCGATTTGCTCTGATGCAGCAGGCAGGCAAAAACCAGGATATTCGTTTCTCCGACAAGCGCGTCGAGAACGTGCGCAATTTCGGCAACAAGATTTGGAACGCCTCCCGCTTCGTGATGATGAATCTCGAAAACTTCGAGGTCAGCAGCAATTGTACTGCTGCAAATCTGGCAGACAGATGGATATTGTCGCGATTGAATCGAACAATTCGGACCGTAAATGAATCGTTGGCCGAATATGATATTGACGATGCGTCCAATGCTCTTTATGAATTTATCTGGAGCGAGTTTTGCGACTGGTATATCGAACTTGCCAAGCCTCGATTGCGCGGTGACGACGATGAGCAATCTCAGGCGCGAAATATGCTTTACCACGTTCTTGAGACCACCATGCGGCTATTGCATCCTATTACTCCATTTATAACGGAGCAGATTTGGCAGGCGATGCCGCATGAAGGGGACAGCATTATGGTTGCGCGGTTCCCCGAAGTTGAAGAGTCGCTCATCGACGATGCCGCGGAGTCCGAGATGAATGTGGTTATGGACATTGTGCGGGCTGTTCGCAACCTGCGGGCAGAGTTGGGGGTAAGCCCAGGTAAGCCTGTCGATGTGCGGGTCGTTGCAAAAGATGATATAAAATCTCTGGTCGAGCGCAGCGCCGACAGCATCAAGGCTCTTGCGCGAATAGGTCAAATGAGTTATTCCGACGATATAGATGATTCTGAAAAGAGCAAAAGTCTGTCGGCGAATTTGGCTGGGGTCGATATTTACATCGATATGGCCGGGGTTATAGACGTTGACAAGGAGCTTGCCAGAATCGCGGCGGAATTTGATGCCATCAGCAAGGAACTAGCGCCTCATGAGGCGAAACTAGCCAATGAGCAGTTCGTCTCCCGTGCTCCTGCGGCGATCATCGACAAGGAGCGTCGTATTGTGGAAGAGCTGACGGAGAAAAAACAGAAACTGGTTGAACGGAAACAGCTCCTGAGTCGCTGATGAATACAACTTATCCGGAGCGAATGAAATATCAATCAGGAGTAAATATTATGCGATCGGCAGCAATTATTGCAGTGGTGTTGAGTGTGGGAATTTGCTGTCACGCCTATGGAGGCACAATGCAGGCTTCGAACGGAATTGATGAAACAGGTGTGGTTGTTGCAGCGCCAGTATACGTTGGCCAAACTCCGCGAGTGGACGGGAAGATCAGTGAGCGTATTTGGGAAAGCGTGCCGAAACTGGGTGATTTCAAGGTGGTCGGTACAAATGCCCCCGCCACGCAGTCTACAGATGTGCGGGTGTGTTACGATCAAAACACGTTGTATTTTGCGTTTGAGTGCTTTGACGACGAGATGGAAAGCGTTAAGGCGCAGTATACTCTGGATGGCGAACCTGTCTGGCAGGACGATTCAATAGAAATCTATATATCGCCGAACGCCGTGGCCGACGCCGGTTCGTGTCACCATTTTACGGTCAACGTTGCAGGCGCCAAAACCTATGTCCAGTCCGGCTGGGAGCCAAGAGCGGAGAACTGGCGTGCGGCAGTTTCGAAGATGTCTGATCGCTGGGTCGCAGAAGTCTCGATTCCGATGGATATGCTCCGGCCGCTTGGCAAAAACGAGGCGTTTTGGCGACTGAACCTTTGCCGTAACGAGATCAGACTTAACGAGCTTAGCAGTTGGTCGTATGTCCCCAGCAAATATGCAACCTACTCTCGCTTTGGCATGTTGACCCCTCAAAATGGACAGCACTCGTTCTGCACATTTCGCGGAGATCAAGTTCTGTTGCAGCCGGGTGACTCTGCGCCGTCCGGACTGCAGCCGATTTTGACGAAACCTCCGGCAAACAGCCGCCTTAACATTGTTCCGGAACCGCTGCAGATTATGAGCCATCGCAGCAAGTCGCCGTTTCAGGTCACGTCTGAAACCCGCATCATAGTCAACGATGACGCGCAGGATGAGGATCTTTGGGCTGCCGATGAGATCAACAGGACAATCGAGGGTATGGGGGGAAAACCTCTAAACGTGATACGTTCAACTATTGTGGGCAGCGATCCAGAGCACGTTAAAGACGTTATTGTGATCGGAGAGGCAGCGCGAAACCAATTGCTCAACGCGATTTGCAGGCACGATATGCTCTATCTGCCGCGTACAGAGCAGGGGATGGGCGCTTATGCGATGTCGGTTCGCGAACGACATGTGGTGATCTCCGGGTCTTCCGTAGTGGATACTTATTACGGCGTCCAGACTTTCAAACAATTGCTTCGCAGTGAGTCTGATGGATCTATTATTGCTCTTCCAGTCACCGTCCGCGATGCTGCTCGTTTCAATTTCCGAGGTCTGCATCTTCTAGCGTCAAAAGATACGCTGTCTTATATCGGCAGGCTGATAGACAAAGTGCTGGCCCCGCTCAAAATCAACCAGATTGTGCTGCAGATCGACAACATTGATTGGGCAAGCCATCCGGAGATCGTAAACCGCACGAGATGCGTGCCGCGTGAGGACATCAAGAAATTGCTGGAAATCGCGAGGCGGCACCATATCAACGTTACTCCTCTGGTTCAATGCCCCGGCCATCTCGAATACGCGCTTCAGGCTCCGCAGAACAGACATCTGGCTGAAGATCCTGATTGCCCATACTGCTATTGCATGTCCAATCCGCAGTCTTATGAGTTTATTTACAGTTTGATCGACGAGACAATCGAGTTGTTCAATCATCCGGAATATGTCCATATGGGCCACGACGAGTTCGACATGCGCGGGGTAATTCCATACGATGACCAATGCAAAGCTGTCGGCAAACAGAGGCTCTATGTGCAGCATATCAACAAAATATACGATTATCTCAAGTCAAAAGACTGCAAGATGATGATCTGGGGGGATATACTGTCAAAGACAGAATATCGTGACCTGCTTGCGGACGTGCCAAAGGATATCCTGATAAACGACTGGAGATATTCCGCAGCGATGGAATTTCCATCGGTCGACCTGTATCAATCCCAGGGATTCTCGTTGGTTGGCTGCACCTGGTATGATCCTCGCAATATCGAAACATTCGCTAAATATGCCGCTAAACGCAATATACAGGGCATGCTGCATACCACTTGGACAGGGTGGTCTGGTGAGAGTGATTCGCTGCGCTACCAGCCGCATCAGCTATATTCGTATATCCTCGGCGCGGCCTGGGCGTGGAACCCTTCCAAGCCGTCTCTGGACAATCTGCCTTACAGGCCGGATGTTGTTTTCAAGGATATGTATGGCTTGAATGGTCGCAATAAGCCTGTGTTCCACACCGTTCGATTGGACAGCCATTGCAATATTTCCAGAGTCGATTCCGCTCGTGCGTTGGGCTGGATGGGATTTGGCCACGGAAATGACCTTCGACGTTTGCGAGAAGGCATCAACTGGATGGAAGACACACCATATCTGGTCTTGCCGGGCGCAGCCAATTATCCATCCATAGTTATGCTTGGAGGACGTGCGTCGAAGCAATTTCCAACGCGAGTCGATGGGATAGCTATCAACTCTCGCCTGTCTCATATCAACTTCCTGCACGGGTGCGCCCGCAGCGCGGAATACGAATCCAAGGTCGGCGGTTACACCGTACATTATGAGGATGGGCAGATTGAGCAGATCAGCCTGGCGTATGGTCGCGAAATATGCGGGTGGAACGATCAAGCGAACTCGCTGGCATACGGAATTGCCTGGCGCGATAAATCTCAAGATGGCAAGCTTATCGGCATAAGCGAACTGCGGTGGGAGAATCCAAGGCCGGAAGTTAAAGTGACCAGCATCGACTTTATAGCCGAACACCCGGAGGCATCGCCGTTTTTGGTGGCGATGACTATTGAGGAATAAAATACCGACATGACAGAATGTGAAAAGATGCTCGGCGTCGGGATGATAGGCTATGGATTTATGGGCAAGATGCACAGCTATGCGTACGCCTCACTGCCTTATGTTTTTGAGCCTCCGCAGCCGCAGATTAAGCTGATCGGAGCCTGCGCACTAAGCGATGCCAGCAGAGAACTGGCCGCCAAAAGTGGGGGCTATGAGTTCACGACTCCGGATTACCACGACCTGCTCGCGCGGGATGATATATCGCTCATAAATATCTGCACCCCAAACTATTTGCACAAAGAACAGGCTATCGCGGCAATAAAAGCAGGCAAGCACGTTTACTGCGATAAACCCCTGGCGCTGACAGCCGACGACGCCGAGGAGATGGCGCTGCTTGCCAACCAATCCGGCCGTACCTGCCAGGTTACTTTTCATAATCGATTTTGTCCGGCTGTTTTGCGTGCTCGCCAACTTGTCGAGGACGGATTTTTGGGAGATATAATCTCGTTCAGGGCGGCTTATCTGCATAGTGGGTATAACGACCCGAAACGGCCGATGAGTTGGAAGATGAGAAAAGAAACCAGCGGCGCGGGGGCATTGCTCGATCTCGGCACGCATATAATCGATATGATCAGGTGGTTAGTGGGTGATTTTCACAAAGTCAACGCCCGTTTGCGCACATTGATTAAGGAGCGCCCCAGGCAAGCCGGGAGCACACAGCTTGAGGCTGTTAGTGTGGATGACATTGCTGCAATGATGGTCGAGCTGCCCAACGGCGCGCTTGGTTCAATCGAAGTTTCGCGTATGGCTGTGGGGGCCACGGATGGCCTGCGATTTGAAATTGAAGGATCAAAGGGCGCTATAGCCTTTGACCTGATGGATGCCAATTGGCTGTCGGTTTATGATGACACCAAACCTGGCGGTGACTATGGCGGCGAGAGAGGGTGGCGGAAAATTGAATGCATTCAAGCCTATCCAAAACCCGCGATGCTCCCGGGAGCCAAAGCTCCGGTCGGCTGGATGCGATTCCACATAGAAAGCCTGCACTCGTTTGTGTCTAATGTGATCAATAATCGAACCGGCTGCCCGTCGTTTGAGGACGGGTTGGCTGTGCAGCGAATTTGCGATGCTGCAATCGCTTCTTCCGAATCAGGACTGTGGCGGGAAGTTTGACAGAATCATTCCGTTTGCCGGTAAGCCTCTGTCTCTGGTAAAATAGAAGCGATGAATAATACGCAGTCCAACATTCGCAATTTCTGCATTATTGCGCACATAGACCACGGCAAATCTACCCTCGCTGATCGTATACTCCAACATACAGGCGCGATTGATGACCGTGAGATGAAGGACCAGGTTCTCGATGGAATGGACTTGGAACGAGAGAGAGGCATCACCATTAAGATGACAGCCGTGCGGCTTTCGTATACGGCTGCCGATGGTGAGGTTTATGAACTGAACCTCATCGACACCCCTGGCCATGTGGATTTCAACTACGAAGTATCACGCTCTCTACAAGCCTGCGAAGGGGCGATTTTGGTGGTTGATGCCAGCCAGGGTGTTGAGGCGCAAACGTTGGCAAACACCAACTTGGCAATGGCGGAGAATCTTGAGATCATTCCTGTCATCAACAAAATCGACCTCGAAATGGCCGATCCCGAGCGAGTGCGCGAGGAAATTGAAAGCGCGGTTGCGGTAGACGCATCGGATGCGGTTCTGGCAAGCGCCAGGCAGGGCATCGGAACCCAGGAAGTGCTGGAAGCTATTGTTCGTCGAGTCCCGCCTCCTTCCGGAGACCCCGAGAAGCCGCTGCGTGCATTGATATTCGACTCGCATTTCGATCAATACCTTGGGGTAGTCGCTTATGTGCGTGTGGTTGATGGCGTCATATCTCCGGGCGAGCGCGTTCAAATGATGTCGAGTGGCAAGCAGTTTGAAGTCAGCGGGGTAGGTATTTTTAAGCCGGATATGGCGCAGACCGGGTCGTTGCGAGCGGGAGAAGTCGGGTATTTTGTGGCAGGAATGAAAAATGTTGGTGATAGCCGGGTGGGGGATACTGTCACCTGCGCCTCTCGTCCTGCGGCAGCGCCGCTGCCTGGGTATCGTGATGTGAAACCGATGGTCTTCTGTGGCCTTTTTCCCACCAATTCCAACCAATATACAACTCTGCGCGAAGCGCTCACGAAACTGCAACTCAATGATGCCGCTCTGACATTTGAACCGGAAAGCTCCGCCGCACTCGGATTTGGTTTTAGATGCGGCTTTTTGGGCCTTTTGCATATGGACATCGTGCAGGAGAGGTTAGAGCGCGAATTCGGGCTTACACTGATCGCGACTGCGCCTAGCGTAGTATACAGGGTGCTGAAAACCAGCGGGGATATTATCGATGTGGACAACCCTAACAACCTGCCGCCCTCTACTGAGATAGATGAAGTCGAAGAGCCATATGTGAACTCCACGATTCTTGTGCCTGCTGAATATACGGGAGTGGCGATTGAACTGTGCCGCGAGCGGCGTGGAATATATGTGGGGATGGAGTATCCTGCGCCTAACAGAGTCATGATTCAGTATAAACTGCCTCTTGCCGAAATTGTGATGGACTTTTTTGATTCGCTCAAGAGCCGGACTCGGGGTTACGCGAGTTTTGATTATGAGTTCAGTGGTTATGGGGTCAGCCAGCTCAGCAAACTGGATGTGATGCTCAACGGTGAGCCGGTGGATGCGTTGTCGTTCATTACGCACCGTGACCGTGCCTACTCTCGCGCGAAAGTGCTAGTCGAGCGCCTCAAAGAAGTCATACCACGCCAGCAGTATGAAGTGCGTATACAGGCTACACTCGGGCACAAGATTATCGCTGCAGCGTCGGTAAAGCCGTATAGAAAAAACGTTACCGCCAAATGCTATGGCGGAGATATCAGCCGAAAACGCAAGCTCCTGGAGAAGCAAAAGGAGGGCAAAAAGCGAATGAAGAACATCGGCAGTGTCGAGGTTCCGCAGGAAGCCTTTATGAGTGTTCTCAAAATAGGAGATGACGCGTGAATTATTATGCTTGATGTTGCTGCAAATCTGAGCGCGTCCGTGGAGGTGTTTTACGGGGTGCGCAATTCATCTGTCTGTGATTTGCCTTTGGTAGATGCTGCCAGGCGAATAGTGGACGCCGGATTTGGAGTTGAGATACTGACCGCTCAAGGCTGGGATGATAGAACTCTGCCGGATGATAAACTGATTGAAGCGATAGCCGAAATCGCTGAATCCACGGCGTTGATGACCACTCACGCCTGCGTCAACACCTGGGCCCCCGATGTGCTGCGCAAGGAGATACTCATTACCCAGCGCATGGGCATAAAACAGATGGTAATACATCCCTATGTTCTGGGCTTCAATGTGGAGGGACACGAACCATCCGCCCAGGCTGCTCGCGACCTGTGCCATTTCGCCCAAGACTGCGGAATATTGCTGGTACTCGAGAATCTGGGGAAGATGGGGATGCCCTGGCTAAAACGCGTTTTGGATGCGGTGGGCTGGGATATAAAAAGCTCAGGTTTGGGTGTTTGCATCGATGTGGGGCATGCGCATAGAAGTTGCTCCGAAGATGGAATACGTCCGGAGGCGTTTTTGCAGGAGTTCCGAGATATTATACGCGAGGTTCACGTTGATGACAATTTGGGCCACAAAGACCTGCACCTTCCGCCTGGGCACGGCACTATTGAATGGGGGGCTGTGATGGATGCAATGGTCGAATTGCCTGCTGAGACGATCGTGTGTCTTGAGATCGCATGGCCGGCTCATCCTATAAAAGCGCTCCGAGAGTCCCGTGATTTTCTTCTTTCTGTGATTGAGGAACGCAAGCCTGCTAAAGACCGATGATCAGACCTTCATGGATAAAAGCCAAGGCTCCCGTCGGAGCCGAATATAACGAGCTGAAAAGTCTAGTTGAATCAGCTAGACTGCATACAGTTTGTCAGAGCGCCTGTTGTCCCAACATCGGCGAATGTTGGCGGGCACGCACGGCTACGTTTATGATATTGGGAGGCACTTGCACTCGGGACTGCCGATTCTGCGCTGTTCCTTCGTGCTGGAACGACTCCGGACCGTTGAGGTCTCTGCCTGTGGACGACGATGAGCCGAGAAGAGTTGCGGAAGCGGTGAGACTTCTTGACCTCAAGCACGCGGTTATAACAAGTGTTACTCGAGATGATCTGCCGGATGGCGGCGCTCATATTTTTGCCGAGACCATCCGTCTTATCCACGAGATGCTGCCGGGCTGTGCCGTAGAGGTATTGATACCGGATTTTCAGGGGCGCTGCGAATCATTATGCAGCGTCATCGAGGCAAACCCGGAAATCTTAAACCACAATATAGAGACGGTCCCGCGCTGCTACCCGGCACTGCGCCCACAGGCTGTATATTCCCGTTCGATAGAACTGCTGCGTCAAGCCAAAGAGATCGAGTCTGGTGTCCGCACGAAATCCGGGATAATGGTCGGGGTAGGGGAGGATTGGAGTGAATTGGTACAGGCTATGGCTGATCTTCGTTCAGTTGGATGCGATATTCTGACAATTGGCCAATATCTCGCGCCATCGAATCATCATCATCCTATAGAGCGCTATTATACGCCAGATGAGTTTGAACAGCTTAAGAAAGCCGGCTTGGAGATGGGTTTTTCACACGTCGAGTCCGGCCCGCTTGTCCGAAGTTCATATCACGCAGCCGAACAGACCACCCCTAAACAGTAGGCGATTATATGCCATTATAGTAAAGTGTTTGCGGCGCGTTGACACCTGAGTTTAGAAAGTCTATGCTCTAGGAGGATGGTGGAGGGTTAAATGAAGGCTCTTATTCTAAGCGGCGGCAAAGGTACCAGGCTTCGCCCCATTACTCATACAAGTGCAAAACAACTTGTGCCTGTAGCTAATAAGCCAATACTTTTCTATGCCATAGAGTCCATCCGCGATGCCGGGATACGCGACATTGGCATCGTCGTCGGCGACACCCATGAAGAGATTCGACAAGCTGTGGGGGATGGAAATCGCTTCGGGGTGCGAATTACGTATATCCAACAAGAAGCGCCGATGGGATTGGCTCACGCGGTGATGATCTCAGAGGAGTTCATGGACGGCGAGCCGTTCGTTATGTTCCTGGGCGATAACCTCATCAAAGACGGGATTCGGCCGCTGGTCAAAGAATATGAACGATCCGGAGCTAATTCACAGATACTGCTGGCCCACGTGCCAAACGCTCGAGAGTTCGGCGTGGCGGAAGTCGAGGGAGGCCGAGTTATAAGGCTGGTGGAAAAGCCGGATAATCCACCCTCGGACCTTGCGCTGGTCGGCGTCTATATGTTCGATAGGAACGTCTTTGAAGCTGTCAATTCGATCAAACCTTCGGCACGCGGCGAATTGGAAATCACCGACGCAATTCAATATCTAATCGACAAGGGCTACAGTGTCGAAAGCCACACCATCACCGGCTGGTGGAAGGATACGGGCAAACTCGAAGACATGCTGGAGGCAAATCGGTTGATTCTCGACGGGCTTGAAACCCAGATTGCCGGTGAAGTGGATGCGACCTCCACAATTGAGGGGCGAGTTGCCACAGCTAAGGGCAGCAAAATTACCAACAGTTGCGTGCGAGGCCCGGCAATTATCGGCGAGGGTTGTGTGGTGGAAGATTCCTTTATCGGTCCATATACTTCGATCAACGATCGCTCGATTATTCGAGGCAGTGAAGTCGAGCACAGCATTATACTGGAGGATTCGCAGGTTGTTGGTATCGGCTCGAGGCTTGCCGACAGCCTGGTCGGCAGAAATGTCCATATATCCAGAAATTGTAAGACCCCAAGGGCTTATCGAATGATGCTTGGAGACAACAGCGAGGTGAGTGTTATCTGATGATAGACGGAATCGAGATCAAGCAATTAAAACGCAACGCCGATGAGCGCGGTTTTTTAATGGAAATTCTCAGAGAGGACGACCCAATCTTCGAGCGGTTCGGCCAGTGCTACGTTTCTCTGAACTACCCCGGGGTGATTCGCGCCTGGCACTATCACAAAAAGCAAAACGATGTGTGGGCTGTGGCTAAGGGTATGGTTAAGGCGGTCGTCTACGATTGTCGCGAAGGATCTCCGACGTACGGAGAAGTCAACGAATTCTTCCTTGGCGACAACAATCCGATCCTGTTAAAAATACCCGTCGGAACTATGCACGGCTACAAAACAGTTGGCGTTGAGCCTTCGCTGCTGCTAAACTTCCCGACGAAGCCTTATGATCCAAAAGATCCGGATGAATACCGCGAGGTATGGGACAGCGAAAATATCCCATACGATTGGGACATCAAGTTTGTCTGAGGGCTTTGGTGTCAATCACCTATCACGAACTATACAGAGGATTCAGATTTGAAGCGATTGCTTGTGACCGGCGGAGCCGGATTCATCGGTAGTAATTTTGTCAGGCACATCCTGCACAGCCGCCAGGATTGTGAGATCACAGTACTCGATGCGCTTACCTATGCAGGCCACCTCGAAAACCTCGAGGATGTGAAAGATAATCTCCGTTTTCGCTTTGTAAAAGGGGATATTCGCGTTGAGGAGGACGTCTCCAAGGCGTTTGAGAACATCGACATTGTGATCAATTTCGCTGCGGAAAGCCACGTCGACCGATCGATCTATGATCCTGAGGCGTTTATCACGACCGATGTGATGGGCGTGTATACTTTGATGGAGGCTGCTCGCCGGCATCCGATCGAGAAATTTATACAGATCTCCACTGATGAGGTGTACGGGGACGTGGAGGAAGGTTTCTCGAAAGAATCCGATCCGGTATCCCCCAATAGCCCGTATTCAGCATCCAAAGCGGGCGGAGAACTTCTGGCGCGAGCCTACTGTCGAACCTATGGTGTCCCTGTTTTGGTGACGCGAGGTTCCAACACCTACGGCCCATATCAGCAGCCGGAAAAACTCGTCCCGCTGTTTGTCAGCAACGCAATCGATGATAAGAGCCTGCCGGTGTATGGGGATGGAATGCAGATAAGAGATTGGCTGCACGTAATTGATCACTGCACAGGCGTCGAGACCGTGATGGACAAGGGAGAGCCTGGAGAGATATACAATATCGGCGGTGACAACCAACGGCCAAATGTTGAAATAGTGCAGATGATATTGGAAGTCACCTGTAAAAGCGATGACCTGATCGAGCACGTTGAGGATCGACCCGGGCACGATCGTCGCTATGCCCTGGATTCCGGCAAATTGTTGGCTATGGGCTGGGTGAGAAGTCACGACTTTGAGACAGGTATGCGTGATACAATTCGCTGGTATATGGAAAACCAGAATTGGTGGCGCTCAATCAAAGAAAGCGATGAGCACAGGCGTTTCAGCGAAAAATGGTACGCCGACAGACGTTGAGCTGCTTTTGTCGAGGTGGCTGTATAGTCGAATGAATATTTGTGACAAAACTGCTGATCTTTGATTGCAGATACTGGTAAATATACCTGAATTGTAATGATTGGCTGCCGCTGCTATTGACTAGGCATAGATGCTGTGCTATAAATAAGATGCCGCTATCGCTGGCTCGCTTCAGGAAGAGACGGGCTTTTCGATCCACGGATGAGCCGCAGGGTGTATGCGCGATTAGATTGCGACAATGGTTTGTCGCTTGCGGACCAGGCGCCGAGGCGAGTCAATTACTAGTATATTAATCTTTTGAGGGAAGCTTTGCACCGTTTATCGTCAATTATAATTCTGTCAGTGGCATTGCTCTTGGCCGGTGCTTGCTATGCATTTGCCGATAAAGAGGCGGCTGTGGTGCCGGAAGTTTCCGCTGCGGTATTGGCTCCTATAGGACTGGGTGCGGTTGTTGTCCTTAAGCGGCGGCAACGACGGTTGGCGGCCATTGAGCATCGAGTCGGGGTTGCCTATCACCTGGCGAAAAGAGCGATTGACTCCTGCTTTGCAGCCTCTATACTTTTAATCTGCGCACCCGTGTTTCTTATAATCGCTCTTCTGGTCAAAGCCTCTGGCCCTGGCCCGATTCTTTTCAAGCGACGAGTAATCGGCAAGGGCGGCCGAAGCTTCGATATGCTGAAGTTTCGCTCGATGGTGGATGATGCCGAAGAGATTCTTGCTCGTGATGAAGAGCTTAGAAAGAACTATTACATACGCTGTAAACTTACATCCGACCCTCGTGTCACCAAAGTGGGCCAGATTCTTCGAAAGACCAGCCTTGATGAATTGCCTCAACTCATCAACGTGATGCTTGGAGAAATGGCGTTCGTGGGGCCGCGTCCTATTCACGCCGACGAGGTCGATATCTATGGCCCGTGTGTCGAGCAGTTTAAGACAGTCACCCCGGGTCTTACGGGTCTTTGGCAGACCCAGGGCCGCAGCGATACGTCTTATGAAGAGCGGGTGAGGCTGGATATGCTATATATCGAGCGACGCAGCCTGCTGTTCGACCTCTGGATACTAGCGTACACCATTCCGGCTGTGCTTCTAAAAAGAGGGGCTTGTTAGAAAATATAGCACTCTGTGCGCTTGGAACCTGTGGCAGCCCTTGTTACGTAATGCATCTCAGCAACAAATCATCCAGTCTAGACCCTGTTATGCCGATAACCTGAACAAGTGCTGCGTGGACTGTGACTAGCGACGTGGTATAATGGAAGAGGTGGGATGGAGATCACTGGAGCTGATTTAGACTTAACCGGGGCAACTGCCGGTGAAGATCATGGACGGTCGATTCGGTTATGAATTTCTGGCATACGATAAGGGTAGTAAGGCAGAGAAGATGGATCATCCTCGGAATTGTCGCCATCACTCTGCTCGTGGTCTTAATCGCCGCACCAAAACCTAGAGTTGTCTATCAAGCCTCTGCTTATGTCTCTCCTAGCCTGCAGGTAATGCAGGGAGGCTTGACAACAGCAAGCACCAGGCAATCCTCTGTGCCGGATCGCAACGTTATCCTCAGCAACCTGATTATCTTGGCCCAGCAGGGCGAAGTCTACGACAAAGCCAGGGCGTTTTTGGAAAAATCACCGGAACAGCAAAAGCAGCAGCTTAGAGCGCTTGTCGGGCCGGATGTGCCGGACTCTGATCTCCCGCCTCGGACTACGAAGCCTCTTACTACAATTATGATCGAACCTGGCCGCCCGTTGCGGCATCAGGACTGGAGTAATGTCTTAGAGGTTACCCCGGTGCGAAACGAGACTATCGGGGAGAAAGGCACCACCACCGATATCATTCGGTTGACGGTAAAAATGCCCAATGGGCATGATACGCCGTTTATCGTAAATGCCGTAGCGCTGGCATTTGCTGAAACCTATCAAGATAAGAGCCGCATGGATACTCGCACATACGAGCATTTCCTTAAGACAAGCAAGCAAGAGGCAAAAGAAAGGCTCGAAGAACTTCGTCACGATATTGCCGAATATAAAGATACACACGACGTAGTGTCCATCGACGCCGAAACGGCTTCCGCAATAGCCTCGATAGCGGAACTTAGATCTGCCCAAATCACAGCAGAGGCTGCTGTTAGAGAGGCAGAAGCTGCCGCAAGTGATGTGTCCAAGCAATTGTATGTGCAGCCTTTGGTTACGGATCAGTTGCTGCCTTCAGAGATGAATCCACGCGCGATCAAACTCGAAGAGCAATTGCTGCAGTCCGAGGTGGATTTGCGGCTCATCTCCCAGCGTTATAAACCTGCTCACGAACTCTATAAAGCGGCGGAGCTGCGGATAAAGATTCTCAAAGAAAAACTTGCTGAAGAAGGCCCTGCGTATACGCAGCCGGTCCTAAACGAGATACATCAAGGGCTTCTCAAGAAAAGCTCCGATGCTCAGTATGCTTTGGCCACCGCTCGAGCGAAACTCGAGTCTGTGGAAGAAAGCTTTGATCAGGCAAAGGAGAGGACAAGGAAACTCTCGGATTCGCAGCCGCGATATGCGGAGTTGATGACCGAGTATGTTCAGGCCGAAGCCACATATAAGATGCTCTCGGAAAAGCACGATCAGGCCGTGATTGCGGAAAAAGAGTTTACGAGAACCGGTTCGATTGTTCCTTACGGATGGGCTCACTATTCGCAAGGCCCGATCGTACAGGGGCCGTCCAAGAGATCGTTATTGGTATATGGATTTGTGCTATCGCTGCTCGTTGGCGTGCTAGCTGCGGTCTGGCTGGATTCAATCGACAACCGAATGAGAAGCGCGCATGACGTTGAGAAGATGCTGGATCTGCCGATTCTTGGGGTGACCCCACAGCTTGTCGCGCGCGACGGAATACTGCCCAGGCTGACGTATTTATATCCGGCTTCTCCTATGGCCGAGTCTTTTAGAATGTTGCGGACAAATATCCTTTTTGCGCTTCGGGATAATCCGTTCCACACCCTTATGATAGCAACAGGAATGCCAGGACAGGGGGCGACAACCACAATTTGCAACCTGGCGATAGCTCTGGCTCAATCAGGCAAGCGAATCATTCTGATCGATGCGGACATGAGGAAACCCAGCCTGCATAAGTTCTTTGATACACCTAATGTGGTCGGCTTGAGCGCTTTGCTCAGTGGCGAGGGATCACTTGCCGAGGCGCTTAATGCTACTGAAGTTGAAAACCTTTTTTTGATTCCCGGCGGTAATCAGCCATTAAATCCGTCGGAGTTGCTAGGCTCAAAGCGAATGCAGGAGCTTGTTGATCGATTGAAGGATCATTGCGATTTGGTGTTGTTTGACACCCCGAGTGCGGTGGTGTTTAGCGACGCCCCGATGTTAGCCAGCCGGGTGGACGCTGCACTTATGGTAGTCTCCGCTAATCAGATTCCGAGGGAGACTGAAGTGCAGGCGCGGGACTTGATCAAGAAAGCAAAGGCGAACATCATTGGCGTTGCGATCAATAAAATGTCCGCCGATAATATTGACAGCTGCCATTTTTATACGAAATATTACAGCGATACAACTCTGCCCGCCGGCGGTGGTCCTATATCATCTCGCTCGGAGATGGCCTCATCGACCGCGCGGCAACTGGACGAAACTGATAATACTGATGAGTCAGAGGATTCTTTGACTGAGTAGGGGTGCGAAAGTTTGGAGCAGTTGGTTAAAGAACAGCCTATTTCATCTGCGTCCCAGGAGGAATGGCCTGAGGAGAAAAAACAATATGCGCTGAAGATCCTATGGCAGCATCGGGAGCTGGTGTGGAGCCTGACGCGGCGGGATATCAGAGGACGTTATAAGCAATCGGTGTTGGGTGTTTTGTGGGCGCTGCTGCAGCCGCTGGCGATGACAATAGTCTTCACAATAGTGATGTCTAATATCGCCAAGATCGACACTGGGGATATTCCGTATCCGATATTTGCCTATGTTGCAATGCTGCCGTGGACTTTTTTCGCGGGAGGATTATCCGCCGGGTCTGAATGTCTGGTCGGCAATTTCAACCTTATCACCAAGGTATATTTCCCACGTGAGGTCTTTCCGATTTCTGCCGTATTGGGAAAGACTGTCGATCTTGCGTTGGGGGTCATGGTATTGGCGCTGTTGATGGTGTATTACAAGGTTCACTTGACCTGGATGAGCTTATTTGTGGTGCCTTTGTTGATTATACAGTTCTGCTTTATGCTGGGGATGACTTTTTTACTTTCAAGCTGGAATCTGTTTTATCGTGACATACGGCATGTTATGCCTTTGTTGACTCAGATTTGGATGTATATGTCTCCCATCATCTATCCAATCAGCCTGATCCCAAAAAGATTTCTGGGGTTCTATATGTTGAATCCGATGTCCTCTATTTTGGATGGGGTGCGCAAAACCGTTCTCGAAGGCAAAGCGCCAATGATGGGCTATTTGGGGATTGCGGCGGCGGTTTCAGTTGCATTCCTTATTGTTGGTTATTGGAACTTCAAGCGGCTCGAACCGTCATTTGCGGAAACCATCTGAGGCAATGATGAAAGCTATATCAGTAGAGAATGTATCAAAGAAATTTATCCTGGCGCACGATCGGCCAAAAAACCTGGCGGATCTGGCGCAAGGCAAATTGCTACGCAGGCAGCGTGAGGAGTTTTGGGCGCTGAAGGATGTCGCGTTTGATGTAGAGCAAGGCGAAGCGCTGGGCATAATCGGCCACAATGGGGCGGGCAAGAGCACGATGCTCAAATTGCTGACAAAGATAATGTTTCCGACGCAAGGTCGAATCCGCACCAGAGGGCGCCTGTCCGCTCTGATCGAAGTGGGAGCGGGGTTTCACCCTGAGATGTCGGGGCGTGAGAATATTTTTCTTAACGGATCGATCCTTGGGATGTCTCAGAAAGAAATCGCCTCGAAGTTCGATGAAATAGTTGCATTTGCCGAGTTAGAAAAATTCATAGACACACCTGTAAAACGCTACTCCAGTGGGATGTATGCCAGGCTCGGCTTTGCAGTAGCCGCGCACGTAGACCCTGAGATTTTAATTGTCGACGAAGTGTTGAGTGTGGGGGACTTGGCGTTTCAGGAGAGGTGCACGAAACGGATGCAGGAGTTGCGNNGTGCTGTTCGTATCGCATAATATGAGCACGATAGTGTCTCTCTGCAACAGAGTGGTCTTGTTGGAGAACGGCTGTGTAAAGATGATCGGTGATGCACAGACAGCAGTAAAAGCCTACCGAGAATCTCTTGCTAGACGATCAACACCTTCGATTGCTCCTGATCAACCTGGCAGCAAGGCCAGTGAACGAAAGTCTTTGATAATCGCCGATATGGAACTGCTTAACCACGAGACGGATTGGACATTGAGATCAGGTGATCCACTACATTTGCGGCTACGCTATTCTGCAGATGGAAAGTTACTATCTCCCAGAATCGGTGTACATATACTTGAAAATAACGGAAACACTGTGGCTCATTTTAGTAATGCAGCAAGAACCACACCTCCTGATTTGAGCGGTCACGGAATATGCGACCTGTTGATAGACTCAATGCCACTAACACCTGGTACATACCTGGTTGTTGCAAAAGCATCGGATACACACGGTACCATAATGTACGATACCGGCTTCACCTCAAGAGAGCTAGTAGTTCTGCCCCCTGCGGATGAGCCCGAACGCGGGACTTCACGGTTTGGAGTGTTATGGCTGAATTCTGCCTGGGAGTACCCAGATGAAAGATGCCACACGACTGTAGAATGCGGAGATACTCTTTGAAACAGCACTTGTGCATTGGTTGTGGAGTATGTGCAGCAGTGTGCCCACGCGGTAGACTAAACATGCAGATGGATGAAGATACTGGTATATATACTGTCGTGCCTGCTGAAGAATGCCCTTATAATTGCGGACTTTGTGATGCTGTATGTCCATTTGCAGATACCGGCTGCAACGAAGACGTTCTGGCTGACGGATTGTACTCTCGGCAGCCTGGCATAATGCATGAACTAGAGTGCGGTTACTATTTTCAGTGCTGGGCGGGGTTCTGTTCTGGCGAACAAATACGCTTAAACGGTGCTTCCGGGGGAGCGACTACTGCTTTTTTGGAAAGCTTGCTCACTTGTGGCAAAATAGAGAGAATTGTTTGCGCTCAGCGAGTTCCGGGTGGACGTACATTATTTGAATGCGCTATTGTTGACGACATTGACGCACTTTACGAAGCATCGAAATCTGCTTATTATCCGGTAGAATTCAGCGGTGTCTTAAGAGAAGTCCTGTCCGTTCCCGGCAAATATGCGATTGTATGCCTACCTTGTGTGGCTAAAGCGATTCGACTTGCTCAGAGGCACATTCCAAAGCTTCGGGAGCGCATTGTAATTATAATAGGCCTGGTGTGTGGCCACGGAGTGAATTCTCACTTTGGCAGTTACGCAGCAATGCTGGCTGGCGCCAGCTTAGAAGAAGTTAAAGAAATAACATTTCGAGTCAAATCTGCTGGTCATCAAGCCAACAATTCTGCGGTGCGTGTGCAGTGGAGTGATCAAGAAAGCTTAGTTCACTGGATGAATGATCTCAATGAGGCTTGGGTTGATAACTGGTTTACACCTAAAGCCTGCCTTTTCTGCGATGATATCTATGCAGAGTGCGCTGATATTGTTTTCATGGACGCTTGGCTGCCCGAATTTATTGATGACTATAAAGGCACAAACCTTTTGCTCTCACGTACTAGCCAAACCGCGCATTGGATCCAAAATATGGCAGCTAATAACGACCTAATCTTATGGGATATCGATGTGCAGCGCGTAATTGCTAGCCAACGCGGAGTCATTCAATTTAAAAGAGTAAAACTCGCACACCGATTGTGGCAAGCGAGGGGACGCAACTGGAACGTTTCCGCCAAGAGAGTCGCACCTCATAAGGCTGCCGATTGGAATCCGGATGTAAAAAGATCAGAACTGGGCACTGTATATTGGAAGCAGCGTAGTAGTTTATCAGATTTTCAAAGAGCTATGCGTAGTATCAAAGACGAATACCCCTGGTGGGTTGCGTTTCGACGCAAAGCCAAGAATGTACTAAAGCGAGCGGGGATTCAGTGGTAGAATTTAACGCGACAAAGCGGTTTCTGCTCGTCGGAAATGGGCCGTACTCAAATCGAGGTTGTGAGGCAATTGTGCGAGGCACAATTGAGATTCTCTCTCGCCGATTCGTTAATGCATCAGTGATTTTGAGTAGTTTTGGAGAGGATGCTCTTCTTGACGCTCGAAGCGAAATTGACGCGAGAATACAGCACAAGCCACACGGATCTTTGCTGACGAAAAAATACAGCCCCGCTTGGTGGAACTATCGTGTTCTCCACAGGCGAACAACTGACTTTAGACACATTCATTTCCGAGCACAGTACGAAGGACTTATGAAATCCGCTTGCGTACTACAGATTGGCGGCGATAATTACTCGATGGATCATCATAAGCCATATGAGCATATGCTCCTTGACAATTTGCTGATGTCATCAAACAAACCAGTTGTTTTGTGGGGTGCTAGCATAGGCCCGCCACTTGACAGTGATAAGGTTTATGAGCAAGAGATGATGAACCATCTTAGACGTTTCGATCTAATATTGGCTAGAGAGACGAAGACCGTGCAGTATTTGGCCGACTGTGGTGTGACACAAAACGTCAAACTAGTGGCTGACCCGGCATTTTTATTGGCGCCTAGCGAACCTAGTCTTAATTCGGAAATGTCGCAGTTCTTACAACAAGCCCCCATCGGACTCAATCTCAGTCCTATAGTAAGCAGATTTCGAGAACAAAACGTTTCTGATTGGTTGCAGACAACAAGAGAGTGCATTAGCTCGCTGCTGAATTCCGGCACGGAAAAGATCTTATTGGTCCCACACGTTACGGTCAAAGATGGAAACGATTACACATTCATGTTGCAAGCGATGAATGGTATGACCAGGGCAAGGGATAGAATTAAGATTCTCCCAGACAGTTTATCCGCAAGCGAGTATAAATGGGTTATAGGTCAGCTACCGTTGTTCATTGGTGCGCGAACTCATAGCACTATAGCTGCTTTGTCGTCCGGAGTGCCGACGATCTCGATAGGATATAGTATTAAAGCAACCGGAATAAACCAGGATGTGTATGGTCACACCGACTGGTGCATCCCGATACACCAGGTGGAACCTGGTTTGCTGGCCCAAAAGGTATCAGAAGCATATTCAAAACGAGATGAAATGAAGGCCATTTTACTCAATCGCAAGCGAGAAATGCAGGCGCAGGCCCATAAAGCTGCCGATTATCTCGCTGATGTATTAGATTGAATCACTGCAGCAATATCAACAGGGACAGCTGATTGCACTGTTGAATTCGGGGGATTACCTGTCGCTAAAATAGATTGGCTATCCCTCAGGTGCGTGCCTCAACAGTCGCTTAAGAGGTTTTGACTTGAAATACAGTTCGGCACTGAAAATATTCGTTGCCAATCGAATTCCTAGGCATCTCTATTATCTTGCCTCGTTTGCGTTTGCCGCTTGCTTGGTTCTGATGGGGGTGGGGCCTTTTTTGCCCATATGGGTTCCGTTGCAGTGGGGTTATTACTGCCCGCCGCGGATACTGCTAATAATAGCCATTACAGTCTTGCTTTTCTTTAGATATTTTGTCGCAAGATCTCACAATCAATGCGTTAAACGGCGAACGATTGCCTTTAGATGGCTTCTTCTCGGTTTGCTCGCATCACCCATAATCGCAGGGGTTATCAGTAAATCCTTAGCTATTAAGCAGATTAGCGATTATGGTGACTACCTAAGGCTAGGCTCTTATCTGTCAAAGAACGGGTTAGAGGGATTATTACAACTAGATGCGTGGCGCCCGCCCGGTATGGCATTTATATTAGCTATTCCACTTAAACTAGGGCTTACATATAATCAGGCCGTGTGGTCAGTTAATAGCCTTTCGCTAGTGCTCGCAGTTGCTGGGTTGAGCCATATCAGTTCAGGTTTACAGGTAGAAAGAACTCGTGGCATTACCGCAGTTCTAATAGCAATTCCGCTCGTGGCGCTTTTCCTGACAATAGCAGCATCTGAAATTCCTGCTTTTGCCATTCAGATGTTGACGATTGCTCTGTTTCCAATGGATAAGCTCACCTTAAAAGCTGTTTCGGCCTGGAAGTGGCTTGCAGCGGGTTGTTTCACTGCTTTAGCTGCGCTTTTCCGTCCGGTGCTATTAGTTCAACTTCTCGCTTTAACCGTTTCAGCAATCTTCGTTTGTGGAATGCACTGCTCTACATGGACAATGCGCTTAAAAAGAATTGGTATTGCCATAAGCTTGATCTTCATAGGGTTTGGTGTGACTATGGCTCCAGTCACACTTCGAAATTATCATAAATATCACGCCTTTCTGCTGATATCTTACAATGGTGGCGAAGTATTCTACGCATCAAATAAAAGTGCAGAATTTGACCAACAAGGCAAGTATCTGCCGTCTCATTACCGCGAATTGCGCAATGAGATCCCAGATCCACTGAAGCGTAACGCAATTGGGTTCAAAAGGGGATTAATGGCAATACTAAAACATCCATTTGTGTTTGTTAATTCTTTTCCATTTAGAGCAGGTATGATGCTGGGAGGCCTGTTAACTTGGCCTGCGGATTATATTGGTCACGCAAATCTATCTAAAATTGAGCCTGCGCTGTTGACAAATGCCCTACAAAGCGTTTGTCTATTTTCTGGTTGGGTCATTCTACTATTAGTGGGGAAGAGTAGAATTATAATAATGAATGCGATCAAACGGAGATTTGTCGAGCACTGGGTGCTATGGTGCTTTATTATGGTATTGATCAGTAGTATGTGTTTTGAATGCTTGCCGCGTTATTCTATCACACTGGTGCCTTATATTTTGGCGACTATTGTGTTTTCTGTGCGTGCGTATTCGTTAGAGCATCCTGAGGTGTGATTAGTGAGAGTCTTGCATATCGGGGCAGTGTGCGGTCATGGTGGGACAGAGACCGTGATGGCGACGCTTATAAAAGAACAACGTAATCACGGCATCGAAGCTGATGCATTCTTTTTTTCCGATCTGGGTGGGGCCACCCATTTTGTTGACATATGCTGTGTTCGGTTTGCGAACAGTTCTTCGCTGACTGAATTATTGCTGAATCATGAATATGATTTATTACACGTGATCTCAGGTGCCGCACCTAATGCACGACTCTGCGCAAAAAGATCGTCATTTCAAGGAGCAATCGTGGAGACTTGCCACGGCACATTTCACGAATGGTCGGATAGTCACTGCATAACAGCGGTGTCGCAACATACTGCTAATGCCATTCAAGGTCGATGCGAAAAACTGATTCAGATAATTCCTAACGGCATAGATACCAATCGTTTTAGCATCGGTCAACGACTTAAACTTGATAATCCTCGACCCCAGGTAGCTTGGATCGGACGTTACGTTGATTATCTCAAAGATTTCGATGGCTTCATAGCGTTAGCTAACTCGAGCGCTATGGCTGACTTTGCATTTGAAGTGGTGGACGGATCAATGATAGAGTACGATTTCCAGCATTGGCTGCCCAGCCAAACGATGGTCACAAGAAAGAAATCGTGGAGCGAAATGCCAGATTTTTACAGAGGAATTCGGGACAGCGGTGGTTTAGTTGTGTCTACCTCACGCTCAGAATCCTTTGGTTTGAGTTTAATTGAGGCTGGATCTTGTGGATGCCCGGTTGCTGCTCCAAAGGTAGGAGGTATTGCAGAAGTTATTGAGCACAAAAAAACTGGTTATCTTTACGATAGATCGGGTGGAACAGAAGCACTGATCGAAGCTATTAATTGGATTAGATCGGATTCCAACTACGATTCCATCAGCAAGAATGCGTCGGCTCATGTACAAGACAAGTATACATCCAGTAGAATGTTTGAGAGTTATTGCAATGTTTATGAACAAGCGCTTGACCTGAATAAGGGATCTAGGCATTTTTTGTTTTCGCGAGCGCTTCCGATTGTAAAACGTTCTTTCTTGAAGTCGGCACAGTTGATCGGCTTCTATAAGCGAAAAGAGTGCCCGAAATGAGCCATCGGGTGTTGTTAGTTACTCCTACTGTAGCCATGGGTGGGGCAGAGATTGTACAGCGTTTAATGGCGGACCTATTAATTTCTCGTGGATTCGATGTATTTGTGTACTCTTACTACTGTGATGGCCAGCAGGAGTTGTTTGGTGATTTTCCTGAAAGGCGTCTGTATTTCAATCAGGATATTAGCTTGGCCCAATTACTTTGCGAACAAGATTATGATATTCTGCACGCTGTTACACTCTGCACCAATAAAGGATTACTTCGTTCAGTGGCTAAATCCCGCTATGATGGTGCTCTAATTCTGACTTGTCACGGTGCATTTAGCCCTGAAAAGACTTTTGCTGCTGTCGACGCCTATACGGCAGTTTCTGACGCCGTCGCTGCTCGAATTGAATCTCAAGTAGATGTCCCCATTCGTGTTATACATAATGGCATAGATACTGACAAATATTATCTGAGAAAAACTCAGCAGCATATGCATCCAATTATTCTATGGGTGGGCAGAACTCACGATCTAAATAAAGATTTCTCCGGCTTTGTTGCGGTTGCAACGTNNATGAGAGGTCGCTAACCATAAGAGACTGGCTTCCAGAACGTATTAAAATACTGGATCACGTGGTCCCATCGAAAATGCCAGATTTGTATAGTCAGGTGGCAAATTCGGGAGGATGCCTTTTGTCTACCTCATACTCTGAAGGCTTTCCAATGTGTATTCTCGAAGCTATGGCTTGTGGATGTCCTGCGGTTGCAGCGTCTGTAGGCGGTATCCCTGAAATGATTGATTCCGGTAGTAATGGTTTGCTTTTTGACCGCCGAGTCGGAGTCGATATGGTTGTTGACTTAATCTGCTCCATCACAACTAATCGAGATTACCAACGAACGTTATCAGAAAACGGCATTCGCCGAATAAGAGAGAGACATACTGCCGAAGTTATGATTGATGGTTATCTCGCTTTATATGACGAGGTTTTAAATGCGAAAAAACGTACCGCAAGGCGATATAATCGTCTTTACAGAAGGCTTGTGTCGAAATTCTTAGGTTGTCGAAATGCAGTCTTGAAATGGGCGAGATGTGGAAAAACGACATGCCGCTTGTAAGCATTATTATACCAACTTATAACCGATCAAAGTTGCTGCGGCAAGCGGTAGCCAGTGTATTAGCTCAGACTTATCAAAAATTCGAACTGATAATAGTTGACGATGGCTCGACAGATGACACGAAATCCGTAATCGAAGCTATTGCTGATGATAGAATCCGCTACATCTGGCAAGAGAACCAACAACGCTGCGCCGCGCGAAATACGGGTATTGCTGCTGCACAAGGAGAATATCTGGCGTTTTTAGATTCCGATGATCTATGGCTGCCACGAAAGCTTGAGCTTCAACTCAGCGCTATAGATCGGCATCCGGATATTTCGGCTTCTCACGGTAGATGTGTGCGAATGAATCAAGACTTCGAGTTCATTTACCCTCATGAGTTATACTCATGCAGCGGACCTGAATGGGTTGGCGACGTCAGGGAATCTCTATTGTTGCGAAACTCGTTTGTTTCACAAGGTGTAGTAGCGCACCGCAGACTGTTTGAGACTGTGGGTGGATTCGACGTGTCTCTTCCGCATAGTGAAGACTGGGATATGTGGATTCGATTAAGCGCGATCACACACTTTTCTATAATAAGTGAACCAGTAGGTATTTACCGTATTCACTCAGGCAATAGAACCAACAACCCTGTCAGCACTCTCAAGGGTGCCCTCATAATCATAGAGAAGCATAGTCAGTATATGACTCCTGTAATGAAGAAAATAGCCGAGTTATATTCCTATTCAAATCACGCTGCAAGAGCAGCTTTCTTGCAATTGCCTGAGGCGTCGATTTGGCTGACTGAGGCCTGTAACAGAGCTATATCTCTTGGCGAGCGCGACATCATTCGACACTCGTTTGTCGGTCACGCTATTGTAGGGCAGAACTCGTTGAGAGACTATCAAGCACGGGCTCACGAATTGAGAGAATGGGTGGGAATAGCTAATCGACAGGGAGGTTGCGAGCAGGAGAAAGCCTGGCTGTCCGCATTTTGGGGTGCGGCAGCTCAAGCGTGCCGAGGGCGAGGGGACAATATCTTAGCAGTTAGGGCGGCTCTGAAAGCGCTGGCCAGTGGCGCGCTACTTGATCGAGGTGTCATAAGTACGTGTTTACATTGTATGCTGGCACTTAGTACTCAACTGTTAACTCAAAAGCACACTACTAGACAAGAGCAAGAAATAAGAACTTTTCTTTCTTCATTGCTTAGTCAATGCTAGAGAATGGATGCGAGTGATCCTTGAAAATCGGAATTATATCAACTCTTGAAAATGGCATATGGGGTGGGTGTGACCCGCTCTGGCTCTGCGCGGCTGAGGATGCGCTGGCAGATGGGCATTCTGTTGGGATTTGCTTGTCAAGGGGCAATGCCACCATCGCGCGCACCGAGCATCTGTTATCGTCGGATACCAGCTTATTTTGGCGTAAGCAAAAACGAAATATACACTGGCGATTGAGAAGATGGCTAATCAACCGACTTAAAGAATCGAGCGTAGCTTTTCTTCGTCTGCTAGGAGAAAGATTGCGGAGTCGATCGTCCGAGCTAAGACAACTTTTTGAATGGAAACCGGATGTTATCATAGTCAATCTAAGTGTAATTTATGACTGTTACACACTGCCGAATCTTGCTGAAGAGCTGTTTAAATACAAAATACCATATGTCACTATCACCCATTCTGCAAATGATTTCCAACTTCCGGATAGCCAAATGCGCAGGGTCACGCGTGATGTCGAGCAAAATGCAAAGGCGGCCCTGTTTGTCTCTAATGGCACATTACGAATGGTAGAACGACATTTGGCTTGTGGCCTACCTAATGCTTCCATTATCCGTAATCCTGTAAACATAGAAGAGACGACTGCTCTGCCAATGCCATTATCCGATGCTGCTGAATTCGCATTTGTTGGGCGGCTGGAAAATGACAAGGGGCTAGATTTGCTTTTTGAAGCTCTTGCACTGGAGCCGTGGAAGCGGAGACAATGGCGATTGACTTTACATGGGGAAGGATACGACAAGGCCTACCTTGAGGACCTTTCGGAATATTATAACATTAAGGACAAGGTCGTATTCTCTGGATACTCGCACGATATCAGATATGTATGGCAGAACGCTCACTTGCTTGTATTGCCTTCTAGGACCGAAAGTGCGCCTCTTGCACTGGTAGAGGCTATGTTATGTGGCCGGCCGGCAGTGGTGACTGATGTCGGAGGTGTCATTGAGTGGGCGAAAGAGCCTGATACCGCGTTTGTTGCTGAGGCCGCAACTACATACTCCATTGCGGCAGCAATGGAACGTGCATGGCACGCAAGAGGGGAATGGGAGGCTATGGGTCTTAGAGCGCATGAATATGCTATTTCCAGAGTTGATCGTTCGCCCGGTCGCACATTGGTTAATTTGGCAATTGAATTATCTGGTGTGGCTGGATGCCAAACGATACTTTGAAAATAGCTGTCTGGTATAATTTTCAAAGTGGGGGAGCGAAACGGGCGTTGTATCATCAGGTTCGTGGTTTGGTGGAGCACGGACACCACGTGGAGTCGTGGTGTACTCCATCATGCCAGGATGGATACTTGCCCTTGGACGACATTGTCGCAAAAGAACATGTGATCCCGGTTCGCGACTGGAGCAGTTGGCTTGGAAAATTAGAATGGCGAATTGAGGCCGGCAAGCGTAAACGTGCTATAGATGATCACTGCAGGGTTTGTGCTCAGCAAATAGATGAAGGCGGCTTCGAGGTCGTATTAGTAAATTCTTGTATGTATCAAGTGGTTAGTTCGATAGGCCGGCATCTGAAAACTCCATCTGTCCTCTATCTTCCCGAGCCGCGCCGCTGGCTTTATGAAGCGCACCTGACTGCGGGCAAGGCTGCACGGATGCAGGGCATTGCTTTTTTCAAGGCGATAACAGCTATTCTTACGCAGGCAGAACGCAGCGAAGAAATCGAGCTAGCAAAACAATATGATCTTATCCTCGTAAACTCATTATATAGCCGGGAATCCATACTGAGAGCCTATGGATTGGAGTCAAAAGTATGCTATCTTGGAATCGATGCCGCGCTGTTTCATAGTGAGGAGGCTGAGAGAGGTGACTACGTATTAGGGCTTGGTGAAATTGACGAACGTAAGGGTTTGGATCGTGCAATTCGCGCAATAGCCACGATTGATGAGGACAGACGACCCAGATTGGTTTGGGTGGGCAACAGAGGAGTCGCATCATATCAGTCCTACAGCGAAGCATTGGCCGATTCTTTGGGGGTGACTTTTGAACCAAAGATCTTGGTCAGCGATGCTGAGCTGCGTGCTCTGCTCTCCGGCGCAATAGCGATGATATATACATCAAGACTAGAGCCATTCGGTCTTGCTCCCCTGGAAGCTGGAGCTTGCAGCTTACCAGTCGTCGCCATTGCTGAGGGAGGAGTCAGAGAAACTGTCTTTGACAGGGTAAACGGATTGCTTTCTCCGCACGATGATCCCGTTTTAATTGGCTCACTGATCTCTGAGCTTGTAAGCGATCCATCGCTGGCACAATCGTTGGGCAAACGAGGCAGAGAATTGGTTCTTGAACGCTGGGATTGGGATCGGTCTGTCAGCGAGTTGGAGACCCACTTGCATAAGGTAATCAAGCAAACAATGCGGGAAAATATTCAACCGATTGAGAGTCCACCATTTATAAAATAATGCGTTTCGCGCTGGATTCGACGATGGTGTGCGGGATCCCTGCTCGCCACATTAAATATTTGAATTAGGCAGACCGTTGAAAATCCTATTCCTTTCGGCATGGTTTCCGTATCCGCCTGATAACGGAGCGAGAATCCGGGCCTACAATTTGATGAAGGGACTCTCACAAAAGCACGAAGTCTTTATGATTTCCCTGCTCCAGGATGATTCCAACGCTGAGGACTCGCGGTATCTGAGCGATATTTGCGAGGTCGTCTCTGTTCATGAGTCAAACTGGTTCAAACCACGCGGGATGAAATCTCTTCTTGCCTTATTTTCCAATCGACCCAGATCGGTGGTGTGCACTTATGATGATCGGATACGAATGTCCATCGAGAATGCGATATCGCGCATAGCTCCGGATGTAATAGTGGCGTCTTCGTTAGGGATTGCACATTATGTTCCACAGGGCGTCTCTGTGCCTAAGATTCTGGACCAACACAACTGCGAATATGCTGTAATGAAGAGAGCTGCGGACAAAATCGCAAACCCAGTAAAACGTTGGCGAGCAGCGGCAGGATGGAAAAAGGCAGCTCGATGGGAAGCTAACTTATGTCGACGGTTCGACGCGATCACGGCGGTATCCGAAAATGATCGTGCGTTAATCCTTAAAGCCGCACCCGATCTTGCCGATATTCATATTATACCGAACGGCGTGGATACTTCTCATTACGATCCGGATTTGTGGAAACTTGAGCACGGGGCGTTGGTTTATAATGGCGCACTGACTTACAGCGCGAACCTTGACGCTGTGCAGTATTTCATCTCTGAGATATATCCGATCTTGAGGCAAAAAGGGAAAGACTTCAAGCTGCGCATCACAGGCAGCAACAAGGGAGTGGACTTGACGGATATAGAGAACTGCCCTGGGGTGGAACTTACTGGGTACGTTTCAGATATTAGAGATGTGCTTGCAAAGAGTGCGGTATGCGTTGTGCCTCTTCGGGAGGGTGGGGGCAGCAGGCTGAAAATTTTGGAAGCGATGGCTGCCGGCGTGCCTGTAGTGTCGACATCTATGGGCGCGGAAGGTATTGATGTCGAGCATAAAACGCAAATTATGCTTGCCGATTCTGCCGAACAATTTGCTGAATCGATAGTGCAAGTGGTCGATAATCCTGAATTAACATCTGACTTGAGAACTGCTGCGCGAAGATTTGTGGAGCAGAAGTATGATTGGTCGAGCATTAGCTCGCGGTTTACGAAAGTTGTGGAGTCGGTCGAACATATAGACGTGGTCAATGGCTGATAGTACGATCAACAATTCAATAGAGCCCTTGCTAGAAAGCAGCGCGGGTTTGACTCCCGACCGAGTCGCTGTGGGATTGCGTCGCACGGGGTGGGTCTTAGCTGCGGGGGTCGGGCTTGGAATATTTGCAGCGATCATGCAGCTTTACTATGTCTGTGCTCTGATCGGCGCGATGCTGTTGGCGGGGTTGATTGCTTGGCAGTTTGAGTCCACATTGATGCTGTATGCCCTGATCGCATTCGTCCCATTCGGCAGGACGCCCGATATGGCGGTCGGAGGATCGGGTATAGGCAAAGGGCTTTATGTCAGTGAACTGATGCTGGGCTTTCTGTTGGTGGTGTGGTTTCTCAAATACATCTGGGGCAATTTGCCCAAAAATCGCATCACCAGCGCTTTTTACCTGCCGTCTGGATTCTATATTATCTACTGCCTGATAAACGTCTGGAATTCATACTTATTTTGGGATATCCACGTCGATACGAGTTATCAATACCCAGTGGTCAATTTCATAGAAATCATGTTGCGCGTACTCAGCATAGGCGCTCTAATAATGATGGCCACGTCGATACAAGACCGCAGATGGCTGGGACGCATAACCCTGGCTTTGATATTTTCGGGAATCTATAACCTTGTGAACTCTTTGCTCGGCAACAAAATACCGATCTCTGCATCCTGGTGGTCGTTGCTTTTATTTTTGCCTGCCGGCTATCTGACAGCTATCCTGGTTGATTCTGGAAGAACTCTACTCGTAAGGATGGCTTCATCGGCGGTATTAGCGCTGTTCATATACGTAGTCCTGGTGCGCAGTATCTCCTGGGTTTCCGGCTGGATGGGCCTTATTATAGTCATTTTTGTAACCGCTTACATCGCAAACAAGAGGGCGTTTCTGGTTCTTCTCGTACTAGGCTGCTTAGGCTTTGCTGCATCTTGGCCTTTTATGCATGCCAATGTCGTAACAGCATCCGAGGAAGAGGGTGACTTCGACCGCTTTGACTTGTTGAAAGGTGGGTTAAAATACGCTTCCGCATTTCCACTGGGCGTAGGCCTGGGTAATTATCGCACATATAACTCATTTCACTACGGAGAAAAATGGGGGACGACATCATACACTTCGGCTCACGGCACCTATTCCCAGCATTTGTCGGAGATGGGCTTTCCGGGTACGATACTGTTTCTTTCCATTTTGTTTTTCGGCTTCAGATGGCTGCTGGCTAATTATCGAAAGTTGCCTCGCGGGCCGTCCAAGACCTATATTTTGGCCGTCATCGGCCAGATGGCCGGCATCAGCGCCGCCGCTTTCATCGGAGACTACATTGTGCCAACCTATCATAATGGAGGCATTTTCACTTTTTCTACCACGATCTATTCGTGGTTGATTTGGGGTTTGGCGATCGCCCATGTTAGAATCAGCAGGCAGGAGGCAGATGGATCTCTCGATAGCCATAGTTAGTTGGAATACCAAAGATATCCTGGATCAGTGCTTAAACTCGATCAATGAAACCGCAAGCGGCGTTGAGTTTGAGGTAATAGTCGTTGACAACGCGTCGTCAGACGGCAGCGCAGAGATGGTTGAGCAAAAGTATCCTTCCGCACAAATAATTCAGAACGAGGATAACGTTGGTTTTCCAAAGGCTAACAATCAGGCATACGCGATAAGCAAAGGCCGATATTTTCTCCTGCTGAACCCGGACACGATAGTGCGGGGGGACACTCTTATACGGCTTGTGAAATATCTTGATTCTAATCCGAATGCAGGTGCAGTGGGGCCGCTAGTGCTCAATACTGACGGGACCTTGCAGTATTCCTGGGCTAGATTTCCAACATTCTGGTCGGAACTTCGAGGGGTGTTGGATCGGCGGATTCCAAATGAAACCGTCACGCCCACAACTGCGGAACAGACCCGCGATATAGGTTCTTTTGAGGTTGATTGGATAGGCGGCTGTGCGATGATGGTTCGACGGGATGCCATTGAGCAGATCGGCGTGATGGACGAATCGTTCTTTATGTACAATGAGGAAACGGACTGGTGCTATCGGCTGCGCCAAAGTGGGTGGCAGGTGTGGGTAGATCCCGCCGGTGAAATCACGCACCTGGGCGGCCAGAGCAGTGAGCAAGTATCTCTGCAATCAGCAAAGCATTTGAGGACGAGCAAACGATTATATTTCGCCAAACACTATAGCCCGTGGGTCGGCGATATTTTGTATGCCGCACTTTCGTGCAAAGTCGCTGTTTTACGTTTGTTGAACCGAAGATAGTATAACTGGGCGCTGTTAACAGCTCTGAGTCGGTTTCTCATTGCACTGCGCCTAACATTTCGAGGAGTGTTTTTCCGTGGTTTTTGGAGCGGCTTTCTTGGCAAGCAATGAAGTGTAGGTTTTATTGTGATTACCACAGTTATAGTGAACTGGAATACCCGGGATCTACTGATTGATTGCATCAGCTCCATTGAGCGAACCACACCAGGTTGCGAGATTATTGTGGTTGACAATGCCTCGACCGACGATTCCGTTCAAATGGTCCGAGAGCGTTTTCCTGACGTTAAGTTGATTGCAAGTGAGACCAATCTCGGATTTGGCGCAGGCAACAACCTCGGAATTGCACAAGCTACCAGGGAATATGTTCTTCTGCTGAACCCGGATACAATCGTGAAACCGGGTGCGTTGGAAGCTATGAAAGATTTTCTCGCAGCTAATGAAGATGCTGGGGCGGTTGGTTGTGCAATCGAAAACGCGGATGGTTCGCCTCAAGAGTCTTATTGGATGACGTTCCCTAATTCCGGCTGGCTGCTTTGGAAATCGTGTTACCTGGATCGATTTTTCTTGCGATTTAGAAATAGAAAAAGATTCGATTCAACTCTCCCTTTTTCTGTTGCGCATTTGTTGGGAGCCTGTATAATGGTGCCCCGATCGTTGTTGCAAGAATTGGGAGGTTTCGACGAATCATATTTTCTCTATCTTGAAGAAACCGATCTATGTAAACGTATTATGGAAGCTGGAAAAACAGTATATCACTTACCGTCGGCAACCATTACCCATTTAGGCCAACAGAGCAGTATGCAGGCTGCTGAATGGACTAACGTGGAGTTTTACTTCAGCGCATATAAATTTGTTCGAAGGCACAACCCGCGCTGGGCCGTAAGATACACGCTCCCGTGTGTAATCTGGCTGAGCGCTGCGACAAGACTTCTCCTTTGGGGTGTGCGCTTGTGCTTAGGATCAAAGAAACGCAAGATCGCCGTTAAGATGCTAAAAGGTTATTGGCGGCTTAATCGCGCTGTTTGGCGATTTGAAACGTGCTACAAAAACGGTTTGTCTGCGAGCGGGCAAATGCGAAACAGTAAGACCATCCTTGACAGCAAGCAATCGCTCGGTTAAAGTGCGGTTGAGAAAACCCTTTTATTCTTTACGGGATTTAAGATGAAAGCAATCTACATCAGCCTTATAATCGTATTGTTGACCAATGTAATCACTGGTGTTGTCGTATGTGCACCGAGTGTATCTAACGTTGTTGCACAGGCAGTCAGCGTGCCTAAGTATGACGTCTTTCGAATAAGTTTCCAAATTGACACTGCAGCCACGAATCTGTATTGGCCCTACGACGAATCCCCCAATACTGGTGTCCCTGCGGGAGTCGGAGTGAGCGTCGATGGGTTGTTTTCTAATGACAATTGGCAGACAATTATTGTTCAGCCGGCGTTTTTCTTCCAGGACTACCAGCGTCAGGTTATTACAACCGCTGCAGAAACGCGAGATTGGATTTATCCTCTCGGCGAATCTGAATGGCGTATCAGGTTTAGTCCGACTGCTGTCGGCGAATGGAAATATCGCATAAGAGTTACCGATTCCAGCGGATCTGTCACTTATGATCCGCCCGACAATTCATTCATCTGCACACCGTCGAATAATCGGGGTTTTGTTAGAGTAAGCGCCACGGACAGCCGATACTTTGAAACCAGCGACGGCACATATCTGAATCTGGTTGGGCTGAGCGACAACAATAAATCTCCTTTGGCGATGGATGATGTATGCAATCATTACGCAAATTATGGAATCAATTTGCTGCGAGTATGGTGGCAGGGTTCGCAAGGTCCTGTGTTGTTTGGAATGAGCGGCCAGGGCGGATTTCCATCTTGGAGCGGCGGGTTAGTATTGTCCACTGAAGCCGCCCTTCCGGGTGACCTTTTTTCTGGGAAAATTAACGGCAATAAGTCTGTCAGCGCTCTGTTTATCGACGTTAAACCCAATACAAAGTATCGTTTTTCGGCATGGGTAAAAACGATCGGGCTGGCCGGAGAGGGAGACTACGGGGCTTATCTGAAAGCAAATATTGGTTCGCCTGTGAATGTTCCACTAACCCAGAAGCTTACAGGAGATACGGATTGGACGCTGCTTACCGCTGATATCACGACAACTAGCGGACAAACAAACGGCTCTCTTCAAGTGGCAGTGGACGGCTCCAACGGAGGATCGGCATATTTTAGCCATGTGTCGCTGCGTGAGGACTTAAATGATGGGCAATACGGCCCAGAACTGGTTCCAAGATCGAGCTTTGACGCCCAAAAACATGTATCACAATTAGAGGCGTGGAAAGCGGATTACCAGGTCGAGCTTACACGCAATCTCGGCATTTATTTGAAGATTTGCCTGCAAGAAAAACAAGACCAGATATTCGGCCGTATACAGTCGAATGGGACGGCCGGAGCGCTCAGCGACGGAAATGTATATGCCTCAGCCACTCACGCCAGCCGCACGTATCAAAAATACTTTTGGCGTTACATTATTGCTCGCTACGGCTATGCCTCTAACATTCATTCATATGAATTTTGCAACGAAGGTGACCCATTCAATGGGAGTCACTATAATGCCGCCAACGCATTCGCTGATTATATGCACCAGAATCACCCTAATCGTCCCCTCATTACCACTTCATTCTGGCATTCGCTGCCGATGGAGTTCTGGAAGTATTCAGCGTGTGACTACATCGATTTGCACGAGTATCACGGGCCTGTTGATTCAAGTCGCAGCCACGGCCCGAGGATATACGCTTGGGCGGACCCAGCAACAAGCGCTTCAAATGCCCAATCCATTTTGCCGATTTCCAAATCAGAAGGCGTTTTAGATTTTGATTCAAGCACATATCATTCCGGCTCGAGGTCGATTCGGATCAACGCCAGCACAGTAGGTCTGGGGTTCTGGACGTGGCGCTATCACGTTGGAATTGACCCGGACCGAACCTACACCATTAGATTTTGGGGTAAAGCACAGGATGTTGGGAGCGATACTTATAGAAGACCTGGGATATCTTTGGTATGGTCCAGAGCCTTTGATGAAAATGACTGGGTAAGTGAGCGTACATTTGACGCGCCGCTTGGGACTTATTCCTGGCAGCAATTCCAGTGGACAGGCATCAAGCCGCCAGCGAACGCCAACACAGCGAACATAGGCTTGCTGTGCACCTGCACAGCGGCTCACGAAGGCGCTTTCTGGGTTGACGATGTCGAATTTATAGATGAAACCAGTGGTGAGAACATATTTGTCGATGGCGGCTTTGAAGGCGACAGAATAGATTATGATGCAGCCCTGGCTGTGCAAAAATATGCTGTATTTTTAGATAGCTATGGTCGACGGCTTGGCAAGCCGGCAGTGTGGGGAGAGGCTGGGATACGCGGTCCGAATCTGTTCGGCAGCCCCTACAAAGGAGTCTACTATACCGGAGAGAATCAATATTTGTCCGATGACGCATCAGGAGTGTGGTATCGCAAATTCATATGGGGGCAAATATATCCCGGGTCAACTGCGAACATTTACTGGTGGGTGGGCAACATCCGAAAATATAACCTGGCCAGATATGCTAAAGTGTTCCAGAACTTTATGAGCAACATACCACTATCTAATGGCCATTATGTCGATGCCGCTGCAACAACATCCACCTCTGCTTTGCGCGCCTGGGGCCAGAAGGACCTCGTCAATAATCAGGCTCATCTCTGGATAGATAACATTCCGTATACGTGGAAGAATGTGGTAGACAGGGTGAATGTGCCCAAGGCTTCCGGGTCTATTATCGTGACCGGCCTGAAAAATGGAGCTTACAAAGCTGAGTGGTGGAACACGGAGACCGGAGCTATCGCCAAAACTGAGGATGTGATGTGCTCTAATGGCAGCATAGAGCTTTCCATTCAAAATCTGAAATCGGACATTGCCTGCAAGTTATCCCCAACCCCAGCTAATATCAGTTTGAAAGTCCTTACGCCGTCCTCAGAGGTTTATCCCGGACAGACGGTGACAATCAAACTTGAATACACTAACAATGATAATAGCACGGCGACCAATGTGTCGGTCTCGGCAAAAATCCCTGCCGAAATGACTTATGTGCCCGGCAGCGCAGAGGCCAGCGGAGGAGTATATAATCCAAACACCAAAGAAGTCAGTTGGAATGTTGATTCGGTCAATGCCCACCAGACAGGGAACCGATCGTTTAAGGCGAAAGTACAAAATTAAGCAAACACCATCTGCATAAATAGAACAGGACCACGCGATCACATGACATCGTCGAACAAATCAAAAGCACCGCCCACCGCCGAAAATCGTTGGATCATTATAGCAATTATTCTCGCTGTTGCTATGTATCTGCCCACATTCAGGACTCTGTGGGGTAAGTGGATGCAGGACTCGCAGTATTCACTTGGTTTTCTTGTCCCGTTGGTGTGTGCGTATTTTGTCTGGCGAAAATGGCCCGAGATAAAGAGAATCAAACGCGCCCCCGCTGCCTGGGGGCTTTTACTGATTCTGTTTGCCCTCACGCTTCACATTGCCGGGGTGGTATTAGACGTTTCCGGCCCATCGGAGCTTTCAATAATTGTCTTAATCATCGGGGGGTGTATTTACTTCTTTGGTATAAACCTGGTCAAGGTTCTGGCTTTTCCGCTGGCTTATATGCTGTTTATGATCCCTGTTCCAGGAGGCGTCCTCGATCGACTAGGCTTGCCTATGCAGATACTTGCAAGCGCATCGAC